>JAEEGL010373835.1_pt1 | contig 12087 bp, 10 predicted proteins | sample 9134231 | NCBI WGS metagenome assembly JAEEGL01 (sample SAMN16246548, study PRJNA631951) | gut metagenome | biome: gut microbiome; feature: rumen; material: fiber-attached | host: Bos | place: Iran: Karaj | collected 2018-10
ATTGGCCTGATCAAGCGGGAAATACCCTTTGGCGAATCGGAAAAAAACTCGAAAAAATCGCTTTACAGGCTTTCGGATCCATTCTGCCGCTTTTGGTTCAGTGTAATGGCGACGCGACGTTCAGTCTTCGACAGTGCGCCGGAATCTTTCCTGCGGGCAATTTGGCGGCAACACAAGCAACAGGTCTTTGCGGCGGCATGGGAGGACTTGGCGCGGTCATTTGTCGTGCGTTCTGAAAGGCTACGCGCCCTTGTCGGAGCGGATGGATATTGGGTTCCCGCAGGGAGATGGTGGCATAAAGCGGATGCGGAGTGGGATGTCGTTTCGGTCAGTGGAGAAGGTTCGCAGACCCTTCTTGGAGAAGCCAAATGGTCGGAAAAGCCTTTTACAAGGCAGGAAGTTGAGTTTTTGGCGGAGCGAATCAAAATTCGAAATTCTCCGATGGGTCTACCTGAACAGCGGAACTTTGTGCTTTTCTTGGCATCGGTCGAGGATGCGCGTTCAACAGGGCGTGTTTGCGACGGCGTGGAAATAGTTACCGCCGAAGATGTCATATCCGAATTGTCATGAATCTGGTCACAGGTCGCCCGTCCTCGCATTGGCTTCGGCGGCGATGATACCATTCCGACCAAGCCGTATGGAAGGGCGTAAACCTCTACTTCTTGCGGAAGTCTGTGGAAGGCCTGATTTCGGCTGTCGGCTTGGCTAGCCTCACTAAGATTTGTGGTTTGGCGGGGCATTGCCCCGCCAAACCACCTTTTTTCGCCAAATCCGATGGCCCGCCGTCAAATATGGTACAATATTACCCTCAAGTGTAAGAACATGCACAAAGAAAAGACAAGCCCATGAAGCCAACGCAAAACATGACTGAACGAGCCGTGATCGATGTCGCCGCCGTCAAAAACCGAATGATTTCTGTACGTGGTGAGACTGTATTGCTTGACCGCGATGTAGCGGCACTGTACGGCGTACAGACCAAGGAGGTTAATCAAGCTGCTCGGAACAATCCAGACAAGTTCCCTGATGGGTTTCTGTTCCAGTTGGATGCCGAAGAGTTCGCAGTTTGGAAGTCAAAAATTTTGACTTCCAAACTGACGGATGAAGAACGGGCGTCCATTAGGATGGGAATGCGCCGTGCACCTTATGCGTTTACTGAGCGCGGACTCTATATGCTTGCGACCATCCTAAAGGGCGACATGGCGACGCGGGCGACACTTGCAATCGTCAACGCCTATGCACAACTGCGGTCCATGGTGCGTGACATGGAAGCCTTGCAGACATTGAGGGACGGCAGTCCCGAGCAGGCGGCGCAACTTACAAAAGCCGGTCACAAGCTGGCGGCGCTCATCGGCGACAACCTCTCCACCGAATCGACGAAGACGACAATTGAACTGAACCTTGCCGTCCTAAAGATCACGCATGAAGTCACGCGAACGAGGAAGCGTAGCGGCCCAAACGGACCGAAGAGGACTTAGCCAATGCGTGATGCAGTTCTTTGGAGGAAGCAGGCGAGTCGGAAAAGGGCAACTTGGGCAAAAATGGCCCAGGTTCAAGGGTTGAACAGGGTGTTGAGACGATAGTGAAGACCATGTTGCCGCAGGAAACGCCTCGTCCTCACATCGGCTTTGATGGCGGTGGTGACACTCCGGCCAAGCCGTATGGCAGGGTATAAGCCTCCGATAAAGCCTAAAGCTTTAAACTTACTTAAAGCTAGAAGCTTGCGCCCCTGACCGCTTATGGCGTTGGGCGTATTCACGGGACATTAACCCGCCAAAACATCATTCCCCGTTGCGTAAAAACGTCACCTAAATTGCGCACCGCAATCTCTAGGTTGCGTCATAAATCGCGACACCGCACCATTTGGCCGTTGGCTGGCGTTTCGCCGGACGGCAGCTTTAGCGGAACGAAGCGTCCCCAAAGGGGCGGCGCGGTGCGCCCCTAGCCGCTGATGGCGTTGGGCGAGGTTGATGGTGGGGCTGATAGGAGCCTGTGGAGTGCTTGATTTCTGGTGGCGGCTCGGCCAGCCACACTAAGATTCGTGTTTGGGCGAGTAGATGTTTCGGTAATACCCGCTTTCGCTGGACATTACCCCCACTAAAACATTTTCTTCCCCCTATAATCGAAGGTTTACCATGACCGCATTCATTTTGCGGTTATGGCGATAGAGAGCACTGCAAAAAGCGGGTCTCTGGAGCTTCCAATAAAAGCCTGGTCAATCCCTACAATCCAACGTCGTGAAAGGCTCCGTTGGGTTCTTGTTGGAGAAGATGTCGGGGTATGCCACCCAAGTCGTGAGTGGCATGAATACCCCCGCGTTCTTAAATGTCTGCTACTTTGACGAGATTAGTATTAGCTGTGGATTTAGTGTCAAACCATGTGGTTTCATCCTCGTTGTGCTCATGACATTCTGGAAGAAGATACCAAGCCTTTGTGGTCTTGTCTGTGATGACATGACTTGCATCAGTTGCATCTTTCCCACATCCTAAAATTTGGCATTTCGGCAAAGCATGCAATTTCATGGCTGTTAACCACTCTTTCTTGCCGATTTTTCGGTAATGCTCGCCACGTGAGCCTGTAATGTTTTTTACTCGCATTGTTTGTCCCTCTTGCTTTGGGATTCTCGAGGTTCGCCACTCGACTCTGCCTCTTGAATTACTTACTATGGTAACACGGGTTAACAGATATGTCAAGTAATTGAAGCATTTGTCGGCTTATTGTAAGGATGCGCGAAACTGCAAGGGGACACTTTCTATTTTATGGGAGCTTTTCTTTGGACTCAGAGATGCATGGGTGACGGTCGCAGAATCGCGTTCTTGCGGCTTATGCCCGTCGCGGCGCAGAACTGGTCGAGAAATGCGCTCTTGTCCGTCAACTCCCCGTACCGCCGGTGCGACAGGAGAACGTAGTGCTTCTTCTCTTCCTTCGTCATGTTCATGCCTTCTATTTTCCGGTGACGCGATTTATGACGCAACCTAGAAAAAGCCAAACAGTTTTCGGTGACGGTAATTATGACGCAACGCGGTAAGGAAAAAATAGTGGACAAAAACACAAACATGGTATAATATTTCAGTATTGGAATGATGGCTGAAATGCAAGGTTGTGTAGGCAAACAAAGTGTTAATTCCTACCATGGCAAGAACTTGGCTTTAGCCTTTTTTACTCCGCGATGTGAACCTCACCAATGAAGCGAAACCTTTGAAGGCGATGTTTGATCATGAATCTTATTGAGCGATTGTCAGTCCGTAATTTTGGGCCGATAACTAATGTTTCGGTTGATTTTAAGCGTGTCACCTTGTTGATAGGGCCGTCTGCAAGTGGCAAGAGCACCCTTTTAAAAGTCGTTGCAATGATGCGACATATTCTTAAAATGCAACTTGTCCGATCAGTATTGCGAGATTTCCATGTTAAGGGGAAGAATCTGCCTCGTCTGCGAAGCGAAAGTTACATTCACAACGCCGGTTTTGAGACATATTTCCGTGCAAACACATTCATTTCGTACGAAATATCTGTTGATGATCATAAGGTGCAAATCGAAATTGATGGCTCTCGACATATCCGCGTGAGGGGTGAGGTGCCTGCTGGGCTTGTTTACAAGATTGCCTTTTTGTCAGATATGCGTGGCGCGTTAGCTATGTGGACTGAGGGAGGTGCCCGAAGTGTTGCACGAGGATTGAAGAGTTTAGATTTTTATTTTGGCGAGACATTTGATCTTTGGACAACAGCCCTAGAGACAATGCCATCGGAGGGGTTGCCGCTTCAGCATTTTCATGGTATGCGCGTTTCTTCGAAACGAAATGCATTCCACCAGCGCATCGTGAATGTGCATTCAGATGGGTTGAATAAGTGTGACTTCCATTTGGTTCGCGCAGCATCAGGGTTGAAGACTTCTATTCCGTTAGTTGTTATTCTGGAATATCTTAGCCATGGGAAGATATCTGTTTCCGAAGGATTCAGAAAGGATATCCTTGAACAGGCGTTTGAGAATGGATTCGATGCTACTCAAGTCGAAGGGGCAATTTCGCGATTGGGCGACTATGTGCGAGGCCGAACGCTGGTTAGTGTGCAAATTGAGGAGCCGGAGATTAGTCTGGATCCCACGACGCAGGTTGAGTTATTGAGGGCAATGGTTTGCTCGGCTATGGACTGTGCTGATGATCGTATTTTGACATTGGCATTTGCCACGCATAGCCCGTATGTATTAACATCCCTTAATGACTTGATTATGGCGGAGAAACATACATACCTGAAACAAGGTATTCTTGCACCACGTCATTCGCTTCTCAATCAGATCGCGGCATGGCAAATAAAGGATGGCGGCGAGAAGAATCTTCTTGATCCAGATACTGGCTTTGTATCTGCAGATGAGATGGATGGTGTTTCCGAGATTCTCGGTAATCGCATGTGTGAGGTTGTATCAGAAAGGGGGGCATGTGAACCAGATGCTGACGACCCTCTGTGTTAAAGCATGTGCTGTCACAACGGAGTGTGTTGCACGACGGAGGCAACAGTCATTTACATGCTTTGATCAAAAAACGAAGAGTGCGGTGACAATTCGTTTTTTACATTCAGCACAAGGTCTTGCTTTTGTTACGGATCATGTAATTCCAAGTGGAAGTGCATTGTCATGTGATTGGTGTGTCTGCCATTGCGATGCGAATAAAACAAGCTGCAAAGGGATGCTGATTGAGTTGAAAGGGCGAGGTTTTAAACATGCTGTGGAACAACTAGCATCGACCTATTCTGCAATGCGAACAACTTGGCCCTCCCTTAACATCATACGATGCCATGCCGTTTTAAGCGGATGCCGGATTCCTGGTGTGAAATCTGGCGACTATAAGGTTGTGGCACAGTACAAGCTGCCCAATTTCACTCATGCTCGTGCCCGTAAAGGGTTGACGGAGGATGTTTGATAATAAACCATTGCTGTTTTGGGGGCTGAAGCTTGTTTATGCTTTGGGGAAGTCAATAGCAGCAGGAGATCCTACGACGGCAAAAGACCTGTTTTGGGGAAAGATAATGCTCGATAAGGAGTTATGCCAAGCATGAAGTCACGTAGTAAAAACTGGGTTTACTTGAAGGATTTCCCAAAACCGTTGCTCGATGCAATAGTGCGTGGCGGAGTGGTACCTTTCATTGGCGCTGGTTTCTCAAAGAATTGCAATGGGCCAGAAGGATTTACCATGCCCAATTGGAATCAGCTGGGGAAATTAGTTGCAAGTGAATTGCCTAATTACGAGTATTTGGGCAATCCAATAGAGGCCTTATCATCTTATGAATATAAGTATAAAAGAGTCCCATTGATTGAGTTCATGAAGAAAATCTTTCGTTTGAACGAGGTTCAGCCTGGCAACGCTCACAAATTGCTTGCTGAGTGTTTTGGCGGTATTATTTGTACGACAAATTTCGACACATTGCTGGAAGATGCATTCAAATCATTGAAAATAGGATGTGTCCCTGTAATCGCAGAAGATAGTTTGCCAATCGCAAATCCTGGGGAAGTCTCCATCATAAAGGTGCATGGGGACTTTTATCATCCAGACCGCATGGTTATTACGGAAGATGACTACGATCTGTTCATTGAAAAGAATCCTTTGTTGTGTACTTACATTTCAAGTCTATTTATTACCAAGACGATACTCCTAATTGGATATAGTTTGGATGATTCAGATTTAAGGCAATTGCTGAAGATTGTTCACAATCGTCTTGGTAGATTATCTCGACCTACTTACTGTATACAAGTTGACGCAGATGACCATACACTCGAGCGCTTCAGACGAAGGGGAATAGATGTAATAAACATTCCAAACCCAGCACGGAAGTCCTACACTCAAGTCTTTACAGATTTGTTTGAAGAGCTAAAAACGTACAAAATTCAGGAAGATGATCGGTTAACCTCAAGTAGTTCACCTAGGTCGAAAGAGCAGATGATTTTGCCTAGAGGCGATAATAAACTTTGCTTTGTAGATTGCTCAATTAATAAAGCGGCAGTATTGAAAGAAATGCTAACTCCGACCATAATTAGTGCTGGTGCCGTACCTATGTGGCCAGAGGATGTTGTCGCAAACGATGGAATGGATTATAGAAGTGCCATAGAAGCGGTAATTAGGAAATCAAGCGTTCGCATTTTTGATGTCTCTGATATGAACAAAATGCTAGCTTCAGAACTTCAAATCGCACTAAGGCATGATATTAGGCGTACAATATTGATTGAGGATGACCAAGGACAACCTCATTTTACAAACGACACTGATGGATGCGTTCGGTTGCAGTATAGTTTGCGATGGTACAATAATTCCGTTGAAGTTTCTCCCAATGAAGCCTTTCTGAAGAATTTAGGAGAGACTATACGTTCTTGCTTGGGAAGTCAAGGGGATGCATTGTTGCGAAATGCCGAGAGACTCTATGAGATGGGGGATTATGATGCTTCTGTTATTTCCGCATGGATTGATGTAGAAGGCACCCTTGCCAAAGTGGATGGGCCTCCGTGGATGATTAACACACGTGTTTGGGAAAAAATACGATATATGTTTAAGAGGAAAGATGATGGCAATGATGATGTATTTCGGATGAGGCGGTTGAGAAATGAAGTTGTGCATGCGGTTAGGCATGCAAGTAAGAAGGATGCAGAATTTGCATTACAATTTGCAAAAGAAGTGATTTTGATGTATGAGCATCAGTAGGGACAAGCGATTTTGTGCCGACTGCCCGAAGCACTACTTCATGATGGGCGGGAAGAAAATCATCGAATACGCCTTTTTGCCGCCTGATTTTGGCGGTCTTTAGGGGTAGTCAATAAGCCGTCATCAGATACAGCCTCTATCCGTAGAATCTTCCTCAACATCGTAGCCATCTACGGAGGGGGGCGATGTATGTGCTTGTGGTTGGTCTCTTCTGCGGTCCACAAGCCGCTGATGGCGTTGAGCGAGGTGGACAGTGGTCTGATAGGTGTCTGTGGAATGTCAGATTGCGGCAGTTGGCTCGGCCAGTCTCACCATGATTCGTGTTTCGGCGGGGTGGATGCCCTGCGAACGAATGTGCATTCATCCCGCCAAATCACAACATTCTTTTTGTCAAATTCGATGGCTCGCCGAGAAAGTATGGTACAATATTATCTGCAAGTCAAGGGAATGCACGAAGAGAAGGTAAGGGGTAACATGGATACGCAAATTGTTGTTCACGATGGCGCTGACAATGTGCGTCTTGAGGTGAGGACCGATGGAGAGACCGTTTGGCTGCCCCAGAAGCAGGTATTGGTATGTCAAGGATGAAATGCGGTTTTGAACCGATAATGCAGAAGGTGATTTGTGAAAACGAAGGTTTTAATCCCTGGATTAGGAGTAGCAAAGTCTTTGGGATGGGACTGCCCGTGTAATTTGTCTTATGACGAGTTGTTGGTAAATCCTTCAACTTTTTTGTGGTTGGATAAACTGTGCACTCCCGTTGATTTGTCTAAATCGTTTTTCCACGCATATGACAAAAATCCCTATTTGGATTATACAGTAAGAGTGATATTTGATACTTTAGGAGAAGAAGGAGTTGTGGAGACAATCACTAATAAAGATCTGTTATCATTAGGACAAAAGCTAAAAAGCATATCGGAATTTGTTGATGGTGAAATTCAAAATTTGTTAATAGCATCCCCTGATGAAGTGCGAATGGGGACAGATAACTTGCTAGAAATTAAAGGTGAATCATTTTGCAATCCATTCATCACCGCAGGTTACGCAAGTCAATTATTGGCCAATCGAATTGGCGCTACTTGCCTAATTGACAGACCGTTTAATCGATATCTACATTATAAGCAAGATATTCTTTCAAATGCTATTTCCCTTGAGCAACGGCAACCAAACAAGGTCAGTATTTATAATGAGATATTCTCAGTTGTTGTGGCAAACGACATCTCCTTTCCGAAGTTGCTTTTCTCTGGTCCGAATAAATGTTTGTCATGTGGGAAGTTTACGAGTTGTGAGCAGAGTTTTAAAGAAGATGTGAAGAAAACCATGCGTCAGTTGATTGAATGTCGTAATTCAGACTCTTTTCACCTGTTAAGAAAAGAGATGGATGCAATTGTAAAGAAATTTGGAGGTGTTCAAGAGGTATCAGCGCAAGATGTTGCTGATGAATTGCATAAAAAGGCTCTGCGGATATTCAAAAAGCAGAAAAAAGAGTTTCCACGCATAAAGAGGTGGACAAATTTAGCCATGATAATGGCTCTTCCTTCTTCCTTTGTCGCGAAAGGACTAGGATGGGATGCCGTGGCATCAACAACAGTGGCTGTTTTTGCTTCAAGCAAAATTGTTGATGCTTATATACAGTATGAATCGAACAAAGATAGCTGGATAAATTTCTTGAACAAGCGAACCTCGCAATTTGGTCTTTGCTAGCTTCCGATATTGAGGGATGGTTCTGATCCCGGTTGTCGGTTCGTCCAAATCATCTTCCTTTTGCCATAATCGATGGCATGTTGAGAAATATGGTATAATAATATCTACAAGTGTAGGGCATGACCGATAAGAAAACAAGCGAAGTTGAAGATGCCGGCTGGTCATTGGTGATCAAGCCGCGTACAAGTCTTTTTGCCGTTGACTTTAAGGAACTGTGGCGGTACAGGGACTTGTGCGCCATGCTCGTACGGCGCGATATCGTCACGATGTACAAGCAGACGATTCTCGGGCCTCTCTGGTTCGTCATCCAGCCTATCATGACCACAATGATCTACATGGTCGTATTCGGTGGAATCGCCAAGATTCCCACAGACGGCGTGCCTCAACCGCTCTTCTATCTCTCCGGCATTTGCCTCTGGCATTACTTTGCCGAATGCCTCAACAAGACGAGCAATACTTTTCGTACGAACGCAAATGTCTTCGGGAAAGTTTATTTTCCTCGGCTTGTCGTACCAATTGCCTATGTGACAAGCAATCTTGTTAAACTGTTTATTCAGCTTGCGCTCTTTCTTGTCGTCTACGGCTATTTCGCCGGTTTTACATCGGCGGCGGTGCGACCCAACGCCTACGCCGTTCTTGCACCGGTTCTCATCATGCTCATTGCGGGTCTGGCATTGGGATTCGGCATACTTTTCAGCTCGATGACAACTAAGTATCGAGACCTCACATTCCTTCTTTCCTTCATGGTTCAGCTTTGGATGTACGCCACGCCGGTGATATACCCGTTAAGCACGATTTCCAGCCCAAAGCTCCGCATGGTCATGTCCCTAAACCCGCTTACGGGCGTCTTCGAGGCGTTCAAGTACGGGATGCTCGGAGCGGGGGCGTTTTCATGGTCGAGCCTGGGTTACAGCGCCGGATTCGCCGCCGTTCTCCTCGCCATCGGCATCGTTGTGTTCAACAAGATTCAGCGGTCGTTCATTGACACGGTGTGAAAAGGAACGTAAAAACAGGAGACATTAATGTTAAGTTTTGAGCTTTATAATTTTCGGGCTGTAGCCTCAGCAGTCTTGGAACTTCCTGGAATAACTGTTCTGGCCGGCAAGAACGGTTCGGGGAAAAGTTCCATTTCCAAAGTATTGTATTGCATTCTTGATACAGCCACCCGATTCGATACTTTTGTCGCAAGGGTAATGGAGAAGAGGAGCAGCCGTCTCTTTTCAAGTACTGTCGATTTGGTATTGAATTTGGCATTTCAATTTCCTAGATTGTCCAATTCCGCTAGACGCCATTTGTTTCCAACATCAGAGACGATAAACCCCCAGGCGTGGGTGTTGGAAGTAAAAAGATTGTTTTTGAACAACCAGGAAACATTTGCATCCAACCAAAGTGTTGTTTCATTGTTTCTAACGCGTGCCCGTTCGTCACTGGAAAATCAGATTGAGTGTCGTGATTGGAAAACCCCAATTGATTTCTTGGACAATGTAAAAGACGCGTTTGACAAATTTGATGTGGAGAAAAGCGAGAAGACGTATTCTCGCCCGTTGGATGTCTTGGCTGATCGTTTGTTTGTATTTCTTGAGGAGTCACTTGACTTGCAATCGACAAATGTGGTGATTGAAGGAGATCCGTTAATCAAAATCGCTACACAACGACTAGACTCCCCTATTGATGTAAAAAGAGTGTTCTACATTGACACGCCATGGATTTCCGATTTGTGCGATGTACGCGGTGGCCTTTCATACAGGAAAGATGTCAGATTAGAGTATCGAGAGCATTTGGCAAAAACCATTCGTTCGTCAAAAGGGGGATTTGAGATGCCGCTTCGCGATGTTATGCAATCTGTTGTGCATGGCGCTGCGGAATCCATAAAGACTGATTCAGGATATCGGCTGGTGTTCAACAGCAAGGAATTCAATTCCATATTTAGCCTTTTTCACTGCGCAACAGGAGTCAAGGCGTTTTCGTTGTTGCAACTACTTTTGATATGTGGAAAACTTGATGCGGAAACACTACTTATTCTAGATGAACCGGAGTCTAATCTTCATCCAGAGTGGGTAGTGGAGTACGCGCGCGCCGTTGTGATGCTTCATCGTCTACTAGGAGTTCGGTTCTTGATTTCTACGCACTCTACAGATTTCGTTGCTGGCATACAGGCAATAGCGAAGAAAGAGAAGGTTGATGAGAAAGTGCGGTTCTATTTAGCGGAAAAGCAAGATGAAGCACATTATGTCTTTAAAGGGAAAGGATTTGATATCGGAGAGATATTCGACTCGTTTAATCGCTCACTAGACCGGGTTGCTGATTACGGGGAAGAAGTGTAATGAGCCGAAAGTTCAATTATTGCCCACATGTTCATGAGGTGTTGCTTGCAGGCAAACCCCGCTCGGAAATTGATGAGCTTATAGTTGACATGTCTAAATTGATTGAGAAAGAGTGTGGTGAGGTCCTCTCGGGTGTGGACAGACAAGAATTAGCCAAGTTGCACAGCGAAGGTAAGAAATGTATAGATGGCGATGCATATTTTAATCGGTTTCATCATGGAGAGTGCGAAATAGATATTCTGCTTGGAGTTAAGGATGGTGAACGTGAATGTATCTTGCTTGCCGACTGCAAGATTCAAATAAAGGGAGGTGCGTCAATTGCAAACAGGGAGAATCTCCCAGACATTTGCGAGAACATTTACAATAAGTACCAATCTGCGAGGAAGAATATTGCTCCTATAGTGCCGATTACATCGATGTATGTCATATTCAACCATGCCGTCGCAGCGCAAGCGCGCAACTATCTGTCACGTTGTTCTCGCGGTACCAATCATAAATGTAGATTGGTATCTTGTTTCCATTTTGAATGCGTCACGATAAAGGAGTTCCGATGTTTGGTTGCGTGAAGCTTCTTTTGCTCAAACGGTACTTACCACCATTTCAAACCTTGTTTAGTCATGACCGCCATCGAATTTAACAACGTATCGAAGCAGTATCGGCTGGGGCTTGTCTCGACCGGGACGCTGGCGCATGACCTGAACCGCTTTTGGCAAACGCGGATTCTGGGCCGCGAGGATCCGTACCTCAAAATCGGTGAGACGAATGACCGCGCCTCGAAGGGCGAAAGCGAGTATGTCTGGGCGCTGAAGAACATCGACTTCAAGGTCGAGCAGGGGGACGTCGTCGGCATTATCGGCCGCAACGGTGCTGGGAAGTCAACGCTCCTGAAGCTCCTGTCCCGCGTCACATCCCCGACGACGGGAACCATTCGCGCTCGAGGACGCATCGCCTCGCTTCTCGAAGTTGGCACGGGTTTCCACCCGGAAATGACCGGTCGCGAAAACATCTACATGAACGGATCGATCATGGGGATGCGGAAGTACGAGATCGACCGCAAGCTGGACGAGATCGTCGATTTCAGCGGCTGCGAGCGCTACCTCGACACGCCCGTCAAGCGCTACTCCTCCGGAATGACCGTCCGCCTCGGCTTCGCCATAGCAGCGCACCTCGAACCCGACATCCTTGTCGTCGATGAAGTCCTCGCCGTCGGTGACGCCGAATTCCAGAAAAAAGCCGTTGGCAAGATGCATGAGGTTTCCCAAGGTGCCGGCCGGACGGTTTTGTTTGTCAGCCACAACATGCGAGCTGTCCGATCCCTTTGCAAATCCGGCATCGTGCTGAAGAATGGAATGGTGGAATTTGCTGGTACTGCGGATGCG
>JAEEGL011397916.1_pt1 | contig 12087 bp, 9 predicted proteins | sample 9134231 | NCBI WGS metagenome assembly JAEEGL01 (sample SAMN16246548, study PRJNA631951) | gut metagenome | biome: gut microbiome; feature: rumen; material: fiber-attached | host: Bos | place: Iran: Karaj | collected 2018-10
GACCTCGTCAAGGACTCCGTCGTGGCCAAGATCGTAATTGTTCCCCCACCACCAGATCAGCGGGGTCACGAAATCGGGAGCGGGCTCCACAAGCTCCGTATTGAAGAGCTCGGGATGGGCCTTGTAAGGTATGCTCACCGTCAGGGTGCCTGCGGCGTAGGGAGCGATGTCGTACTCGTTGAAGATCACAGTCAGAGCCTCGTTGCCCAATGACCACTGGGGCTGCCAGACCTGAGTCTTCTTGCCGTCCGCGTCCTCGCTGTCGATGTAGCAGAACCAGCCTGCCAGAAGCTCCTTCATCTGGCTTTCGTTGTAATCCTCGAAGACATAGTCGTAGTTTTCCTTCAGTTCCGCGGTCACCAGGTCTCTTAAGGCGTCGACGTCGGTCACCGCGTCGGTGAACTCTATGGCTTCTCCGGTCTCGGGATAGTAGTTATAGCACTGATAGAAGGTGTCCGGATGGACCCCTCCCAGATAGCAGTAGGTCTGTTCAACAAAACTGAAAAGCTTGCTGTCGGCCCTGGTCACAAAGTCGGTGATCTCCCAGGTCAGGGGGGTAAGATCGTCGGGGTTTCGGCCCTCCTGTATCATCTCCCTGGCGCTGCCGGTCATCTCCTCCAGCTGCGCGTAGCAGTAGTCGCGGGTGACGTCATCGTATTTCATGAGGACTTCCTGAAGCTTCGGATATACCTTCGCGTGGTCGTCGTCGAGCCAGAGCCTGTCGAACCTGTAGCCGGCCAGGTTATACCAGCTGCCGTCGATCTCTTCGCCGGCCATGTCGCGGTAGGTGCCGCGGATCATATGCAGGTGACCGGTGTACCCGTCCTCTTTGACGGGCTGAGTCTCGGAAGGCTTATCGGAGGGCTGGACGTTGGTCTGGCTCCCGCTCTGCTGGGGCTTTTCAGCCGCAGTCTCAGCCGGTTTTGCGGGCTCGGTCCCGGCAGGCTTTTGGGGCTCGGTCTGTGCCGGGGTCTCTGTCTTTGGATCGGTCTGCGCAGGCGTTTCGGTCTTCGAACCGCAGGCGGCCATGGACAGCGCCAGTATTACCGCAATGGCGATGCTTAATATCTTTCTCACTTTTTACACTCTCCCTCGGTTTTCCCGGGAGATCCGGCTCGCAGCCGGAACCCGGAAACATATCATATATGATAACATATTCCGTCATTATCATAAAGGGGCAGGGCCTAATCTGTCAGCGCTATGGGCTCCTTTTCGAGGGTCTTCAGCATCTCTTCGCTCATGAGCCTCCTGTCGAGGGTCGCGCCGTCGCAGAACATCATGAACCAGCGGTCCGACATCACGTAGTGACCGTTTATGCCCGCGGAGGTGCCGTAACTGTTCTGGACCTTCCAGCGGACCGGCCTTCCTTCTTCGTCCAGTTTCACCCCGTTTATCAGCATCATGTGCGTGCCGACGGTCCATTTGTAGTCGTGGGAAAAGGGCTTTTCCATCATAAGCCCTGTGCCCATCAGGCCCTCGTAATCGAAGATGCCCTGGTCCATGAGGCCGTATTTTTTGCTCGCGAACATGCGCGGATCGCTGCCGAAGATCACAGGCTCGCCTTTCCTAAGCATCCCGACGGCTACCCTTCTTATATCCTCCATGCTGAAATTGGGCCCGATATAGGCGTCGTATCCGGGACCGTCCTCGGGGAAATCGGTGCGGTAGTACATCTCGTTGTATCTGTACCTGCTGTCGGGCCAGTGGTTGACCTCGACCATGTGCTCAAGATCAAGGCCGCAGTAATCGTTCATGAAGCCCGGGGGCGTGAGGCTGCGGAGCATCCTGCTTTCGCCCTTAATGTCTGTGTACTCGAGATCGAAGCTTGCGGGAGGCTCCCCCAGGAAGCGGCAGAGTATGCCGTAGATCGCGGTAAGGCTTGAATTCTTAAGCTTTTCAAGATCTTCGGGGCTGCAGCCCGAAGCGAAAGCGTCCCTAAGCTCTTTGGCGCTTCTTCTGAGCTTCATCGACAGTATGCGGGTAAGAGGCGCGGTCGCCTTTACCACGGCCGGATCGGGCATGACCGCCTTGGGCACCAGGCCGTACTTCTTCGCCAGAGGTATGAAGCCGAAATAACCGTAGTCGCTTATGGGCCTTGAGACCAGCTTCTGCACCACCCTGTCGTCTACGGGCCTGTCCGCAGACCTTATGACGCGGTTCAGAAACTGGTTGGATTTCTCCAGCTGGTCCCAGAAGTAGACGTAAGTATGGGAGAGCTGGAAGTTCCTCTCGGCTATTCCCAGGGCCTTCTTCGCGTTGACCCTTGCTATATTGAGGTAGGTGAATGACCAGCAGCGTTCAGAGGCCCCCTGGTCGCAGACCCCGTCGGAGTCCATGTCTATGGTGAAGGTGAAGGGGAGCTCCTTTTGGGCGTCCCGGCTCAGGGCTATATCTTCGAGGGTATTGCGGAACAGGGCGCTGCCAGCCGCATGGCCTTTGCCGTCCGCTGCCCAGGAGGCTCTGAAGCCCTCGAGCATCTCCCTGCTTATCTCTTTGTTCATGTCGTTTCCTTTCCGGAAGGCACGGCCTTCCTCCCTTGAAATTGTAACACAGGGACAGGCTCCAAATCTATTGACTTTGGAACCCTCTCAAAATACAATTGTTTCAGAAAAAACAAAAACCGTGTTTCATCGGCGCGAAGAAAGGAGCAGATCATGTGGGACATACATGAGAAATACAGCGATCCTAAAAAACCTGCGTCGGCGGAAGAATACCTGAGTCTTGACGACTCCGTCTTCAGGGCCTCCTTCAGGGCATTCTTCTACGATGAGCTTTTGAACCATATCTACTGCCCCGGGGAGGACGGCGAAAAGCTCAGGGCCGAAGCCGAAGAGCTGCTGGGCATCTGGAAAAAGAGGGGCATGAGCGAGACCTGCCATGACTTCCGCTTTGCGGACAGCCTTTTCAAGGCATTGAACGACGAATACGCATCCGAACCCTTAAAGAGCGCGGAGCTCGACGCCTACAGGATGGCCCCCGCCGGGATAGGCGAAGCCGAAAAAGAGGCCGTCTTCAGGGTCATACACGAGCGCCGTTCGGTCAGGGCCTTCCATGACAGGGACATACCCGACGAGATACTGGTGAAGATACTGGCCGCCGGCCTTCACGCCGCCCACAGCAGGAACCTCCAGTCCGTCAGCTTCATACTGGTCAACGAGAAACACGAGCCCTGGGTCTTCAGGGGCATTGACATCCCACCCGGGCACCATCACATAGCGGTGCTGCAGGACGACAGATGCTACATGGGCAGCGATGAGAAGTCGCAAATGGACAGGATAATGGACGCGGGAGCCGCCACGGAATGCATGCTTCTGGCTCTTCACGCCTACGGCGTCGACGGAGCCTGGCTGACCTACAACGACGAAGAGCAGTTCCCGCGCCTCAGGGAAAGGTTCGGCATACCCGACTACATGCGCATAGTGGACCTTATCGAGCTGGGCTGGGGCTGCCAGACCCCCTTCCCGCCCCAGAGGCCCTCAGCCGAAGAGCGTATCGTAGTAAGAGTGTAGAAAGGAGCAGAACATGGAAAGACAAAAACCTTCGAAAAAGGAGTTTTGGGCCTATTTCAACCGGGACGACGATTTCTACATGAACCTGAGCGACATAGGCTTCCGCACCTGCTTCCACGCCAGGATACACCACAACCTGGAAATACAGGTGAACCACGCTTTAAACACCGGCACGAAGTTCTACCCCAAAAGGATAGACCTCATGTACCACTGGATGGAGCTCTGGGACAGGAGGGGCCTCTCCCACGACCTGCCCGAGTACCGCTTCGCGGAGCAGATGTTCAAAATGGCCTTCGCTTTTGAAAAAGGAGTCGTGACCGACCTCTCTCCCTTCGCCCCGGAGCGCTTAAGTGAAGAGGAACAGAAGGCCTTCGATAAAGTGCTCTACTCTGTTCACGAGACCCACGTCTTCAACGGCAGACCGGTCAGCGACGAAGACCTCGACGCCATAGTTGACGCAGCCCTCTGGGCCGCCAACGGCGGAAACCTCCAGCCCCTGCGCTTCATGTTGATCCATGAAGCCGCGGCTCCCGGCCTTTTCCCAGGCTCCACCGCGAAGAACGCGCCCGTCCACCTGGTGGTCTGCTACGAGACCGAGGGCAGGCACGCCCTCGCCGCCATGGGCGGAAGGGATAACGTCAGCGAGGAGAGCTTCTTTACCCACAGGAACTCCCCACTGGACGCCGGCTCCGCCCTCACCAACATCAAGCTGGCCGCTGCCGCCCTGGGCCTTTGCTCAAGCAGGCAGACCTTAAGCGACGGGGTAAAAGAAGGCCTGAGGAAATACTTTAAGCTCTCCCCCACCCTTCATCCCCTGTACTGCGTCGACCTGGGATACAGCGACGAACCTGTGCTGGCCCTCCCAAGGCCCGCGGTAAGGGACAGCGTCTGGGCTTCGGTCTAACAAAGGAAAGCGAGGTGCGAAAATGCCGAGAGTGATAGACAAAGGCTGCGTAAAATGCGGCGCCTGTACCGCCGACTGCCCGGTGGAAGCGATACGCGAGGAGGAGACTCAGTTTGTCGTGGATCCCGCCGTCTGCATAGACTGCGGAGAATGCCACTGCCCCTTCGGGCACATGGGCAAGATACCCTTTGATTTCAACAGCTGCCGGGAGCGCAGAGTATAGAATGCCCGGAATACCAACAGCATCGATCCAGGCCCGCTTTCCTTCCGGAGCGGGCTTTTTCGCGCCCGCAGCCCGGGAGGCAGAAAAAGCTTTAAATCCTCCGCACGTTTTTGTATACTGATATATGGAAATGTTTGCGCGCCTATTTCGGGCCAAAGCCCGGCTGATGACATAAACGGAGGTAAGAAATGAAAAAAGGAAGCTCAAAGAGCGGCCTTACCGGCATAATACTGTGTGTAGTCGCCATAATAATATTAAAAAGCATCGCCCCCATGCTGGGAAAGCTGGTCTCCACCCTGCTCAACATAGCGGTGCTGGGCGTGCTGGTCTTCTGCGGCCTGGTCGTTTACTACGCGATCAGGGACGCCGGCAAGGAGGGAGCAAAGCCCGCCGCCCGCCAGCAGGATCCCCAGGTCTCAAGGCTTCTTTCCGAAGGGCGCTCGGCTCTGGCGCGCCTGAGGACAGCCAACCTCAGGATACAGGACCCGGTCATAAAGCAGAAGAGCGAGAACATCTGCTCCATCGCCGACCGCATAATGAACGCGCTCAGGAGGAACCCCGGCAAGACCTCCGACGCTGTGCAGCTGCTCAAGTATTACCTGCCCCAGCTGGCTGACATAGTGACCAAATATACCGCTGTGCAGCAGGGAGCCGACGCCGCGGCGACGGCTGCCCAGCTGGGCGTCCACCTGGACACCATAGCGGGCGCCATGGAAAAGCAGTATTCCGCCATAGTTTCCGACGAGAAGCTGGACGTCGCCGCCGAGATGGAAGCAATGAAGCTGGCCCTGCAGCTGGACGGTCTTGACCCCGACTACGCGAAGCTTTATAAGGACGAAGCGGAGGAACTGGCCGAGAAATACGGCGAAGCCCAAAAGCCCGCCCCTTATGTTGGGAGCGAAGACGAACCGCAGTAGGCTGGCAGGAAAAGTTCAGGGAAGGTCCGGCGGCCCGGCGGAAGACCGCCCCGGCGTCCTTACGATTCAACACTGACGCATATCGAAGCGCCTCCGGAATATCCGGAGGCGCTTTGTTTTGCCTGTTGTTCGGCTGCTTGCGGGTATGCCGACGGCCGTTCGGCAGACCCGGCCGCTTACTTCTTGTTGATGGTGGTGTAGATCTCGCCGTCCTTTATCTCGAAGTAGACGGGCGCCGAGATCGCCACGTTGCCCTGAACGTCGGTCATCTCGTAGACCATGGCGTAGGTTCCGCCGGTGAGGGGCACTTCCTCGAAGGTGGTCTTGCTGTCGACAGTGACGGTGCCCACGGTGTAGTACTCAAAGTCGTCGGCGCCGGAGTAGCTTGCCAGCTTCCAGAGCACTGTGATAACGTCGCCGGCCTTCAGCTGGCGCAGCTCTTTGGCCGACATGCCGGTGGCGGGGTCGAGACCCTTCCTGGCTCCCAGCACATACCACTTCTCGTCAGCGAAAACATAAGCGACGACCAGATTGTACTGCTGCTCGTTGAGCAGGATGGGCACCGAGTAGATGTTGTACTCGTCGCCCTTGACATTGGAGAGCTCAAGGTAGACGGGCACGCCGCTGAGGCCTGCCCAGACTCCCCTGAAGTTGTCGGCGAAGATACCGTGCTCCCAGTCGGCCTGCAGGTCGTTGTCATAGCCCATGTTGACCATGACGTTGCTGTCCTTCTGGATGTAGAAAAGCTCGAAGTTGACGGCGGACAGGACCTCGTCGGCCTTCTCGCCCAGGTTTATGTAGGAGGTTCCCGTCTTCTTGTCGAGCTTGACCTCCTGGTTCTTCCACCCCATGGTCTCAACAGTCTCGATCTTGGGCACAGTGACCTGGGCCGGGGGAGTTGAGGGCGCGGAAGGAGTCGAAGGAGTCGAGGAAGTTCCGCCGGAGACCAGCTCCTTCAGGTATTCGCGGCCGTCGGTCCCCAGGTTGCCGGTCAGCTGGTATTCGTAGAAGTATCTGAAGCTGTCGCTGGGTCCTCTGGTGATGCCGGGGTCGGCATATTTCTTGTAATCGGCGCGGTCTCCGTTGTAGGAGTAGTAGCAGGAGAGGCCGGTGGAGTTGGCCCTGTACCTGCCGTTGACCTTGTATACCACGCAGTCGTTGAGGGCTGAGAGCACCGCAGACGAGGTCTCCATGATGGAGCCCGACTGGCGGGCCAGGTCGCCGAGATCAACCATGTTGGTGAAGCCCTGCGATTTGGTGTTGCCGCCGTAGTTCTCGCTGTTCTTTGCGGCGCGTCCGAAGGCGGAGATGAAGCCGCTGGTCTTTATGGCGCTGGTGAGGGCTTCGGCCCCGAAGTCTTCGTAGGCGTCGAGGAGGGGCTCAAGCTTTTGCAGGTCGGTCACCGAGAGGGTCAGGTTGGCTGCGGTGCCGTCCTGGTTGCAGCCTACGACGAAGGCGTCGCAGATCTCCTTGCCCAGGCGGGCTCCGTCCATATCGGGGTCGTTGGCCAGGGCCTGCACCCACTGGGTATAGAACCAGCCGTTGCCCGGCTCGCTCTCTTCGGAGGCGACCAGGTAACGGGCGATCTCGTAGAAGTTGTAGGCCACGTCTATGGTCGCCATCAGGCAGGTGTCAAAGCCCACCATCTCAAGGGGCGGGTTATTGACGTCGGTGCCGAAGACGGAGCCGCAGGCGGCGTACATCTCGTTGAGGGAAAGGGAGTCGTAGTTGTAGAGCTCGTCAAAAGCAGCTCCGGTGACGCTGCCGCCGCCGTGATCCCAGAAGATGACTCCGGTCTTGTCGGCAGGGTAGTTCTCCTTGGCGTAATAGAGGAAATCGCCCAGGGTCTCGGCGTCCCCCATGCTGGAAAGCGAGGTCTCGTCCACCTGGTAGAGACCGTTGCTGTCATAGACCCAGCGCTGGAGCTTGCGGTTGCTCATGTACTGGTTGCGCCAGGTCTTGCTGCCGCCGGTCTCGATGACGAAGACTATGTCCTCGGGGAGCTTGACCTTGGTCAGCTCCATCAGGTCGTAGGTGGCGCAGGCTCCGTCGCTCTCCAGGTTGGAGCCGCAGAGGTACCAGTAGAAGGCCCACTTGTAATTGCCCTCGTGGGGTTTGATGGTCTGTTCCTGGCTCTGCTGTGAAGGCGTCTGGCTCTGCGAGGGCTGGGACGGATTCTGAGCCGGAGTCTGGCTCTGGGACGGGGTCTGGCTCTGTGATGGAGCGGATCCCGCCGGGACCACCTGGATATAGCCGCAGCCGGTCACGGAAAGGATCAGGACCGCAGCCAGCAGTATTGCAGTGAATCTTTTCATGTTTTTTCTCCTGTATGCATTAAACCGGCTCTCGCCGTTTTGATGACTAAAGGTCTCTCGAGTCGAGGACTATGGTAAAGGGCCCCTCGTTGACCAGCTCTATCCTCATCTCGGCTCCGAATATGCCCCTCTCGACGACGGGCACGTACTTTTTAGCCTCTTCAATGATGTGTTCGTACATGGGAGAGGCCATTTCGGGCTTGCCGGCGCTTATGAAGCTGGGTCTGTTGCCTTTTTTGCAGTCGGCATAGAGGGTAAACTGGGATATGAGCAGGAGCTCTCCCCCCACGTCGGCGAGGGAGAGATTGGTCTTGCCCCGGTCGTCGGCAAAGATGCGCAGGTTGCACATCTTCTTCACCATCTTGTCGGCCAGCTCTTCGGTGTCGCTCTCGGCTATGCCTATGAGCACCATAAAACCGTCCTTTATCTTTCCGTATACGCTGCCCTCTATGGTGACAGAGGCGGAGCTCACTCTCTGAATGACGAACTTCATGCTTCTCCTTTTGGATCGGGGGACCGATGCTTCGGTCACATTCAACCAATTTATTATATCCGATATTCGCGATAATTACAAAACAAAATGAAATAAGGGCGCGCGGGGACGGGAGCACGACTAATTGTATAAATTTCCAACAAATATCCCGCCGCTTCAGTTTTCAATTGTCACCCGCCGGGGTCAATGGTAGAATATTATGGGATCTGATGAAAGGACGGACAGGCGCCGGCGGCGCCTTCCGAATCGAGACATGAAATTTTCCGAGATGAAATACGAAAGGCCCGACGCCGAAGCCTTAAAGGCAAGGCTTTCGGAGCTCTCAAAGAAGCTCGGCGGGGCCCAGAGCTACGAAGAAGCGAAAAAGGCCTTCCTTGAGATCGAGGAGCTGGGAGCCGAGTTTTCCACCGACTCCACCCTGGTCTCCATAAGGCACAGCATAGACGCGAGGGACGAATTCTACGATAAGGAGAACGATTTCTGGAACGCCCTCCTGCCGGAGCTCGAGGAGTACACCGACGCCATCAACAGGGCCATGCTGAAGAGTCCCTTCAGGCCCGAATTCGAGAAGGAATTCGGCACTCTCATGTTCACCAACGCCGAGATCGCCTTAAAGTGCTTCTCCCCCGAGATCATCCCCCTGCTGCAGCAGGAGAACCGGCTGACCGCCGAATACGACGCCCTGGTCGCGAAAGCCAGAGTCCCTTTCGAGGGAAAGGAATATACCGTCGCCCAGATGGGTCCCTTCAAGATCGACGCCGGCGATGAAAGGCGCCTTGAAGCCTGGAAGGCCGAGGGCGGATGGTACAGGGACAATCAGCCTGAGCTTGACCGCATATACGGCGAGCTGGTGAAGATCAGGACCGAGATGGGAAAGAAGCTGGGCTATGAGAACTATACTCAGCTGGGTTATTACCGCATGGGCCGCAACTGCTACGGCAAGGAAGAGGTCGAAGCCTTCAGAAAAGCCGTGGTCAAATACCTGGTGCCGGTGGCGGACCGCATATACAGGGCTCAGGCCGAAAGGCTGGGCGTCTCCTATCCCTTGAGCTTTGCCGACGCGGCTCTCGAATTCAGGAGCGGCAATCCCAGGCCCTGCGGCAGCGCCGACGACATACTCGCGCAGGGAAAGAAGTTCTACGGGGAACTCTCCCCCGAGACCCGCGAATTTTTCGACACCATGCTCGATAACGAGCTGATGGATGTTCTTGCGACCGAGGGCAAGCAGGCCGGAGGCTACACCACCGAGCTTCCCAAATACCGCGTCCCCTTCATATTCGCCAATTTCAACGGCACCCAGGGAGACGTCGAGGTGGTGACCCACGAAGCCGGACACGCCTTCGAAGCCTGGCTCAACCGCGAACGCATCCCCTACGAGTACCACTGGCCCACCATGGAAGCCTGCGAGGTCCACTCCATGTCGATGGAGTTCTTCGCCGACCCCTGGGCCGAGGGCTTCTTCGGCAAAGACACCGGAAAATACCTCTACAGCCACCTGGCCGGAGCGGTCACCTTCATACCCTACGGCTGCCTGGTCGACCACTTCCAGCACGAGGTCTACGATAATCCCGCGATGAGCCCCGCCGAAAGGCACGAGACCTGGAAAAAGCTTCTAGGCGTCTACATGCCCTGGATGAAGCTCGACGGCGGGATCCCCTTCTACAGCGAAGGGAAGGGCTGGCAGAGGCAGCTGCACATATACGACAGCCCCTTCTATTACATCGACTACTGCCTGGCCCAGACCGTGGCCCTGCAGTTCTCCGCCATGATAGAAAAAGACCTTAAGAAAGCCTGGGAGCACTACATGGCCTACACTTCTTTGGGAGGCAGCGAGACCTTCGTAAAGCTCCTTGAGATGGCGGGCCTTAAGAGCCCCTTCGATGAAGAGACCCTTAAGGAGGTCTGTGAAGCGGCAGCCGCGCGGCTGTCCGAAATGGAGGTAAAGGATGCTTAAAGTCATAGGTCTGGGCGACAATGTCGTCGACCAGTATCTCTCTCTTGAGACCATATTTCCCGGGGGGAACACCCTGAACTTCGCGGTCTACGCGGCCATGCAGGGAATGGACTCCTCGTATCTGGGCGTCTTCGGCGACGATTTCCCCGCCGAGGTCGTTATAAAGGCCCTCGACGCCCACGGAGTCGCTCATCCCCGCTGCCGGCAGTATCCGGGCGAAAACGGCAGGGCTCAGGTGACCCTGGTGGACGGAGACCGGATCTTCGTGGGGAGCAACAAGGGAGCGGCCTTAAGGCACCATCCCCTGCAGTTGGATGCGGACGATCTGGAGTATCTCGACTCTTTCGACATCATACACGTCAGCTGCTTCAGCTATCTGGACGACCAGATGAAGCAGTTAAAGCCTCTGAAGCCCTTCGTGAGCTACGACTTCTCCAACCGCTTCACCGATGAGATGCTCGAAAAGGTCTGCCCCAGCCTTGACTGCGCCATCATTTCCCTCGGCAGCGGCGGCCTGGACAGAGCCCCTGCACTTTTTGAGAAGATCCACGGTCTGGGCTGCCCCATGGTTGAGGCCAGCATGGGTTCCGAGGGCGCTATACTTTCGTATAAAGGAAAGACATACCGCCAGCCCGCCCATCTGGTCGAGGCTGTCGACACCCTTGGAGCCGGCGACGCCTTCCTGACCACCTTCCTCATAAACTTCCTGGACGAGAGCCTGCCGGGCGAGACCGAAGACGAGAAGATAGTAAGGAGCCTCAACAAGGCCGCCGATTTCGCCGCCTCCGTCTGCATGACCCACGGAGCCTTCGGCATGGGAGAACACTATACCAATACCGAACTGGAACGCCCGGACAGCGTATAACGAGCGGGAATACCCCCTTTGAACCACCCGCCGGCTGCACGCCTTGCCGCGGTGAGGACAGTATTTAATACCAAGTTATCCCCAGATTAAATATATATATGACAATGAAAAGGAGAAAACCATGGTCAAAATGAACGAAAAAGACACCGTCGCCAAGCTCCTCAAAGAGCATACCGTAAAGCACGTATTCTTTGCGGCCTGCGGAGGCTCCATCGCCGCCATGTACCCCGCAAAGTACATGCTCGAAAAGGAGAGCAGGACCCTCACCATACACTGGCAGAACGCAAGAGAGTTCTGCACCGCCCATTCCGCCGCCCTCGGAAAGGACAGCGTGGTCATCGTGACCTCCCAGCAGGGCAACACCCCCGAGACCGTCGACGCGGCAAGGGTAGCGAAGGAAGCGGGAGCGACCGTCATCGCCTTCTCCTACGCCGAGCAGCCTCCCCTCTTCGACTACGCCGACTACTGCCTCGACTACAGCTACGGCCCTGACCTTATCCCCTCCCAGAAGAAGGAGTGCAGGGTCGTACGCCTGTCCATGGAGCTGCTGCACCAGCTGGAGGGCTGGGACAAGTACGGCGACGCCATGGAGAGCTTCGCCCTCTATGACGAAATGGTCGCGAAGGCCCAGAAGAAGTGCCTGCCCGAAGCCGAGCGCTTCGCTGAAGGCTGCAAAGACGAAAAGCTCATCTACACCCTCGCCAGCGGTTCCGTCTGGTCCTCCGCCTATATCGAGACCCATTGCATCCTCATGGAGATGCAGTGGAAGAATTCCGCCTGCATCCACTGCGGAGAGTTCTTCCACGGTCCTCTTGAGATCACCGACAAGGACGCCTGCTTCCTGCTCATGATGGGCACAGGCGCCACCCGCGTCATGGACGAGAGAATGGCTGCCTTCCTGCCCAGA
>JAEEGL011843039.1_pt1 | contig 12087 bp, 8 predicted proteins | sample 9134231 | NCBI WGS metagenome assembly JAEEGL01 (sample SAMN16246548, study PRJNA631951) | gut metagenome | biome: gut microbiome; feature: rumen; material: fiber-attached | host: Bos | place: Iran: Karaj | collected 2018-10
CTGTCAGCTGATATTTTTGTGGAGTGACGTAAGTGGTGTCGCACCCCATAAAGAATTCGTTCACCCCTTTCACCACCTTAGTCATCAACGGCTTCTTCTTTCGTTCCACCGTCACTTCCTCCAGCATCCTCGAACTGTCCACATCATTCTCGTTCACCTCCAGCGAATCCACTTGCGCCATGCTCTTTCCATACGCCATTAGCCATAGCAATACTGCCCACAATATCCATCTTCTTTGCATGCTCTTCTCTCACTCTGTAAGTTCTCTGTACTCCTAAAACTTTCCTAAGATTTTGTCCATCACCCAGTTCGTGGCAGTTGCACTCGTCGAGTCGCAGTCGCACACTCGTTTTCCTTGTAGATGCTCCACCACTTGCTTGATAAGTCCCATTTGTACGTGCGGAGGATTCTCCACAATGATTTTCTCCTGCCCCCGTTCGGTATCGAGCACGATGGGTTCGTAGTCGAACACAGAGAAGACAATCTTTCCCTTTGTACCCACGATGGAGATACGGTCTCTTCTGGCCGACTCATGCGCCACGAAGCACCACGAACCGCTGCCTGTCAGTTTGTTGGCAAAGCGGAAACAAGCGTTGAACGTGTCCTCCACCTTGTAAAGTCCCGCCATGTTCTGGCCATAACCTTCAGCCTCGATGATGGGACCAAACCAATATTGGAGCAGGTCAATCTGGTGGGATGCCAAATCATAGAAATAACCGCCGCCACCTGCCACTTCTGGTTGGAGTCGCCAAGGGAGTTCCACTCCGCTTTTGTAGTCCAGTTCGCGCGGGGGCACAGCGAATCGTATCTGCACTGTCAGAATCTTCCCGATGTCACCTCCCTGCACAATCTGTCTCACTCGTTCGAAATAGGGGAGGTACCGTCGGTAGAAAGCCACGAAACAGGGTACTCCTGTCAGTTCGCTGATGCGGTTCACTCTCAGACATTCCTCGTAGCTGGCCGCCAAAGGCTTTTCCACGTAGGCAGGCTTGCCAGCTCTCATGGCCATGACGGCAAAGGTCGCATGAGAAGATGGGGGAGTGGCGATGTAAACAGCATTCACTTCAGGGTCGGTCACAAGCGACTGGGCATCCGAGTACCATTTCCCGATGCCATGCCGCTCTGCATACGACCGTGCTTTCTCTTTGTCGCGGCTCATCACGGCCACCACTTTGCTGCCTTCAATCTGTCCAAACGCCGGTCCGCTCTTCTTCTCTGTCACCTCGCCGCAGCCGATGAAACCCCACTTTACTGTTGTCAGATGTTCCATTTTTCTTGAAATGAGTGCTGAATAAGACTCAATTACGTTGCAAAGTTACCAATTAATTCTCAATTCTTGATTCTTAATACTTATTTTTTCCTACCTTTGTGCCCAAATTAACATTATCTGTATCATTTATGGCTCGAAACAAGAAAAAGCAACTGCCATTGCTGGAGCATGTTCGCATTGAGACGTGTGCTGCCGAAGGGAAGGCTTTGGCACGGGTGGAGGACCGTGTGGTGTTCGTTCCTTTCGTCGTGCCTGGCGATGTGGTGGATTTGCAGGTGAAGAAGAAGAAAAACTCCTACATGGAAGCGGTGGCGGTGCATTTCCACGAACGTTCCCCCCTTCGTGCGGAGCCTCGTTGCCGCCACTATGGTGTGTGCGGAGGTTGCAAGTGGCAGTGCCTTCAGTATGAGGAACAGCTCAAGGCGAAGCAGCAGCAGGTGTACGACAACCTTACTCGCATTGGCAAGGTGGAGCTGCCCGAATTTCAGCCCATCCTTGGCAGCAAGAAGATTTATGGCTACCGCAACAAATTGGAGTTTGGCTTTTCCAACAAGCGATGGCTTACGGAAGAAGAAGTGGGGCAGGATGTGAAATACGACGTAATGGATTCTGTGGGCTTTCACATCACTGGCGCTTTCGACAAGGTGCTCGACATCACCGAATGCCACTTGATGGACGACATCAACAACCATATCCGCAACGACATCCGCGACTACGCCCTGCAACATGGGCTGGCTTTCTACGACCTCCGTCAGAACTGTGGTTTGCTCCGTTCCTTGATGATTCGCAACAGCAACACGGGTGAGCTAATGCTCCTCGTACAGTTCCGCATCGAAACGCCCGAAGAGCAGCAACAGGCCGAGGAACTCATGCAACATTTAGCTGAAACCTTTCCTCAAATCACTTCGCTCCTTTACGTTGATAATCATAAGGCTAACGACACGTTCGGCGACCAAGAGGTTCATGTCTTCCGTGGCGAAGACCACATCTTCGAGCAGATGGAAAACCTCCGCTTTAAGGTGGGTGCCAAGTCGTTCTATCAGACCAACACGGAGCAAGCCTACGAGCTATACAAAGTGGCTCGCAGCTTCGCCCTGGATCATCTTGAAAAACTAGAGAATCTAGATAATCTAGGCAATCTAGAAAATCTAGAAAAACTTCCCCTCATCTACGACCTCTACACAGGCACTGGCACCATTGCCAATTTCGTGGCCAAGTGGGCACGTCAAGTCATTGGCATCGAATATGTTCCCGAAGCCATCGAGGATGCGAAGGTGAACTCCCAAATCAATGGCATCGAGAACACGCTGTTCTTTGCTGGCGACATGAAGGACATTCTCAACAAGGAGTTTATCGATCGTCATGGCCGCCCCGACATCATCATCACTGACCCACCTCGTGCAGGGATGCACCCCGATGTCGTACAGACCATTCTCGCCGCCGTTCCCCAACGTATTGTCTATGTCAGCTGCAATCCTGCCACTCAAGCCAGAGACCTGCAGCTACTCGACACCGACTATCGGGTGACACGTGTGCAACCCGTCGATATGTTCCCCCACACACAACACGTGGAAAATGTCGTTTTACTTGAAAGAAGATAACAGCTATGGCCAATTATTTCGATTATAAAGCAGCCAATCACTACACGACCTACACGGTGAAGGAGCCTGCTGAGTTGTTGCAGTTTCTCATGCAGACCATCGCCGGCATCTCGCGCACCAAGGCCAAGGAATACCTCAGCCAGCGCATGGTCTATGTGAACAACCAAATCATCACGCAGTACAACCATCCACTAAAGAAAGGAAACATTGTGCAAGTGGCCAAAAACCGCCACAAAAACACCATCAACAGTAAGATGGTGCGCATTGTCTATGAAGATGCATTTCTCATTGTGGTTGAGAAGAAGGAGGGTATTCTCACCAATGCCTTGCCTGGCGACCGGCGTGACAGCGTGAAGAGCATCCTCGACGACTATGTGAAGCGTGCCAACAGGGCTTTTACTGTCCACACTGTCCATCGTCTCGACAAGGGCACTTCAGGGCTGCTCCTCTTTGCCAAGCGTCGTGACATTCAACAGATTTTCGTCGATAATTGGAAGACCCTCGTCTTCGACCGCCGCTATGTGGCTGTCGTGCAGGGCGAAATGGAGAAGAAGTCAGGCACCGTGGCTTCATGGCTCACCGACAACAAGATGTTTGTCACTTATTCCAGCCCCACTGACAACGGCGGAAAGTATGCGGTCACCCACTATCGGACACTTCAGCGCAAGAATGGCTACTCTCTCGTGGAAGTGAAACTCGATACGGGACGCAAGAATCAGATTCGTGTCCACATGTTAGACTTGAAGCACCCCATTGTCGGCGATTTCAAATATGGCAGCACTGCCGAAGCCTACGGCGAACGACACAATCCCATTGGTCGCATCTGTCTCCATGCCTTTTGCCTCGCCTTCCGTCACCCCATCACGGGTGAAATCCTCAAGTTTGAGACACCCATCCCCCCTGCCTTCTCCGACCTGCTGAAATAAGAGTTCGGTATCCTCCTTTTCACTTGTCCCTTTTCATTTATTCCTCTTGATAGGGCGTATGCTTAAATCCCTACGCTCGTCACCTCTAAACCGCACCCGACGGGTACGACGCATCGCACCCGACGGGTGCGGCACTTCGTACCCGTCGGGTGCGATTTAGAGGTATGCTCGTCGCCCTTTTGGTTCTATGCTGGATGTGGATGAAGCGGTGAAAGGGTTTCTTATCGGTTGGGCATTTTGTCGCTACCAAAATAGAAACCTGGTTCTGGTGGTTGGTTGTAGCCAACATTCTCGGTGGCCACACTGATGCGATAAGGGATGTCGAACATGAACGACGGGAAGCGGTAGGAGGTGGAATGGGGTGTGGAGTAGATGCGTAGTTCTGTGCTCTGCTGATTGCGCACCACCACTTCCTCACGCCAATCGCCCAAGATGTCGGCAGAGAGGCATGGATTCTGTTTGGTGCCGTTATTAAACGTGCAGTCTTCGGTACGGAAATCTTTCATCATGTCCGCTTTTTGGGTCGTCCAGTTCCATTTCTGGATGGCGTTGCGGTCAAGGAGTTCGCGCAACAAGTCGCCATCCCACCACACGGCGCTGTTCATCGGAATCCATGCTTGAGGCGCATGGAGATTCCCCTTTACGTCAAAGTAACCGCGCTGGGAAGATGACCACATTTCCAATCCGTAGTTCGTCGGGTCGATGTCGGCAGCCATACCGCGACCCACATCTTCTTTGCTCGGTATTTGGAAAATGATACGTCCTGTGCGGGCATCGCGGAAATCAGAGCCATCCTTTTTGTTTTCGTGAACGTCCCAAATTTGTAGTTGTGTACTGTCTGGATAGAAGGCGAACTGGTGAATGGCATCTCCATGTCCCATACGGGTGGTGTAAAGCCCCGTTCCGTCGTGGTCAACAGCCATCGAGCCGTAAGTGATTTCGTCACATCCGTCGCCGTCCACGTCGCCTACGCGTAAGTTGTGGTTACCTTGCCCCGAATAGCCTTTCTCTTTCTGTGAATCAAACAACCAGCGCAAGGTCAAATTGGTGCCGTCCCAATCGTAGGCAGCAAGGTAACTTTTGGTGTAATAACCTCGGCACATCACGGCACTGGGTTTTTTCCCGTCCAAATAAGCCACGGCAGCCAGAAAGCGGTCACAGCGGTTGCCATAGTTGTCGCCCCAATCGGCCACATTGCCCCGTGGAGGCTGATAGTCAACCGTTTGGAGTGCTTTTCCGGTCAAACCGTCGAACACGGTCAGGTATTCGGGACCTTGCAGGATGCGACCCACCACATGGGTCGTTCTTCCCTCCATTTTCCCAGAAATTTGTTTGGGAATATTGCCGTCCATCACCCAGTTGGCTTGGGCATCGCCTATCACTTGACCTGTCCCATCTACTGTTCCGTCAGCCGTCTTGACGATAAGCTCCGCCCGTCCGTTTCCATCGAAATCGTAAACGAGGAACTGCGTGTAGTGTGCTCCTGCACGGATGTTCTTGCCCAAGTCGATGCGCCATAAGTGCTCACCTGTTGTTTTGTAGCAGTCGATATACACATTGCCTGTATATCCTTCGTGGCTGTTGTCGTGCGCGTTAGATGGATCCCATTTCAGGATGATTTCATACTCGCCATCGCCATCTACATCGCCCACGCTGGCATCGTTGGCAGAATAAGTGTAGCGCCGTCCGTCGGGAGTCACTCCGTCGGCTGGTTTGGAGAGGGGAATGGCGAGGTAGTCCTTGGCATCTGCTTTCAATGTCTTGGTACAGTGGGGCATAGCCGATTCTTGTCCATCTTTCACCATCCTTACTTCCATCTGTACGTCCCTCTGTGGGGCTGGTGCTTTGAAGAACGTCGCATCTTGGATGGGGGCGGTGTTCAGACGTTGCCCATCTTGATAGACATGGAAGGAGATGTCTTTGTCGTCGCTTTCGAGCAATCGCCACGATACAACGAGACTGTCGCCCTCTCGGAGGCACGTCATACTTCGACCCAACTGTTCTTTCTGAATGTCGGGAGCGTAGGCAGGTTGAGCCATCACTTGACTGGCTGCGGCCATGAGAGCCGCGATGAAAAATGAACGAAGAAGCATGAGGTGTACTTGTTAGTGGGAGACGTGAAACTCTCCATACCCCATTCGAACGGCGTTGGTGGAGTTCCACAATGCCAGATACGCCACAAAGGGATGAAGCCCGATGGCAGCGGCGTTGGGGATGCCTTTCGCGGTGAAGTAGTCGCTGTTGGCCTTGAACATTTCATTCTGCACGGCACTTAGTGTTGCCTCCTTCTTCAGATTCTGGGTGAATTGGTCTGCGGCAAGGTCGTTGCACACGGCAACGGCGTATGCTGGCGAACTTTCATCCACTTCGGCAGATTCAGTGAAAGTGTAATTAGAGTGTCCTAAAGTTTTGAGACTTACCCGAATAAGCGAGTCGTACTGGGCATCGAGTGAATCTGAATAAACAATGCTGTCTGTCAAAACAGCGTAAGTGCATGTGGCTTTTGCTTCGGCGTCTTTCATGCAAGAGACAATGCCTGTTGCAAGGCAGAGCATGAGAGACACAAATCCAAGAATTTTTTTCATTTCTTTTTTTGATGATGTTTTTATTGGAATTTTGTTGTGTTGCTGATGTGGTCGATTCCGCGTTGAACGATGTCGGTGAAGTCGTTGTCTTCTGCTTGTCGGGCTGTCTTTCCTTTGCGATAGTCCAAGGGACCAATGTCTGTGAGGTTTTTGAACCATTTGCCGAAGTAGCTCTGGTTGGGGAAGTTGAGCACGTCGGAAATCTCTTTGATGGTCATGTTGGTGGTCTTCAGCAGGTTTTGTGCATCCACCAACAGGGCTGTGGCTATCCATTGGCTGGGCGACTTGCCAGACTTGTCTTTCACGATGGAACTGAAGTATCGGCTGGTCAGGAACTGCTGCTCTGCATAGTAGCCCACTTCGTGTTCTGTGCGGTAGGTGCGATAGAGCTGAGCCACAAACTTTTGCAGAACCTCGTCTTTCCTTGACAGGGGAGTGTTGTCAAACTCTACGTTGGTGTAGCATTGCAGGATTTCCAGAATGAGGGAATTGCCTAATAGTTCCGCTTGCTTGTTGTTGATTTCCTTGATGGGACTGTTTTGCTGGGTAGTGAGGTCATTCTGCTCAGTTTGTTTCCTTTTGATGATTTGTGTGAGCAGCGAAATGTGCTTGCACAGCGAGTCGTACTGAGCATCATTGATGACTTGGTAAGGCTCTTTCTTGATGAAGAACAGCGCATTGAAATTCGTCACTAAATACAGCAAAGGCTGAATGGTGTCAAGGTCGCCTCCGATGAGTGTGCCCCGCAGGTCAGGACTGTGACTGATGATGTGTAGGGTACTATAGGAGAAATAGATGATGATGGAATGCCTCTCCATGTGGTATTCCGTGTCATCGATGGATAAGGTGACCTCACCTTCCTTGCACAGAAACATACCCGTCTTGGTCAGTTTCACTGTGTCATTTTCGGCGTTGAGAATATTCACTTCTCCACCTTCAAGTTCGTATATGTACACTTTTTCTTCTTGCATTTCTCTAAATTTGGTTACAAAATAACGACTTTTAGACCAAATAAACAACATTTTTAGCAACTAAAAGTGGAGAAAAATTACTTTTTGGACAAAAGTTGTGGTTTTTATACTATAGATGTTCCAAAATAATGCCGTAACTTTGCATTCGATAATGTAAAGTTTAAGGTTTAAAGTTTAAAGACCATGCGGCTTGTTTCCTAACACCGCGTTAGCCTCTTTAACTTTAAACTGTAACCTTTAAACTTTACAAAGTAAAGAATCAATTGAAAAAATATTATGAGACAAGTCTTTTACATGATTGGAGCGTTCTTGATGGTGACCAGCATCATCTCCTGTGGACAGAAGGAAGCACCCGTGAGCAATGCGCCTTTGGTGGATGTGGTTGAAGTCGTTGACATCAATGGGACGGGTTCCACTACATTTACGGGCAGAACCAAGTCTGCTTCGGAAGTGAATCTGGCGTTCCGTGTCAGCGGACAGATAGAAAGTGTGTTGGTGAAGGAGGGTGACCATGTGAGCAAAGGACAGGTATTGGCCATCATGGACAGCCGCGACTATGAGGTGCAGCTGGCAGCCACTCAGGCAGAATACGAACAGATAAAGGCTGATGCCGAACGTGTGATGGCGCTCTATGAAGAGGGTAGTACGACGGCGAGCAACAATGACAAGGCACGTTATGGCTTGGAACAAATCACTCAGAAGTTGGCGAACCATCGGAACCAACTGGCAGACACAAGGCTGAGGAGCAGCATCGACGGTTATGTGCAGTCGAAGTTCCATGAGGCTGGCGAAACGGTGGGAGCTGGAATGCCCGTTCTGAGTGTGTTTGGACGCAATGGAACCGAGGTGGAAATCAACATTAGTGCTTCTGACTTCGCGAATATCGAAAAATTCACGTCTTTTAGCTGCCGATTTGATGTGACGGGCGATACGGCCTATCCTTTGAGCATTGTACGGGTCAGCCAAGAGGCCAACTCTTCTCAGTTGTACACCGTTCGATTGAGATTTACAGGCGACATTGACCATAAGAAAATCACACCGGGCATGACCACGATTGTCTATGCCGAAATACGGAACATCGAAAACTCGGGCATTGTCAATGTGCCATCTTCGGCGGTGCTGAATGCCAATGGTAAGACACAGGTGTTTGTTTATGATGAGGGGACGGGTATGGTGAGCGCACGTGGAGTGTCTGTCTTGACTGTGAATCGCGATGGAACCATGCAGGTGGATCAGGGCTTGAAGTCAGGTGAAAAGGTGGTGGCTTCGGGCATCCACCACATACAGGACGGACAAAAAGTGACGCTGTTGCAACGCCCTTCTTCTTCGAATGTGGGTGGTTTATTATAGTATAAGTGAAAAACGAAAAGTGAATAAAGGAAGTTCGGATTGGTATGAATTATAGTAAGTGGGCATTAGAGAACCATCAACTCATCAACTTCTTAGTGGCCATACTGGTGGTGGGTGGTTTCTTGGCATACGGCTCGATGCCGAAGCTGGAAGACCCTGCCATCAAGGTGAAGCAGGCAATGGTCATTACAACCTATCCAGGTGCGTCGGCGCATCAGGTGGAACTGGAGGTGACTGACCCTCTGGAAAAGAGCATCTGTGAGATGTCAACCATCAACAATATTCAGTCGTCGAGCTATGCCGACCTGAGCCTCATCACGGTGGAGCTTCTTACCACGGTGCGCGACGATGCTGTGGAGCAGGAATGGGACAAACTTCGTCGAAAGGTGGCTAATGTACAATCTGCGCTTCCTGCAGGTGCTTCACCCTCGATGGTGCGTGACGATTTTGGGGATGTGTACGGTATGTTCTACGCACTGAAAGGCGACGGACAGAGCGACAAGGAACTGAACGACTATGCAGAGCTGATCAAGCGTGAGGTCAGCGAGATTGATGGTGTGAGTCGTGTGGAAATCTATGGCAAGCGCAACCAGTGCATCAACATTGAGTTGCGCGAGGAGAAAATGGCAAACCTTGGTGTAATGCCTACGGAGATTATACAGACGCTTAATAATCAGAACAAAACGAGCTATGCTGGCTATTACGACAATGGGACTCATCGTGTACGTGTGACGGTGGCTGATAAGTTTGACAATGTAGATGACATTGCGAATATGCTCATCCAAGGGCATGACGATGACCAGTTACGTATCAAGGACATTGCTACGGTGGTGAAGACTTACGAAGCCACGACTCGCAACCAGATGAAATGCGATGGTGAACAGGCTTTGGGCATCAGCATCGCTTGTTCGTCCGACTACGACATTCTGAAGGTGGGGGCAAAAGTGGAGGAGTGCATCGCGAACATCGAGCATCGTTTTCCTGCTGGTGTCGAGTGCCAGAAGGTGTTTTTCCAACCAGAACGTGTGAGCAATGCGTTAAATACTTTCCTCATCAACTTGCTCGAATCGGTGGCAATTGTGGTGCTTCTCCTGATTTTCTTCATGGGATGGCGGAGTGGCTACATCATCGGATGCAGTCTGGTGGTCATCGTGTTTGGTTCATTCTTGATATTGAAAGGGTTCAATGGCACACTCCAACGTGTATCGCTGGCCAGTTTCATCCTTGCTATGGGTATGTTGGTGGACAATGCGATTGTGATTGTCGATGGCATCATGGTAGATATGAAGAAAGGGAAACCACGCATGGAGGCGTTGACTTCCATCGGACAGAAAACGGCTATGCCGTTGCTGGGTGCCACACTCATTGCCATTTTGGCTTTTCTGCCTATCTTCATGAGTCCCGACACGGCGGGTGTCTATGTGCGCGACCTCTTCATCGTCATTGCCGTGAGTCTCTTGCTCAGCTGGATTTTGGCATTGATTCATGTGCCAGTGATGGCCAACCGTATGTTCAAGAAGGTGGAAGACACTGCTGACGAAACGGATTCGATACAGTTTTATCAAGGTAAGTCCTACGATGTGTTGGAGAAAGTGTTGGTGTTCGGTTTGCGGCATCGACTGATGATGGTGTTGGGAGCCGTGGGATTACTGGGTGTGAGTGCTTTCTGTTACCAGTTTGTCAATCAGGCCTTTTTCCCCGATATGGAGTATGACCAACTCTATATGGAATATAAATTGCCCGAAGGTTATAATTCTACGGAAACAGCTCACGACCTCGACGAGATTCGGGAACATCTGATGAAGTACGACTACATCACACATGTCACCACATCGGTGGGCGGTACACCTTCTCGTTACAATCTTGTGCGCTCTATCGCCACTCCTTCGTTGGCGTATGGCGAGTTGATTATCGATTTCACCTCTCCTTCCGCCTTGCTGGAGCACATTGATTCTCTGCAAAAGACCATTAGTGATTTATACCCCGATGCTTACGTGAAGTTCAAACGGTATAATTTGATGTTCAAGAAGTACCCCATCGAGGCTTGTTTCCAAGGGCCTGACCCTGCGGTGCTGCATCAACTGGTCGATTCGGCACGCGCCATCGTTGAAGCTTCCGATAAGGTGTTCCTGCCTACATCGGATTGGGAACCGTTAGTGCCGGTGTTGAGCATCGACTACGACCAGGCCTCGGCTCGCAATAGTGGTTTGTCGCGTAGCGATGTGGCTCTGTCCATGATGGCCTACACGGGTGGTGTGCCTATTGGCACATTCTACGATGGTATCAATCCTGAACACATCTACGTGAAGTGTACGGACGAGAATGGTGCGAATGTGGAGAATCTGGAGAATGCGCGTGTGTTTGGCATTTTGCCGAATGTCGGTCAATTCTTGAACCGTTCCACGATGCAGAAGTTGATGATGGGTGTGGTAAGCCGTGAAGAAGTGGTGGAGAATCTGATTAAGACGACTCCGCTCAAACAGGTTTCGCATGGTCTTGACATCAAGTGGGAAGAACCTGTTGTGATGCGCTACGACGGACAGCGCACCCAGCGTTTGCAGTGTTCTCCTTGTCCTGGGGTGGGTACTGAGGCGGCACGAAAAGCCATCGCCGAGAAAATCGAGAAAATCAAATTGCCTGAAGGTTATACCCTTACGTGGGAAGGGGAGAAGAAGGCCAGCGACCAGTCGATGAAGTATCTTTTCAATGGATTCCCTATCTGTATCGTCACCATGTTGCTGATTCTCATTATGCTCTTTAAGGACTATAAAAAAACGGCCATCATCTTCTGCTGCATCCCGTTGGTCATCATCGGAGTCATTCCTGTTGTGATGCTCACGGGCAAACCTTTCGGCTTTGTGGCGATTGTCGGTGTGCTGGGTCTGATTGGCATGATGATTAAGAATGGTATTGTTCTGATGGACGAAATCAATCTTGAAATCTCTCAGGGCATCTCTCCGCGTATTGCCCTCATACAGAGTTCCAAGTCGCGTCTGCGCCCCGTGATGATGGCCAGTCTCACCACCATTTTGGGAATGATACCGCTGGTGCCCGATTCCATGTTTGGCTCGTTGGCAGTTACGATTATGGGTGGCTTGTTTATGGGCACACTCATCACGCTGGTGTTCATTCCCGTGCTTTATGCCATGTTCTTCAAAGTGAAGTGATTCTTGAACTTTGAAGCATCAGAAGGGCATACCCACAGCAAAGTGGAATGCAAAATCACGGTCGAAATTGGGATGGGTGATAGGGTAGTGGTCTCTACCTGTGTAAGCAGGGTTGATGGCTTTCATACCAGCATCGAAGCGGACAATGAAGAAGTTGGCATCCATGCGTAAGCCGATACCATAGCTGAACGCTATCTGTTTGAAGAATTTGCCGAAA
>JAEEGL012131675.1_pt1 | contig 12087 bp, 9 predicted proteins | sample 9134231 | NCBI WGS metagenome assembly JAEEGL01 (sample SAMN16246548, study PRJNA631951) | gut metagenome | biome: gut microbiome; feature: rumen; material: fiber-attached | host: Bos | place: Iran: Karaj | collected 2018-10
ACAACTGAAGGTGAACGTTCCAAAAATGAGCGTCATGCTCAACCAGAAGTATGTCACGCATATCCTCCGTCACTTACTTAACAACGCTGCCGAGTACACACCTGAAGGCGGGCACATCACGCTAGACTTCAAAAAACGCGGGGTCCACAAATATCAGTTCCTCATCTTGGACACAGGTTGTGGCATTCCCGAAGAGAAGCAGGAGGATGTGTTCAAGGCTTTCCTCGAAATCAAGGACCTCACCAAGGGAGATGGTCTCGGACTGCCCATCTGTAAGCAGATGGCCATGAAGATGAATGGCGACCTTACCATAGACCCCACCTTCACGAAGGGCACTCGCTTCGTTCTGGATCTGTACGCTTAATTGCCATTATAATCCATTTTGAAAAAAGTTTCAAAAACATCTGTTTCATCTGTTTCCATCTGCGATACCCACTGATTATCAGAGTGTTGCAGATGGAAACAGATTGAAAAACATCTGCACCATCTGTTACCGTTGTAACAGTCTGAGAATCAACAAGGTGCAGATGGAAACAGATGAAACAGATGTTTTTGAAACTTTTTCTGTATATATAGTACAGTACTGTCACCACTTAGTTTTGCTCAAGACTTAACCGCGCCTATATCATTACACCATTTAGGCTAAGTCACCACACAATATAGCCTAAATCGCAAGATGATGTTGCCTAAACCACAAGATGATATAGCCTAAACCACGTCGTGATCTGCCCTAAATCACAACGTGAAACAGCTTACTTCTCAAGAAGAATCACCTTGGCACTGCGATTGTCCATGTCAGGCATGGTATATCCTACTGGGGCATTGATATAAGTGGCATCGGCAATCGTGAACTTCTTCCCCTTTAGCAGAATCTGGTCGCCATTCACATCTCCTTCAGTGAAGGCTACTGCGGCAGCCAGATGACGGGGATAGTGAATTAGAATACAGTCGAGTCCAAGCAAGTCGCGTACTAAACGAGTAAATAAGATGGAGCGGTCCTCGCAGTCACAATATGGATAATAGAGCGACTCTTCAGCAAAGAAATTCCGCTCACGCCCCCATACAGTGGTGTCGTATTCATACTTGAATCCTGTCTGCACAAAGTTCAGCAGCTTATTGACGGCATCCAACTGGCTGTCACCTTTGATATATTCTTTCAAATACGGATAAATCTGCTTCTTCACGTTCACGTCTAATGGTGTATTTGCATAGACAGACCATTGCGTCATGATGTTCTTGTCAATGATTGATGCAGGATAGCTTTCATAGAAGGCCAGCAGATTCTTGTTCACAGCCACGCTCACCTTCATGTCCTTATACAGTTCGGAGCTGATTTCTCTCACCTCTGACAGACTCTCGTCAAACAGCTGATTAGTCGTAACAAGCAGGGAGAGGCTCTTTTCACGTGGGAAGGAGGCTTTGCATACAAAAAGCTGAGCAGGCAGTTTCTCAATGCCATAGTAACTGTCGCCGTCAATGCTATAGAACACATGATTGCAAATGTCATGCTTGCTGGCATAGAGCATATAGAGCCTGCGCCCGTCGGAGGCAAGCCTCATCTTGTAGCCCGACTGCATGTAGAGGCAGGCCAAGAGGAGGACAGCCTCATTTGTTCCTGAACCTGCCACGCTGTTAGCCAGTTCTCGCAGCATGTTCAGATAGGCCCAGTCGCTCAGCTTCCGACTTTCCCTCAGTTTCAGGCAGTCCGCAAGCGTAATGTCCAAAGCATCGCTATTGAGCGTTGCAAAAGCGTTGGCCACCGCGTTCTCACTCACTCCGTTGAGCTTGAACCTGCAAGCATCGTTGAATCTCACCTCCGCTTTCGTGCCATAAAATGTGAACTCAACAGGAGTGCCGTCAGCATCTTTCGCTGCTTTGATTGGGGCTATTGGCTTCGGTTGAGGTTCAGTGTGTATGGGGGAGATCACCTCCTCAACAGTCACGGCTTTGTCTTCAGCGGGCTCTTTTCTTTTTTTGTCGGGCATCACGGTGGGAGGCAGAGGCTTTTCCTCCGGCAGGGTCACAGGCTTGCTTTCTTCATGCGATTGCCAGGGATTTCTCAAGAAGTTGGCATACTCCTTCAGACACTGCTGCCTGAAGTCGTTAAACTCTCGCCTCGTCTGCCTCCTGAACTCATCCAGCTCAGCCCTGTTCTGCCTCTTGCTATTCACATTTTGGGCATGGACTCCGCAAGTTGCCATGCAGAGCACCATGCCCAAAATGCTGTAACGATGCAAAATGGTCATCATGTCACTTCGATTGTTTGATTCTCTCGTCCACGAGCTCAAGCAGTTCGTCGCCTTCATCTTCCAGCTCCTGCTGCAGCTTTTGCTTCAACCGTGCGGCAATCTCCTTCTTGTCGGCAGCCACGCTCACCTGCACCTCGAAGTTGTCGCCCACCATGCGATAGATGGCCATGAAGGGCTGAATATTGGTCAGGGTCTGTTCAACGATGGCTTTCACACGCTGGTTGAACTGATCGTTGGTCAGGGTCTTCGACTGCGACTCCTGCCGGTTGTCTTGCTTCAGCTGCCATGCGCCCACAATCTCCGTGTTCAGCAGTCCGGCCACCTCGTTCAGTGCGCTTGCCCGAGCCATGGCATGTGCCACGTTGTAGCTTCCGCCAGTGGCTATGCCCGTTCTCATGATGTAGCGTGTGGTGGGTGTGCCGTGTTCGCCGGCCATCAGTTCCTGTCTGTAGAGCAGGCTCTGTGAAATCTGCTTCTCTATGGGCATTTCTCCGGCAGGCACCTTCCATCCCTCCTTGCGCAGTTTCTTGGCTTCCTTTCTTGCATCCTTCACGGGCTTCTGGTTCAGGATCTCGCGGTTCACCTTGTTCAGTTCTTTCTGCTGCTTGGCCAGTTCTATGGCCGACTGTGCACTTACTCCCACTGTCATAGCCAGCATGGTGACCAGTGTCAATAACATTTTTTTCATCTTTCAAAAAGTTTTTAAAGGGTTAGTATATTCATTCTTTTGCAGCCGTCACTCCTGATAGAAGTCTCCGGCATTATATATCTTGCTCATGTCCACCTCGTTGGGTTGCCAGGTGCGTATCTTGATTTGTGGATTCTCATGGTCGGTCATGTCCACCAGCAGGAACAGATAGCCCTTGTCGCCATAGGTTGAGGAGTTATACTCCTGTCCCAGTTGGATGGCAAAGAGTTCCTTCTGCTCGTATTTCTCCAACCACTGTATGTCGCTCTGCGAGAAACGCAGGTTGATGAACTCGTTGCGCCTGAAGCAGCGCTCCAGGTTCTTCAGATATTCATCCTTGGTGTAGCGGTTGTAGGTAATCACGCCTTGCCCTTCGAGTGAGATGCCCCGCTCCTGATAGTTGGACCGGCGCGTCACGTTGCCAATGATGATCGTGGCATCGTCGGAAAAGATGTCGCGGATATAGTCAAGCCGCTTCAGACAGTAGGCCGTCTTGTAGTTCTCCAGAAACTCCATCAGAAGCTCGCGGGTATCCTCTTTCCATCCCGGGGCATATTTGCACAGAATGTCGTTTTCCGTCTGCTGACCCAGGCCGAAGGCCACGTTCTCAATCTTGCCTTCCTTGTTCAGCGTGAAGATGACATCCTCCACGTATGTCTTTTTCACCTTGTTCCTGAACGAGAACGACATTTGCAGTCCGCGCACCACCACACGGTTGTCATGGCTCTTGAAAAACTCTAAGTGTGGTGTTCCCACAATGCGCCCCGTGCCGTAGGCAATGAGCTTGTTGTAGGTGTCCAGTCCGTCGAGCGTGAAATGGCTGGATATGCTTTGATAGCTTTTGCTGCGTATAGCCTCAATCACTTTCTCCATGACAGCGGCCTGCTTCTCGCTCTGGCTGACCACCTGCGTAGCCGTAGGCTCCAGCTTGATGCCGGTCTTCTGGGCTTCCGCCACCTGTCGTTTAGACTGCCCCTTACCTCCCGATACAGTCAGAGCCGCTTTGCTGAACACTTTCTTGCCCAGCACATCCAGCACGCTCTGCATCTCAGCATCGCCGCGTGCCTGTCCTCGGTACTCATATTCTATATTAATATGGTAGGTATTTGTTTCGTAGCCGGGCACCATCTCCAACAGTCCTCGTCCGTCTTTGGCCGCGCCATGACATTCTGCACGCCCGTCACTGTAAGAAAATTCCAGACTCGACACAGGCTTTCCACCATAGAAGAACAGCAAGTCCACGAAGTCGTCTTCCCTTTTCTCGAATTTCACGCTGACATTACCGAGTATCTCTTCTATCTTCACGGGCAGCCAGTTCATAAGCACCTTGCCGTCATCGGTCTTCACTTCGTTGGGCCGTTGCAGGGAGCGCACCAGCGAGTAGCTCCAGTAATAGTATTGCAGAGCCATGTCTATCTTTCCTCTTTCCAGTGCCTCGCGGGCAATGTTCAGCATGTCCTTGGCCTTAGTGGTACGCTCTTGGTAGATTTTTTCCAGTTCGCTGCGCTTCATGTAGCAGTAGGCCACGTACTGATTGCCTTTCTGCTCAGTCCATTTCTCCACGTTGCGCAGCGTGGCCTGCGAGTAGGTTCTCACGCAGTTCAGTACTTGCGACTTGTGATCGGCATGTCCGCTGGCGACGGTTTCGTCTGTCAGTCCCATGAACTCGCTCGACACATGCGTAGCTATCATTCCCGTCAGTTCGGCCAGTGCCATGTCGGTGGCCTCCTTCTCTGAAGCCCCGTGTCCCGTGCCGTAGTAGTACTCGCCCGACGTGCGCACATAGTCCCAGTTCTCGGCCTTCGTCTCCAGTGTGGCTGTCAACAAGGCCAAAAGCAGGATTGCGAATAAAGACTTTTTCATTGTTGTCAGATCATTTTACGACTTTTCTTCCATTGATGATGTATAGTCCCTTGGGCAGGTGCTTGAGGGCATCGACTGCGCTGGTTCCCTTCATGGTTCCCATCATCTGCCCTCTCATGTTGTAAATATTCTGGGAAGTTCTGTCAGCCACCACTTCCTCTATTGCCTGTACTTCGTCGTCATCGAAGATTTTGGTGGGCTTAGTCCGGTCTCCAACGCCTAACTGACCGTCCTCATTGTCACCACATCCCCAAAGCGAGCCATCGGTCTTCACTATGAGTGAGAAGCTATATCCTGCATACACTGAGGCCACACCGTCCATCACCTTCACAGGGGTTGCCCTTTCGGTGGTTGTCCCGTCGCCTAACTGACCATAATCGTTGCTTCCGCATGCCCAAAGTGTGCCATCGGTCTTCAAGATAAGGGAATAGTTATCCCCTCCAGCAGCTACCGAAGCCACTCCGTCCATCACCTTGACGGGTGCCGTTCTGGATGTGGTTGTACCATCACCTAATTCACCGTATTCATTATCTCCGCAAGCCCAAAGCGACCCATCGGTCTTCACAATGAGAGAATGATAATAACCTGTTGCCACCGAGGCTACACCATCCATCACCTTGACGGGAGTTGCCCTTGAGGTGGTTGTCCCATCGCCTAACTGGCCATTATTGTTGGCTCCGCATGCCCAAAGCGAACCATCGGTCTTCACTATGAGGGAATAACCAAGACCTGCGGCCACAGAGGCCACACCGTCCATTACTTTGACGGGGGTCGTCCTTTCGGTGGTTGTCCCGTCGCCTAACTGACCGCTATCATTGTTTCCGCATGCCCAAAGCGACCCATCGGTCTTCACGATGAGAGAATGATAACTACCTGCGGCCACAGAGGCCACACCATCCATCACCTTGACAGGGGTTGTCCTTTCGGTGCTTGTACCGTCACCTAACTGGCCGTTACCATTTGCTCCACATGCCCACAGCGCCCCATCGGTCTTTATAACGAAGGTCTGGAAATCACCTGCTGCCACTGAGGCCACGTCGTCCATCACTTTGGCGAGAGTTGCCCTTGAGGTGGTTGTCCCGTCGCCTAATTGACCAAACATATTGTTTCCGCATGCCCAAAGCGAGCCATCGGTCTTCACGATGAGGGTATGACCGCCACCACCAACCACTTGCCCTACACCAGCAAAAGTAGCGATAGGACATAAAATAAGAAACAATGTGTAGATAACCTGTAAAAATCTTCTTTTCATAACTATATTCCAAATTAAATATTCGAAAATTCTGCGTCTGCTTATTTCACTACTTTTCTTCCATTGATGATGTACAGTCCCTTGGCGATGACTCTGTCCACTGAAATGATGCGAGAAAAACAGTCATCTTCTAAAGGAACATCTAACACATATACAGTCATGTTGACATCGTCTTTTGCAGGTAACAATTCTTTCTCCAATAACGAGTCAGAATAGCCCCAAGTTTCTATGTCAGGTTCTATATTAGGACAATAGTCTTTTATTTCCGTAACCTCGAATAGTTCAGACTTCCATTTCACCACTTTGTTTAAGTTCAGTTCTTCTTTGAAATAAGTAACTACAACAATGCGAATTTTAAGTTTAGACATAACCTTTGTTGTTAGTTATACATTGTTTCTAAAATCTTCAGGCTTATCTTCAAAATGAACCAAGGGCAAGGCGGAAGCCTTGGAAGGAATACGTTTTATCCTGGCCAAGGGAACCACGACTCGCCACCGAAAACGACCAGTCATCTTCACTAAAAAAAGAGCCACCACGAACCACACGAGCAGAACCATTGTCAGGTCCCCGTGGATTTGTCTGAGCAGACGAAGTGAAATTATAATACCAGTCCTGACACCATTCTTCAACGTTGCCGTTCATATCATAGATACCCAACTCGTTAGGTTGCTTTGTACCAACATCATGAGTGGCGCGGCAGTTAACCCAGGCTACATCTTCAGGATTGTCACTGCCAGCACATCTATAACCTTTACTATGGTTACCACCACGAGCAGCAAACTCCCATTCCGCATCAGTAGGCAGGCGGAACTGCATTCCTGTAAGTTGGTTCAACCTTTTAATAAAGGTTTGGCAATCGTTCCAAGAAACATTCTCCACTGGCCGTTTCTTGTCCTTGAAATTTGAGGGGTTACTATCCATGACGGCTTCCCATAGTTCTTGCGTCACTTCGGTCTGTCCAATCATATAAGAATAAGTTAAAGTAACTTGATGACTCGGTTCTTGAGAACTTATCCAACCTTCGGACCCAGATCCTCCCATGTGGAATGTACCACCCCCAACAGGTATCATTACCAAACTCACGCCATTGATTGTTATTGGTGCCAACTGCTCCACGCTTATGACTTTTTCTAACACATTGCCATTAAGCAGATTCGTTAAAGCAACTGTAACCGTACCATTTCGGTTGGCTTCAGTTTTGCTTGCAGCTATTATTAATTGGTTACCACTTTGAGAAAATTCAATCCAGCTTTCAGAAGCAGTTATCTTGTACTGTCCATCAGTAGTTATCCCGATTAGATCTGATGTGCCCCCATTAGAGTTGAAATACACATTCGACATACTCACTGAAAGCGTTCGTCCAGGCTGAGTGAAACTTACGGTTTTAGTCACAGCCGATGTCTTGAAGGTGAGTGTCCCTGTTCTTTGATTAACTGAAGCATTATCATCTAAAGATACCGACAATGAAGATGATCCTTGCCCTCTTGTGCTAAAAGGCTTCAGCCAAGAGACATTTGAGCTTACTGTCCATTCCAAATCCGAATCGATATCTATTTTCATGGAGCAAGGTTTGGAGTTACTGATTGAAGGCGATGCCACTGTGAGTTTGCTACTTGGTGCGGATTGCCTTATAGTCATCGACTCTTTAAAGGGAAATGACGATTCGGTTGATTGTATGCGGATTTCTGCACTCCGTTCCTTGTCAGCAACTTTATACTCTTTTGCAGTCAGCGTCACTTGAGTATCTCCCTTACCTCTTAACGGCTGTGCTGTAATCCATTCAGGAAGATTGGTGATAGCCCATTCTGTGTTCTCTGCTGAAATATGAATCGTTTTTGTCAGATTAGAGTTAAATCCAAACACAATGTCCTGATTGTTCTCTACAGCTATTTTATGAAAATTGTCCGATAGGCTTTCCACACTACTTGGTATCTCCTCTGTACAAGAACATACAAGTGAGAGAAGAAATGAAAAAATGATAAAACCGAATTTATACATAGACGAAAAAATCAATTTAAATTCAAAAGAGAACCAAATAGATTGGCAATAACGCTTGCTATAATAGCTGCGATGAAAGAAATTAATAGCGATAACTTGGGATGTGACTTCAAAAAGAACTTAATCATTTCGTAAGAATTCCGTTTTAGTGATTTAAGTTCCTTTTTAACAGTTTCAATAACGTCTTCTGAAACTCTTCTGCTTTTAAGTTTTAGTTCGCAATCGCCGCAAATAGTTGGCTTGTTACATGAACGCACAACTTGTTCCTTGATACCACACATATCGAAAAGACAATGTTTACAAGCAGAATGAGCCATCCAGTTTTCATCAGCCATCGTCATGTGCCTATCCACTTTTATCATATCAACAAGAGAATATGTGTACAAAAGACCAATACAGAAATTCTCCAATGGAATAAGATTTCTCTCCAAAATTTCTTTTACTTCAAAATAAGTTACTACTACTCGGTTATCAGAAAGGATTCTTGAGAAATGGTTTAGTGTTAAAGGAACATCCACAATGAAAAAATTAATATCTACATCGTTTGTTCTCTCACTCTGGCTGTTATTTGTCAATTGCTGAACTGTAGGAAGTTCTTTATTGAGCAATTTATCAGAATACCCCCAATTTATCAGGTCTGGTTCTACAGTCAAACTGTAACGTTGTCTTTCTACTACCTTAAATATCTTTGACTTCCAGTTTTCAATGACACTCAGATTTAATTCTGAGGCTAAATGTCCGATAGTTATAAGCCTAATTTTTTTCATAAAGGATACTTTTTTGATAGTTAATAATTAGAAATATAGATAAAATCCGAGACGTGCGTTGAAGCCTGTACCCCATCCTTTCACTTTAGATGAAGCTTCGGCAATTTTCTTGAATACGTCTTTTTGGCTTAACGCGAACTGCATTTCTGGTGTGAGACTTATCCCAAAGTTGGATGCGAATGCATACTCGCCTCTTACACCAACCGATCCGCAAAGGGCTGTTCCTGTTAGAGCGAATCCAGAGTTAGTACTTTTAATTGTTAAAGATCCGAGACCAAGCTGAGGTGTGAATCTAAACTTACTTCCCACGATGATGCCATAGCCAACTTTGCCCCCAAACTCCAAAGAACCAAGTTCAGTTTCTTCATTGCTACCATCTTTATAATACATATAGATTTTCTCCTTTCCAATGCCTTTCACGAGGAAGCCTTCAATATTCAAATTACTAAGGTATCCCCCCACATTAGCTCCGAAGCCCATCATGGAGCCCGCCTGAAAACTGCCCTGCACGTAGAGGCTATAAGATCTCTGGTTCTGGCGCGTCATCTTCAGCGTGACTTCGGGGTTGGAACTGTCAAGATGCACGCTCTTGGAATAATCACGGTAAGGATAGCGGACCAGACGGATCTTGTAGTCGCCCGAGGCCATCTCCTCAGTGTAGGGTGTCTTGCCTTTCTTGTCGCCATTTATATATAAGGTGGCTCCCGTGGGCTGCGACTGGATGGTCATCATAGCGATGTCGTTCAGCTGCACCTCTACGTTGGTGGTTTGGTTCTCCTTCACCTCTACGGTCTGCGCCTCAGGACGGTAGTTCTCACGTGTCAGTTCAATGGTGTGACGACCTATCAACATGTCGTTCAGGTTCTGTGGGGTCTTGCCGTAGTCCTTACCGTCAACACGAATGGAGGCTCCCAACGGACGCGAGGTGATGGCCAACGTGCCTGTGATGGGTGTGGGCGGCATCAGCGTGAAGGTGCGGTTGTCGTTCTCCTCAATGGTGATATACTGCGAACTGGAGCGGTGATAGGTCTGCCGGCACTCCACATGATAGTTGCCTGCCTTCAAGATGCCCGTCCACGTGCGTCGTCCCTTCTTCTCTTCGTTCACGTAGATGTCGGCTTCGGAGTCAACGGTCAGCGTGATTTCTGAGAAGTTGGGCTTTAGTGAGACTTTTTCCGTGTGGATGGCCTTACGGTCGTTGAGCGTGAAGCGGCCCTCGGATAGGTGGTAGTTCTCTGCCATCACGCGATAGGTGTAGGAGCCAAACTCCAAGCTCTTAGCCACACCTCCGGTATCATCAGTGGTTCCCAGCATTTCCTCGTTCGCGGCATTCTGCTTCTTCACCATCACCACGGCCTTCGCGTTGGCCGGTTCTACAGCGAACTGCACCATCTGTGTATAGACCACACGGCCCTGTGTTGACAGCTGCATCACGTAGGTCTTGCCCGCCTCAATGGTGGTCTTCAGGTCGTAGCGGCTGACGGTGGCGTAGCCCTGTCGGCTGATGGTGACCATCTTGGCATTGCGCTGCACATAGACCCACAGTTCCTGGTCGTGCTGTTCAACGATGCTTCGCAGGTTGCCGAAGTTGAAATTGTACTCCTTCAGCTGGTCGTCAGGATTATTCGATGTCACCTTGATGATGGCATAGAGCGAGCCGTTGCCATCCACTTTCTTGTACTCGTCGTTCTGAGCGGTCATGTCAAACGGGTCTGACTCAAAACTGGCAATTGAAAATTTCAACTTTTGCTGTGCCATGACGGAACCAGCCATCAGCAAAAACAGAAAAATAATTACTTTACGATATATCTCCATGATTACTCCTTATGATTATTAAAAAAATAAAAGGCACTACAGTTCACGCTATTCCGCATCCATTACCAAACGCAAGCCTACCCTATCATCACCTTTGTCAGGTTTCCCCGCTCCTCTAAAGTTGTGTTTTGAACACCAACCTGCATTTCCCCAACTTCCACCTCTAAAGACCCTTCCGGTCAGATCAAAAGGAGCAGCTCCAAAGTCTGTAACACTCATCTTCTTGTTCTGTGATTGAACCAACGAGTATCCTTCTATGAAGAAAAGTAAAAAAAATGCCAGTTTGAATAGAGCGTTGTGCATTATCGTATTTTTTATAAATATTATTATTGTCTTTCCAATGTCACTCTAAGTTTGGTAGTCTGTCCCTCCATGATATCGAATGTCTGGGTCTTACTCGAATAACCGTCTTTCTCAATCGTAATAGAGTGCTCACCAATGATAACCCCTGTGATATTCTGAGGAGTCTGTCCATGACTGCCATGAGTAGCATCACAAAGATTTTTTTCATATCGGTATTCTTTTTTGTTAATAATAGTCGTCTATAAAAAACGACACAAAAAAAGAGCGTGGGAACTGTCCTGTTGCCCGTCCCACGTATAGAGGCTCTCGCATTGCCCGATGTAACTGGAACAAGCAACGCTGAGAGCCCACGCCGATATGTCATTGCCAAACATCACCCTTGCTCCACTTCTGCCACGCACCTCATCTGAATACAAAAAAGATGCTGCCGTTTGTAGAGACAAAGGGATGCGCAAGAAGACACATCCCGAGGACATCTTCTGTTGCCTTGAGCTTCACGTTACATCAGAATTTGCGAGATTCCTATACGGTAAAGACAAGACGCATGGAGACGCCTTTTTAGTATGTCGTAACCCTCTGTCCCACCCATGACATCAAGTATCTTTTCTGCTTGATAGTCCCGCCTGTTGTCAGGCTCGGCGTGAGCAGCCCTTCTTGCCGCCTGCTTTTCTTAAGCAGTCCAACATTCTGGGTCTGAGGGTACAAGTGCAAAGTTAGACTTTTTTTTGCGAATTAGAATAAAAAAACTAAAATAATAGGTAATATTATCGAAAAAAAGTCTATTTTGTCGAACACGATTCTACTCTACGGCTGATTTCTGTACCCAGAGTGGAAAGTTAAGCATGAAGAGGGCAACGTTTACAAGCATCTGGCAAATCATAGAAAAAGACGAGGATGCGCCAGTTTATGACACATCCTCGTCTTATGATAGAGTTGAGTTAATCTTGTGAGATTATTCAGCCTTGGCTGTCTCAGCCTCTGCTGCGGGAGCTTCCTCTGCAGCAACCTCAGCGGCAGGAGTCTCAGTAGCAGGAGCCTCAGTGGCCTTCGACGACTTGCGTGAACGACGTGTAGCCTTCTTCTTGGTCTCAGTCTTTGCCATTTCAGGATCGAAGTCAACGAGCTCGATGAAGCAGACCTGAGCAGCGTCGC
>JAEEGL012855020.1_pt1 | contig 12087 bp, 4 predicted proteins | sample 9134231 | NCBI WGS metagenome assembly JAEEGL01 (sample SAMN16246548, study PRJNA631951) | gut metagenome | biome: gut microbiome; feature: rumen; material: fiber-attached | host: Bos | place: Iran: Karaj | collected 2018-10
GCGATGCCGGTGAGGTTGAACTGTCCGAGGCTCTTGTTCTGCGAAGCCATGGGACGCTCGCCCTGAAGCACGTGGATGGTCACCTCTGTCTGGTTGTCGGCAGCCGTCGAGAACACCTGGCTCTGCTTGCAAGGAATCGTCGTGTTAGCATCGATGAGCTTGGTCATCACACCGCCGAGGGTCTCGATGCCCAGCGTCAGCGGCGTCACGTCGAGCAGCACGATGTCCTGACCCGTCTCCTGGTTGAGAATAGCACCCTGGATGGCAGCGCCTACGGCGACCACCTCGTCGGGGTTGACGCCCTTCGACGGCTCCTTGCCAAAGTAGTTCTTGACGAGCGTCTGCACGGCGGGAATACGGCTGGAGCCGCCCACGAGAATCACCTCGTTGATGTCGTTCACGCTGATGCCAGCGTCACGCACGGCATTCTGACAGGGCACGAGACAAGCCTGGATGAGGTTGTGAGCCAGCTGCTCGAACTTAGCGCGTGTGAGCTGCTTCACCAAGTGCTTCGGACCGGCAGCCGTGGCAGTGATGTACGGCAGGTTGATCTCCGTCGATGTGCTCGACGACAGCTCAATCTTAGCCTTCTCGGCAGCCTCCTTCAGGCGCTGCATGGCCATCGGGTCGTTTCTCAGGTCGGCATCCTCGTCACGCTTGAACTCTTCGACGAGCCAGTCGATGATAACCTGGTCGAAGTCGTCACCGCCAAGGTGGGTGTCACCATTGGTCGAGAGCACCTCGAACACGCCGCCGCCAAAGTCAAGGATAGAGATATCGAACGTACCACCACCAAGGTCGAAGACGGCAATCTTCATGTCCTTGTTCGTCTTGTCGATACCGTATGCCAGGGCGGCAGCCGTCGGCTCGTTGACGATACGGCGCACGTTGAGACCTGCAATCTGGCCGGCCTCCTTCGTGGCCTGACGCTGCGAGTCGCTAAAGTAAGCAGGCACGGTGATGACGGCATCGGTGACCTCCTGTCCGAGGTAGTCCTCGGCAGTCTTCTTCATCTTCTGCAGCACCATGGCCGAGATTTCCTGCGGTGTGAACTTACGTCCGTCAATGTCGACACGGGGATAGCCACCCTCGTTTACAACACTAAACGGTACGCGTGAGATTTCCTTTTCCGTCTGCTGCCATGTCTCGCCCATGAAGCGCTTGATCGAGTAGACGGTCTTCTTCGGGTTCGTGATGGCCTGGCGCTTGGCGGGGTCGCCGATTTTGCGCTCGCCGTTATCCACGAATCCCACTACTGAAGGCGTTGTACGCTTGCCTTCGCTGTTAGCAATCACAACCGGCTCGTTGCCTTCGAAGACGGCGACGCAGCTGTTGGTTGTACCTAAGTCAATACCAATAATCTTTCCCATAATTCTTATTCTTTTTTATTAGTTAATACTCTTGTTGATTATTTTTAGCCATTAAGCCGCTGACTAAACAACAAAACGCGTGCCAATCCTTAACGAGTGACACGCGACTGACAACTTGTCAGCACATTATTCAAAAGGAGTAAGAAGGAGTAAAAAGGAGTTAGAAGAAGTTAGAAGGAGTTAGAAGTCGATAGACTTGACGCTACGATACACCTGAGAGGGCTATACTAATGACCTCTCGCTCGAGCTTGCTCGCTTGCTACCAAAGGAACGCAAGAACTACTTCTCGCTCGAGCTTGCACGCTTGCTACCAAAGGAACGCAAGAACTACTTCTCGCTCGAGATCTGCACGCTTGCTACCCAAGGAACGCAAGAACTACCTCTCGCTCGAGCTTGCACGCTCGCTACCAAAGGGACGCAAGAACTACTTTTTACTACCTCTAACTACAAGGTAGCAATATGACAATTGGCACAAGCCACCAAAAAGCGTCTTGTGCCAACTGTCAAATCGTCCCCAAAGCTTATACCTGCTGCTGGGCAAGCTTCTCCATGATCTGGGCTTCCAGCTCGTCGCAGAGTTCGGGGTTGTCCTTCAGTAATTGTTTGGTGGCGTCGCGTCCCTGTGCCAGCTTGGCGTCCTGATACGAGAACCACGAGCCGCTCTTCTTGATGATGCCATACTCCACACCGAGGTCGACAATCTCGCCAATCTTCGAGATGCCCTCGCCGAATGTGATTTCGAACTCAGCCTTGCGGAAGGGTGGTGCCACCTTGTTCTTCACAACTTTCACGCGCACCTGATTGCCGATGACCTGATCGCCATCCTTGATGGCCGTGACGCGGCGGATGTCGAGACGTACGGAGGCATAGAACTTCAGGGCATTACCACCTGTGGTGGTCTCAGGATTGCCAAACATGACGCCAATCTTCTCGCGCAGCTGGTTGATGAAGATGCAGGTGGTTTTGGTCTTCGAGATGGTCGACGTGACTTTGCGCAGGGCCTGGCTCATCAGGCGGGCATGCAGGCCCACGGCCGAATCGCCCATGTCGCCCTCAATCTCCTTTTTGGGAGTCAGGGCAGCCACGGAGTCGATGACGATGATGTCGATGGCTGCCGAGCGGATGAGCTGGTCGGCAATCTCGAGTGCCTGCTCGCCATTGTCGGGCTGTGAGATGAGGAGGTTGTCGACATCGACGCCCAGCTTTGCAGCATAGAAGCGGTCGAAGGCATGCTCAGCGTCGATGAATGCTGCGATGCCACCGGCCTTCTGTGCCTCGGCGATGGCGTGGATGGCCAGCGTCGTCTTACCACTGGACTCCGGGCCGTAAATCTCGATGATGCGCCCCTTAGGGTAGCCGCCCACGCCGAGTGCGGCGTTCAGGCCAATGCTGCCCGTGGGTATCACCTCCACGTTCTCTATTTTCTCCTCGCCCATGCGCATGATAGAGCCTTTGCCGAAATCCTTTTCGATCTTCGACATGGCGGCCTGCAGGGCTTTCAGCTTCTCCTGTTGGGGGGTCAAAGCCTCAGTCTCTTCTTTCTTTGCCATTGTCTGTGATTACTTGTTTTTAGTGATGATTATTTGTGCAAAGATACAACAATTCCGCTGACCAACAAAGAAAATGTAGAAAAAACTGCGCTTTTTTAGGTTTTATTCGTAATTAACACTTCGAAGAGAGCGCGCTGGGTCGAGGACATCACTGCCATGTCAGCTGCTCCACATGGTTGCCAATCCACGCCGGCACGTAGTCACTGGTGGCGTACCACCCAGGCTTGCCAGGCATGCCATCAAAGATGTGGCGTCCGTTGATTCTCAGTCGGTCGAACGTCACGCCAGTCACCTTGCGCTGTTCGTCATAGCCTGTGATGAGCGACATGCCCGTCGTGTCGCCATGGTAGCGTATGTTGCTGAAGCGAACGTTCTCGACGACCCGTCCCGGTGCCTTGCAGTATTTCTGGTTATAGCCCACCTTCACCTGAAAGAGGCTACCTTGCCTGATGTTCTCGATGCGGATGTTGTCGAAGCGCACGTCGCGCACCAAATTGTTATCGCCACAGTTGATGGCCAGACAGCCCTGGTAGTCTACCTGTGGCTCACTCTGACAGAGGATGTCGATGTTCTCGTAGACCAGATGCTCGATGGTGTCGCCAACGGCGGCATTGCCATGGAGACCGATGAAGATGGGGTGAGCCACGTCGGCCCACAGCGTGGCATTGCGCATGCGGATGTTGCGGACGTTACCGCTGAAGCCCTTGCGGGTGGCATAAGCCGTAGTGCAGTCGTCACTATTACGGCAGAAGACACGGTCGAAGAGCACATTTTGGGAGGCAAAGACATTCAGCCCGTCGCCCCAGGCTGGATGCGAAATGCTTCGCACGTCATGGAGTGTGACATCGTCGGAGCCACCCACAGGGCAGGTGTTCAGCGTCATTCCGTCGATAAGCACGTGGCGTGAACGGTAGACATGGCACCCCTGATACCCATCGACAGGCCGTGCGATACCACGCCCCAGAATACTGACGTCATGGGCATCGTTGACCACGAACGTACCCGTAAAGTAAGAGCCTGGTGCCAGATAGACCGTTGTGGCCGATGCCACAGCGATGGAGTCCTCCGTGTAGAAGCCCGGTGCGTAGTAGACGAAGTGGCGCCCCTGGGCTTTGGCTTCTTGCTCTGCCTTCTCGCGACTCACGGGTGGCTTTGAGGTGAACAGCAGCAGGTTAGAGGTGATATCGCCATCGAACTCCACACTCAGGTTCTCTGGCTGGAAAAGCACGAACTGCACAGTGGAGTCGTTCAGCACGTTGGCGATGACGCCACGGTAGTCTGGACGAACACGAACACCGGACGATTTGACAATTTCACCATTGGACGATTTGACAATTTCACTATTGAACGATTTGACGATTTCACTATTGGACGATTTGACAATTTCACCATTGGACGATTTGACGATTCCGCCATTGGACGATTTACGAACCACACGGACAAAGACGTCGCCTGTGAAGTCGAACTGGGCATACGATATTTCGCGAATGGCATGCCTGCCGCCTTCAACAGGGGCATTGACCTTCGCCATATACGTATCGATGCGAATCCACTCCTCGCTGCTGCGGGGGCGGACGAAGACGTCATAGTCGTGCTTCAGCGGTGCGCCCTCAGGGGCAGGACACGTGAACACGGCGTGCAGGCGCTCAGTTGCTTTCACCCCCTTCACGGTAAACTCATCGGCCTCGATGTTCGCCTTTATCTCCCCTCTCCTTTGGGCCTTCTTCTGCAGGTTCAACAGCCGCTTCGTATAGGGCATCTGCAATCCTTTCCGACCGACATAGTGCTGATAGGGTAGGCGGTAGATATCACGTATGCGTCCACGGCCCATCGCTCCGGGTTCCGTCCAGTCGCCGTAGAGACCCGTGCAGTCGTGCCACGTCTCAAAGGGCACGTCATCGTAACCCAGATTGTACTTCGCCGTGTACTCAAGGCCTTTTAGGAGACGGTTGTCCAAAGCACCGTAGAGGTCGTCGCCACGTTCCCATGCCATCTCGCAGATGTCGGCCAAAGCCCCCAACCCCAACTGCACGTGCTGTTGGTCGCGGCCCGTCTCCTGACACTGTCCCGTCTCGCTGATGTAGCGGGGCAGGGCACCATTATCGAAGGCATACAGATAATAATCGACAGCCTGTCGATAGACCACCTCGTCGTTTAGGAAAATAGCACAAGCCATACGGCAACGGTTGACGATAGCCCCCCAGTTGCCATTGGCATAGGGGCTGTCGGCATCGTACTGCTCAATGACTGGAAGAATGACGCGCCGCACAAACAGCGCGTACTCACCAGAGGCATCGCCAAGAAGCGTCATGGCCCGCACCAGCCAGTAGCACTGAATGAGACAGAGGGGGGCATCGTGCCCTTCGATGCGCTGCAGCCTGGAGGCATAGGCGTCGGCGATTCGCCGTGCCTCGGCGGTGTCACCGTGCTGTGCCAAGTCAAGAGCCGCGTGCATGTCACGCTCGCTGCCAGCCTTGGTATGGCGGTGGTCGCCATCACGAGCAATCACGCTATAGGGGCCAGCCATGCGGTAGCAGCTCTCTTCGGTCTGTTCCTGCTGGTCAACCTCGAAGCACGGCCGTCCATCGTCTGTCGGCGCAAAGCATAGGGACGCCAGGGGCGTTGCCTTTGCGACGACGGCGAGTGCGAGGATGCCTGTCAGTAGCGTCTTCTTCATCTGACCATCTTTTTCCCGTTGACAATGTAGATACCCTGAGCTGGCAGGCGACTGACAATTCTGCGCCCCTGCAAGTCGAACGCTGCTGATGAGACCGATGGGCCTTCGAGGCCGATGATGCCCGACTCGTCGTTGATAGGAATTAGCTCAAAGGGGTAGTCGGTGGGTGAGGTTTCTTCAGTAAAGCTGATGGTGCCGTTGTCAGTCACTCCCCAATAATTCATAGTGGCATTGGTGCCCGTATGGATGGCGTAGCGCTGCAGGCCCGCAGCTTGCTCGATGTAGAACGACTTCATTGCGACCGAGATGGTGGTGCCGTTGGCGGCCAGTCCGGTGGCGTCGGCGGTCGACGTGAAGGCGTGGCGTGCATTGGACTTGCTGACCGTCCACACCTGGTTGGCGGCAGGTGCCTGCACGTCACCCTCCGTGAAGCTGGCTTCTTGGTTCAGGCCATTGGCAGTCAGGAAGGTACCAGTGCGTGCATGATGCACCATGTAGTCACCAGGGGCAAGACTGACAGCCGCCTCGCCCTTGACGAAGACTTCAAAGGTGACCGTCTCCGTCCGCCCGGCAAAGCTGACTTCTACAGTATAGATGCCCGAAGTCTCGACGGCAGGAATGGAAAACGCCGAGCGCGAAGAGCCATTGTTCCAACGGTAGCTCACATCACCCACGCCCATCGGTACATAGGCCTGCAGCGTGACGGCATCGCCCACCGCAGCCATCAGCCTCGTCTGGTCAGCGAGCATCATGCCATTGTGTACCATCCGCGGCTGCATGTAACGAACGTTAAGGTGGAATGTCACAGGTTCCTTACGGCCGCCTTGATTCACGACGTAAGCCTCGACTGTACGTTCCGAAGCCACGGCACCGATGGTCAGGGCACTGCCCTTTGAGCCATTGTCCCACCGCACTTCAGGATACCAGCCGGCGGCATCGCTGGCGTTGAGCGTCACCTTTTCACCATAGAAGACGGTGGCCTCCGACTCGCCCACCCACGTGTCGCCCACATAGATGCTCTGACGTATGGGACTCGGAGTGCAGTCGCCCTCCACAGCAATGGTGAAGGCCTGCTCGCTCTTGATGCCTCGAGCGTTGGTGTAGGTAGCACGATAGACATAGCTGCGGTCGGCGCTGACGGTGATGTCCTTCGTCGTCTCGCCCGTGTTCCATTCCCACTGCCCGGTGTCAGTCTCGCCGTCAGGCAGTTGCGGCATCAGCTTGACACTGCCTCCTGCCGCCAGAGCCGAGGTGCCACGCTCGACGATGTAGGTGTTCTTCAGTCCACCCAGCTCGTTGTGGTCCAGTGTCTGTCCGTTATACTCCATGCGGGGCTTCAGCAGTGTGGGCCGTTGGTCTTCCGGACAAAGCTGCGGCTCGTAGGTGTTGGTCAGCACCGAGTAGCCCAGATGGTCGTAGGCACCACTGGTGCCACCCGTTCCACCTGCATCGATGCCCATCTGATTGTAGGCGCGCTCGGCGAAAGGCATCTTCACGCCTTTGACGCCCTCGTAGTGGCCGATGACCGTCCCCCAGTAGTTCCGCACCTCGGCGGGTTCTGCCGGTCCGGGCATCAGCCATCCGTTGTGCCAAGCCGTACGGCAGTCCACATATTTATAGTTCGTCCAAGGCAGTCCCTGAACGTTCTGCGTGCAGGCCGCTACGAACTCGATGCCGGCAGCCATGCGGTTGTCCATATATGAGAAGAGGTCGTCGCCCTGATTCCACGCCACCTTACAGATGTCGACAGCCAGTCCCAGTGCCATGGCGGCATGTCCGCCATCGCGCCCCGACTCCTGCATCTGCCCCAGCTTGCCGTAGGCGCCCGTCTCCAAGTCACTTTCACTGGTGGTCACCACGAGGTTGCCAATGAACTCCGTGCAGCCATCGCTCAGGATGGGGTCAGCCGTGCGGGGGTCCTCAAAGGTACCCACCTGGTCGTACTTCATGAACGACATGCCTTGGTTGTAGATAAACACGTCGTCGCAAAGGATGCCTATCGACAGCACGGCCAAGGCGTTGCACAGCGGCCAGTTGCTCCAGTAGTGGCCGGGGCGGATGCCACCCTGATTGCCCACATAGTTTTCCCACGTGCCATTACGCCCACGCAGGAAATTGATGTTGCCGGGATACCACACCGTAAGCATCCATTGCTTGAACGTCTCGAAGTCTTCACGGCTCCACCCCTCATAGTCACGCATCAGCTCGGCAGCCTGTGCAAACTGGTAGCCATAGAGACCGGCCGCCAGAGCCCAATTGCTGTCGCCGCTGACCAGCTTGCAGGTGCGAGCCCAATGCATCAAGATGCGCACGACCCCATCGGCGTTGGCCTGTGTGCCGTCGATTTTCCAGCGCAGAGCGTTCTGGTAGGCCATGGTAGCGCCGCGTGCCGCGTTGATGTAGTTCTCGCCCGAACCGCCGCCGCGTACGATGGTTTCCACGGGCCATGTGGCAATGTCGGCCCGCGAATATTCGGCAGCCTTCAGGCGGTTGTAGGCCTCGGTGACCTTCGTGTTACCATCGGCCAACAGCTGTCGAATGCGTTCAAAATCAGCGTCGGTGTGCAGGCCTCCTGGGTGACGGAACCCACGCTCGGTGTCATAGTTGTTGTCAGCACCACCGAGGTCGAATGTCAGTCCACGTGATGCACGGAACGCAGCGATGGCTGACCGTAGGTCGGCCTCATACTGATCATAGACGGCCTGTGTACAGTCTTTCTGACTGATGGCACGGGCCACGGTCGTCATGTCAGTAAGGGTGATGACGGCACCGGCGGGATAGTCACCCGGGGTAGCCAATAGACCCTCCGCCTGACTGATGGCGTTTAGCAGCGACGTGTTGTCGCCCCCTCCCCCATGGGCATAGGCTTCGTCGAGGTCGGCAGTCAGTGTGGCCAGCGCGCTCACCGTCTCGTCGGCGACAGCCACATCGTAGAGGCGAAAGTCGGCCACAAGGGTATTGGTCAGATAGCTGTCGTTTGCGAATGGCGGGCGACCTATCCAGTTATAGGCTGGCGTAGCGGTGAAAGTATGCTTTAACACAGGCATCGTGGCTAACTGACGCACGCGCCTGCCGTCAATAAACAGCTCACCTTTCTGCCCTTTCTGGCGATAGAGCATGTGAATCCAGCGTCCCCGTTCAGAGGCCGTGCCCATCTCCATGCCTGTCTCTGAGCCCCATCCGCCCGTCGATGTAGCCATGCGCTGTGCGTTCAGGCGGTAGGCGGTGTAAGGTGCCGACGTCTGCGTGTTGGCTGCCGACTGTGAGAAGCACCACAAGAAATGGCCTGCCCCCGATAGCGATGAACTGGCATCAACGCGGTAGCAAACGGAGACCGTAAAATCCTCTAATTGCCGCACCACCGATCCTGCGGCAGACGTCATGTCGAGGTAGCCCGTGCCTTTTCCAAGGTCAAGCACGCTGTAGTCGCCCATCTTCACCACCTGGGCATTGTTCATCAGCTTGGCCTTGATGCCACCGGCAACGTCAATCACTTGCGTTCCTTCGGCACCGTCAAAGTCAAAGTGCAGCCGAAGGTTCGCTTCCTGTGCCAGGACCCCAGTCACTGCTGCGAGTACTACCAGCACTGTCGTTTTGATTCGCTTGTTCATATCTTTGTTTTAGACTGTTAGTCGTTTGTCGCTGCAAAGATACAGCATTCCGCCGAAAGGGGGCTGGTGCAGGCGTCTAAAAATGGTACGACAAACGTCCAAAAGGCGAAAAAAGACGATTTTGCACCCTCTTTGAGACAATTTTGCACCCTCACGGCACCTGTTATCAACAAAAAATGTTACCTTTGCAGGCAAAACGACAGACGACACGACAATGAGACAGTTGTTGACTTTGTTCCTCCTGGCATGCACCTCGGGCATGCTTTGTCACGGGGAGCCGCGCCACTTCACGGTAGCCGACGGGCTGCCTACGGGGGAGGTGCAACAGATTGTGGAGCTGCCCAACGGACAGTTGCTCGTCAACTGCGAGGGCGTATTCTGCATTACCAACGGCGCCGGCTTCGATGTCGTCGGCTGCGACTTTGGGCACACCTTTCAGTTGCCCGTCTATGCCGACAGCTACGGTCAGCAGTGGCAGGGCGACTCGCTGCTGTGGCTACGCGACTTCTACCGCGTCTACCTCTTCGATGCGCGTCGCCGCTGTTTCCGCTACGACATTGAGCAGCGACTTGTCAGCAGCGATGTGAAGGCCTTTGTCGAGGGCCGCACCGGCCAGGTGAGGCCCGACGAACGGCAACGGCAGGCCATCGACGCTCTGCACCTTGTGCATAACAGCACCTGTGCTGCCACCGACCGCCAAGGGGGCCTTTGGATAGGCACCCGTACCGACGGCATTGTCTACCTGCCACCCTGCCACATGAGGGGCAGTCTGCTGACGGGCGACCACTGGCTCATAGGACTGGCCCGCAGCGCCACCGACCGTCAGGGTGCCATCTGGCGATGCCGCGCCGATGGTGTGGAACGTGAGCAACAGGGCACACACACCTTATTTAATACATCGAACGTTGCAGGACTGCCCTACAACCGCACCACCTTCATTCAGCAGCTCAACGACGGGCGCTACCTCCTGTGTGACTCGCTGTCGACACTGGGCTACTTCGACCCCGATGCCCGCCAGTTCGTTTCACTCACCCAGAAGCTTCCGGCCCTACAGGCCTACCGCCATTTTGTGGGAGCCTGTCCCGTTGACGACCACTGGACAGTGGTCTACGCCCAGAACGGAGCATGCCTTCTCGACACCCGTGCCGACACCCTGGCAACCTTTATCCCCGCCAACGACATAGCACGCTACGCCACGAAGTACAACTGCATGCTGAACGACTCCGACGGCAACCTGTGGATAGGCACGCAGAACGGGCTATTCAGGGCCAGCAGCAACGGAGACGTTCAACGGGTAGACGGCCTGACGAACAACTGCATACGCAGCCTCGTAGCCGATGCCAAACGAAGGGTGTGGGCAGGCACCTCATGCGGCATCTCACGCATCACGCCCTCAGTGGTCAACCTTGGAACGGAAGACGGCGTGCCCCGCATGGCCATGATGGAGCGGTCAGCCTGTCTCACCGACAAGGGGCAACTCGTTTTTGCCATGGGCGGCTCGAGCGGTCTCATAGTCCATCCTGACTCGCTGGCACTCGACGTCAACCGGCAGCAGCCAGTGGTCATCACGGGCTGCTGGACAGGCGTGACAATGCCTGCTGCTGCCGACAAGCTGAGCTTGCTGAGCGACGATGCACCACTACGGTTGTCACATCGCCAGAACGATCTCTCACTGCAATTCTCAACACTCGACTATGCCACCCCGTCGCACAACCATTATCGCTACCGCCTGTACCCGTTGGAGCAGACATGGAACACAGTCGGCGACGGAAACGGCCAGGGCACCGTAAGCTATGCATCATTGCCACCCGGCAGATACCGCTTCGAGGTACAGGCATCTTCAGCGGCAGGGCAATGGGGAGAGCCGACGACACTTGATTTCACCATTCTGCCGCCATGGTGGCTGACATGGTGGGCCAAGACGTTCTACACCCTCATGGCACTCCTGGCCCTCGTCGTCCTCACAGGGCTGTATCTGAAGAAACGGCGGCGGAAGATGGAGCGCGACAACGAGGAACAGGTAAACCGCCTCTTTGAACTGCGCGACGAGGCACGCCACCAGTTTGCGCAGGCAGTGAATATCGACGCTGCCAAAGTGGCAGCCAACACCGACGAGGCCGAGCTCGCCGCAAAACTGCTGAAAGCCATCGAGGAGCATATCGACGATGCCGACTACACCGTCGACCTGCTGGCTGCCGACATTGGCATGAGCCGTGCCAACCTTTACAAGAAAACCAGTCTGATGCTCGGCATCACACCCAACGACTTCATGCGCAACGTGCGGCTGAAACATGCCGCCAAACTGCTCGAGGAGACCAACGACCCTGTCAGCCAGATAGCCATGAAGGTGGGGTTCCAGACATCGCGCTATTTCAGCCAGTGCTTCCGCCAGATGTTTGGGGTCACACCCACAGAGTACCGCACTGGGCACTAACAAAAAGAGCCCGCAACCCCATTTGTTAAGGGTTGCGGGCTTCTCGCTCACGCGCTCGTCCTCGCTTAAGGTTCGTCGGGCTCGTCGTCACCATCGAGGTCGGTAGGCTTCACGAGGTCCGACTTCTTCAGCGCCACCTTGTTGAGCAGCTTCTTCGACGACAGGTTCTCGGCCTCCTTCGTCTGCTTAGGGTACAGGCGGATGTGCATGCCGATGATGTTCTCCTGTGCTGAGAAGTCCTCTTCCGAGGCGGCCACCTTGCAGTCGAAGGTCGGGCGGAACGTGCCCAGACCATCAAGCTTCACGGGCGTACCCTCGCAGATGAGCTCCACGAGACAGTCGACGATCTCCTGCATCACGCAGGCGTAGACAGCCTTGCCGAAGGAACCGTTGTGGCGGTAGATGTGGTTCACCAGACCGCGCATCGACAGCGTGTCGTTGAGCA
>JAEEGL016033166.1_pt1 | contig 12087 bp, 8 predicted proteins | sample 9134231 | NCBI WGS metagenome assembly JAEEGL01 (sample SAMN16246548, study PRJNA631951) | gut metagenome | biome: gut microbiome; feature: rumen; material: fiber-attached | host: Bos | place: Iran: Karaj | collected 2018-10
ATAAAATTTTTGTTCTTTTGTTTCATTATAATAAATTCCTTTATATTCAGCCATTTAAAATTTTAATTTAAATTAATTATTTTAATTTTAATTATTATGTATTTAATTATTTTTGTTAACAAGAAAAATTAATTAATTTTAATTTTATAAATTTTTATTTTAATTTATTTAAATTTTTTATAATTATAATAAAAATTTAATAATAATAAAGAATTAAATATTAATGAAAACAAAAGAAAATGTAATTTTAAATAGCGAAACAGATTTTATAAATGAAAATAAAAAAATTCAAAAAAATGATATTTCAATAAATTCAGAAAAAAATAATATTGAAAATAATATAATTTTAAAAAATATTTTAAGTAATAAAATTCAAGAAAATTCATCATATAATAATATTTTTAATATTTTATCAAATAAAAATGATATAAATAATTTATCTGAAGAAAATAATAATAATTCAATTGAAGAACCAGAAAATATTTTTAATATGGATAATAAAATTGATATTAATAAACCTCGTTTATTTGGAAATTTAAAGCCTATTTTTTTTTATAATAATGAACCAATATTTTTAATAAGTCCTGAATATTTTAATTTTATTATTTATTATGGAATATGTTTAATAATTTATTTATTTTTAAGAATATTTTTTATTAAAAAATTCAAATTAATATTAATGTTATTTTATGACATTTATTTTGTTTTATTTAGTTTAAATTTTATAATAATATGTTTTATGAATCCAGGAATTCCAAAAAATAAAAAAAATTTAAATATTGAAATATTAAAAAAAAATTATCTTCAATGTCATTTATGTAATAATATAATATTTAGAGATAATGATTATATAACATTTCATTGTATGATATGTGATTGTTGTATTGAAGATTTTGATCATCATTGCTCATATGCAACAAAATGCATAGGAAAAAACAATAAAACATTTTTTTATTTATGGTTAATAAGTATAATAGTATATATTTTTATAAATTTTATATATGTATTATTTTTTATATTTTAATAATTGTAATTAATTAATATTATTAATTAATTAAAAAAATAACATATATTAAATTATATATAAATATTATTATTATATTTTTTTTAAATTTATTCACCTTCTAAAACTTCTTTTCTTTTTAATAGTTTTTCATTTACTTCTATAAATTGACCTAAATAACTAATTACTTTTTCATATTCAATATAATATAAACTGTCTCTTGCTAATTTAAACACATCTATTATTTTTCCATATTTAAAACTTGGAACACCTAAATCATTATGAATATCAATAGGATTTTCAAAACTTAATGTATTTTTTCCATTATTTTTTTCTGTAATAAAACCTCCAAATCTATTACTAAATTTAACATTATTATAATTAACTTCAAATCCATAAAAATTAAAAAATCCTACTAAAATTTTTCCTAAATCTCTAATATCTCCCTCATATTTTATTTCATTTTTATAATAATATAAAATATAAAAATAAATCATATTAAATATTGAAAAGGATGATAAACCTCCAGTATGACTATCATTTAAATTTTTTTGTCTCAAAAAATATTTAACAACATATATTAAGGGTCTCATAAAAGGATAAGAAGATAATATTTGATTAGTTAATAATTTTGATTTAAGAGCAGATTTATAATTAAGAGAAATGTCTATGTTTAAATTAGCTGTTTTAAATGTACATTTTATTATTGGAACTCTTGCACGAATTACTTCAACATAAGAAAAATTTTTTGATTCTAAGAATTTATTTGATAAATTTTGTAAAATAATTTCGTTTTTTGTTTTATTATTAAAATTATTATTATTATGAGATTTAATATTTTTTTTTATATCATCCTCATTAAATATTATTAAAATATCCATATCACTTTCAGGTAAATTTAACCCATAGCTACATGAACCATATAAAATAACTTTTGAATTTTCATATTCGTTTTGAATAATTTTTTTAATTTTATTAAAAATTTTTTCTCTATTTTCTTTTTCTGCTTTTGTTGGTTTTATAAAATTATAAAAATCAATAATTTCATAATGTAATTTTAATGTTCCAAATAAATTTTTATTTTTTGATTTATCTAACCATGGATATTTATGTGATGGGTTAAAATCGGTTTTATAATTTTTTGAAACTTCAACTATTTTATTATAAGGATTTTTTTTATATTTATTAATTACTACTTCAATTTGATTTCCAAAAGAAATTGAAGAATGTTTTAATAAATGTCTTAATTGTTCTTTTTCATCTTGAATATACGAATTTTTAATATTCATTAATTCTTTTTTTATAATATTCGTATTAATTTCATTTCTATAACTTTCTGGTTCATTTTTAATTTTATCTTTATTTTTATTATAATAATTTGAATTATTTTTATCTTTATAATTTTCATTTGGTGTGTTTGCTTCATTTGTACTTTCATTATCAATATCAATTTGTTCTTGCAGTGTAATTTTATTATTTTTACGATTTGATTTAATATTATTTGTTATAAAATCTTCATTTGATAATCCACTAGATTTTCTAGTAATTTTATGATTTTCGAACGAATCATTTGTAATTTTTCTTTTTTTATTTAAATATGCTTTGCTCATTTATAATTTAATAGATAAAAATTAAAAATTTTATAAATATCAATTTAAAATGAAAAATTCTAAAAATAAATAATAATAAATATAATTATACAAAAAAATTAAAATATAATTAATTAAATAATTACAAAATAAATATTTATAATTTTAAAGATGTCAGAGTTATTAAATATATTAATTTGTCCTCGTTGTTTAAACAACATTCCAGTTTTATCACATTCAATAATAGATTCAAAGCCATTCATTGAAATAAAATGTAAATGTAATGACTTTAAAATTCAATCAATGGAATTAGATACATATCTTTCATTATCTTCAAGAATTTTAATGGAAAAAGATATTAATTTAGAAAGATTAGTTTATCTTCAATGTCAAAGTCATAATGGAGGTGAAATAATTTCTTATTGTAAAAATTGTACAAATAATTTATGTAAAGAATGTGAAAAAGATCCTTATCATAAAGAACATACAATTGTTAATATTCAAAAATTAAGCGAAGAAATTAATATTGATGAATTAATTGAAGAATTTGAAAAATGTAAAAATAATGTTATTATTAATAATGAATTAAGTAAAGATTTATTAATTGATAATTTAAGAGAACAAATAAAAACTATTAATGAAAATATCACACAAATTGAAACTGCTTATAATATTAATAAAAATATTAACGATAGTTTAATTGAATTTGTTGATACTTTAATAAAAAATTATAATAATACTGTAAGAGATGATTATCTAACGAATTATAATATTATTAATAATATGATAAATAATACAACATTTAATTTTAATCAATGCGATATTGATGTGAAAAATTTATTTTTATCTTCTCATAAATTAATAAGATTTTTTAAAAACAACTTTTTTATTCGAAAAAAATACAATGATTTATTAAACGTAAAAGAAATTATTCAAACTTCCCCAACAGCAGATAAAAAAGATAAAAGTGCAATTAGAAGTATTTTAGAATTCGAAAATAAATTATATGTAACAAGTAAAGAAAATGTAAACATTTATAACGTAGTAGATTTTAAAGAAATAGGAAAATTAACAGGACATATAAGTGATATAAATAATATATCAACAACTGTTATAGATGAAAAAAATTATATTTTAACATGTAGTGATGATAAATCAATAAAAATTTGGGATAGTAATACTTATAATAATATTTTAACAATAAGAGATCATGAAGATAAAGTAACTAAAGTAATTCCATTAATAAATAAAAATTTATTCTTTCATAATACAATTGCTTCAGCTTCTTGGGATAAAACAATAAAAATAATAAATTTAGATGAAATTTATAAAGGAAACTATAAAATTTTATCAACTTTAGAAGGACATACAAAAGATGTAATTGATATATTATTATTAAGTGATGGATTATTATTAAGTGGTGGAAAAGAAAATTGTATAAAAATTTGGGATTTAAATAAAAATAATCAATGTATTCATACAATGAATAAAATGTTTGTTAGTACAAATGAAAGTATAGCTCAATTAGATGATGGAAGAATTGCAGTTGGTGGAATGAAAAGTATAAGAATAATTAATTTAAATAGTTTTGAAATTGAATTAATATTAAATGGACATGATTTGTGGGTTCAATGTGTGTTCCAAAATAAAGAAGGAATTTTAATTAGCGTTGGATTTGATGGTCAATTAAAATATTGGGATTTGAATAATGGGGATTGTGTTTATTCTTTAAAAGCAAGTGACTGTGGAATAAATGTAGTAAGAGTTTTAAAAGATGAAAAAATTATAACTGGAGATTTTAATGGAGTTTTAAAAATTTGGAAACAATAAAATATTTTTGACACACAATTTCATTTAATTATTATTATATAATTTATTTATTTAATTTAAATTAAAGGAAAAATTATTTAAATAAAATTTTGTTTTGGATATAAATTAATTATTATTTTATTATTTTTTTATTTAAATGATATTTTTTATTTAAATTTATTGATAATTTCTTCTAATAAATTTTGATCATTGTTTAAATTATTATTATCATATAAATTTCTGTAATTTTCTATGTGATGAAAAATTTCTTCAAAAATGTTTTTTATTTCACTTATTCTAAATGTGCTTTTTCCTGCATTTATTTTTGTTATAGGGTCAATTATAGTAAAAAAATTATTTATACTATTTTCATTAATAATAATATTATTATGATTATTATAATTATTTTTCTTTTTTTCATTATTGTTATCATTTAGATCTATAATATTATTTTCGAAATCAAAATTTGAATAATATTTAATGAAATCATGAAAAATATGACCATATATATTTGCTTTATATTTATTGATAATATTTTTATATTTTTTTATATAATTAACGGTTAATAAAAATAAAGGATAACTTGAAAGACCTCCTTGATAAGGATTATTTAAATTCATTAAAGTTAATATTCTTTTTATTATTTTAATTATTATTTTTATTTCATTATTATCTTTTAAAACTTTTTTTATAAATTCAATTTGATTTATAATATTATTTTTTCTTTTTTTATTATTATTATTATTATTTTTAGGAAAAGAAATATCAATTTTTAAATATTTTAATTCATTTTTATTATAACTATAATTATTATATTCGTTTGAATTTAAAAATTTTTCATAATCTTTCAAGTAATTATTTTCCAAAAAATTTTCATAATTTATTAATATTTTTATTATTGGTGTGCTTGCAGTAGAAATTTCTTTAATATTTTCAAATTTTAAATTTTTTAAATAATTAAAAAATTTATCAATTATTATATTATTATTTTTATAATTATTATTATTGCCAATAAAATAAATATCGATATCACTACATTCAATATCTAAATTAGTTATAAATGATCCATATGTTTCTAAAGTAAAATTATAGTAAGAAGAAAATTCATTATATAGATCATTTTTAATTTTTTCTATAATATGAAATTTAATTGGATTTAAATATTTTAATATTAAATCTGTTTTATTATTAAAATATAAAATATCTTTATCTAATTTAGATATAAAAGGTATATTATTATTATTATTTGATTTTTTATTATTAGTTGAATATAAAAAAAAATTATTTTTCTTTTTTTTGTTATTTATATAATTTTTATTAATTATATTTAAAGATTTATCTATAATTATTTTTGTTATATATTTTGCTACAATATTTGATTCATCTTTATTTATTATTTTATTTTCATCACTTATTATGTGAATATACATATTATTTCCCATGAATGTTTTCATTTCATCTTTTATAAAAATATTATTTTCTTTGTTACTTTTTATAAAATTATAATTTTTATTTTCAATTTCTTTATTATTAATATTATTTTCTATTAAAACTTCTTTATTATCTAATTTAATATTATTATTTTCTATATTATTATTATTTAAATTATTTTTTTTCTTTTTTTTCTTCTTTTTCTTTTTTTTATTATCGTTATTTATATTTTCAATTTCATTAATTAAATAATCATTATCTGTTAAACTATATTCGTATTTAATTTTTATTGATAAATATATTTTATAAAATAAAATATCATCATAAGTAAATATTTTATTTATATTAATAAATATTAATTCATTCACATATAAATCTACATTTTTATTAAAAAGTTTATTAAAATAATTGATTATATTTTCTTTTTCATTAATATAAGTAACATTTTCTTTCCAAATTAATTTATTACTATCATTTTCAATTTTATATTTTTTTAGATTATTCCAATCATCAAAAATTTGAGTATAATAAATATTATTTATAATTTCTTCATAAAAATCGTTATTTAAAATATTTTTATTATTATTCAAATAAAATATTAATTTATTCTTATTTTCTTTAATAACATTTATTTCATTTTCATATTCTTTAAATTCATTTTTATTATCATAAAAATTATTCATAATATAAGAACTTATAATTTTTTGTTCAAAAAAAGCAATTAAAATTTCAGCAGTTGTAAACCAAATTTTTGTATTTTCTGGTTGTTTTAACCATTCAGGCAAACCAATAATAAAATCTTCTTTATTATTATTTTTATATAGAAAACAATTAATTATTTTTTTAAATGCTTTATTATTAGATAAAAAATTAAAATAATTTTCAAATTTATTTTTATCATTTAAAATATCATCACTTAATATAATATTTGTATAAAAATTATTATTTAATTTTTTATTATTTATATCTATAAAAATTTCTTGATTATTATTTTCATGAAAAAATTTTATTTCATTTTCTATAAAATTTTTTTCAATATGTTCATTATAATTATTAATTAATTCATAATTTTCTCTAATTAAAATGAAATAATTAAGAAAATAATTTATATTATTTTTTAATAATTTTGAAATAGACATTTCTTTATTATTTTCTTTATCAACAAAAGGTATATAATTTTCATTATATCTGGGTAAAAATTTTATTTTTTCTTTTTTTTCATATTTATATAATTGATGAATTATATTTGTTATAAAATTATTTTTAATACAACAAACATTTAATCTTTCATTAAATGACAAAGAAAATAACCATGAAATAATTTTATCTTTAAAATTATCTTTATTATTATCTGTTTTATTTAAATTTAAATTTAAATATTTTTTTAAGGAATTGTAATAATTTTTTGAATAATTTTTTATGTAATTTAATTGATGAGTTGGAACATTTGGATAAAATTTGTATGGAATGTTCATATTTATTTGTTTCTTTTGATTGGGAAATAATGGATAATTAATTTATATGTAAATTTAATAAATTACTTATTTAATTTTTTTTAATTAAAATAATTAATTAGTTATTTTTATAAATTTATTTAATATTAAAAAAACTCAAATTTTTATTTCTATAAATTTATATAATATTTTTTTTAATAATTTATATTATATATTATTTAATTAATTTTAATCTTCCTCATTTTCTTCATTTTCTTGATAATAATCATCATCATTATTATTATTATGTTCATTTGGTTCAGATTCTTCACCTTCTTCATTTTCAACTTCTTCATTTCTATTTTCATATTCATTTAAATTTTCATTATTTTCATCTTCTTCATCATCATTAATAAAATCAGGTTTTTGTTTTCCTTCTTTTAATTTTAGTTTTTTAGATTGAATTATTTTAACAATTTCATCAAAATGTTTTTTTAATTTTGCATTTTCTTCATTTTTAACTTTTAAAATTTGATTATTATAATGTAATTCATTTTGCATTTTTTTAATTTCTTCATTAAAATCATTAATAGCTTTTTTTTGTTTAATAATCATGCTATTATATTGAATAGTTTTTTTTTTAATTTCTTGTTTTTTCATGTCACTTAAATCAATTTTTTCTTTATTTTCTTTTATAATTTGTTTCATTTCTTTATTATCTTCAATATATCTTTCAATTTCTTTTTTTTCAGATTGAATTACATCGAATCTTTTTTGAAAGTTTTTTAATGCTTCTGTTGGAAAATATTTTTTTAATATATTTTTTTCATCTTTTAAAAATAAAGATTCAGTTGGTTGAAACTTTTTTGAATCTTTTGATTTCAAATAAATTTGTTTATTAACTTTATTTAAATCATTTTCTAATGATAATCTTAAATTTTCATATCTTTTCATTTGTTCCATCGTTTTTTTTACTTTTTCTTTATCGAAATAAGTTTGACTGATATTAATTGAATTATTAGTAGATAATAAATTTTTATTAAAAATATTATTATTATAGCTATTTTTCATATATCTTTTATTTTTTTTTATATCTATTTCTTCATCTTCTAAATAATTCATATCATCATCTTTATTAATCATTTGATTTTCTAAAGTAATTTGTTTTTTTAATTCAAAATCTTTTTCATTTTTTAATATTTTTAATTTCATTTCATTTGTTTTTAATCTATTATTACAATATTTATGATATTTATCTATTTGTTTTAATTTATTTGTAATATTTTGTAAATCTTTTATTTCTTCATTTAATTTTTCTAATTTTTCTTTTAAATCTGATGGATCAACATTTTCATATTTTTCTTTTAAATTTCTTATATTTTCTAATTTTTTTTTTTCATATTTTAAATCTCTTTTTGCAATATTTTTTTCTTTATTTATTATTTTTAATTTTTTTTCATGCTCTTTTTGATAATTATCTAAATCTAATTCCATTAATTTATAAATTTTTATTAATCTCATTTTTTCATCAACTTCATTTTTAATTTCATTTAATTTTTCAAATTTTTTTTTATTATTTTTTGTTAAATTTGATATTTCATTATTTTTATCATCTATAATAGAATTATATTCATTTAATTTTTGTAAAGTAATTTTTTTTTCTTCTTTGTATTTTTCTTCTTGAGTTAATAATTTTTTTTCATATTGTAAATTTTTTTCTTTTAATTCTTCTAATTTTGATATATTTTTTTTTGTTGTAGTTGCTTGTTCTTTCGTTTTGTTTTCCTTTTTATTTTTATCTGAATCTTCTTGATTTGTGGGTGAATTACTTATAATCATTTTGTTTTTATCTTGAGTTGAAACTTTTTTATCTGATTTTGGAACATTTGTTTTTTTTGAAACAGTTTTCGGCATATTAATAATTTTTTATTTTTTTATTAATTAAATTATTATAATATTAAATTTTTTTTATAATATTTATATAAATTCAATAAAAAATTAAATATTATTATTATTTTTATTTATAATTTATATGTGAAATATTTTTATTCTCCAAAAGAATCATTAAAATTAATAGTATTTAATTTTTTTCTTAAACTAACAATAATATTATTTTCCTTTTCTTTAATTTTATTATATATTTTATTATTTTTATTACATTCATAATCAATATCATTTTTATTATTGTTATCATAATAATAATTATTCATATTATACATATTAATAATATTATTATTGAATAAATTTTGACCATATAATTGTAAATTACTATTAACATTTAATAAATTTTTATAATCTGGGTCATAATTTCTCATTGAAATTTCATAATATGAATTATCATAACTATCATCTTTATTACTTAATTTTTTAAACCTTCTTATCATATGTTCATCTCTTGCTTTTGTATATCTTAAAATAAATTCACTTGTATTTCTATCTGTGTATAAACTTTTATTATTATCAAACATTGTTTTAAATTTTTTATTTAAATTCTTTATCTTATAATTATTATTATTATTATTTATTTTATTTTTTTCTTCCTTTTTTATTTCATCATTTTTTTTTACATTAATATTATTTAAAAATAATTTATTATAATTATCAATTTCATATGATCTTTCTAAATTTTTTTGTCTTAATTTAAGTAAACTTCTATTTTTATCTCTTAAATAAATATTTTTTCCTAAAGAATTAAATTTTAATTTTTGTATTTTTGTTAATTTATTTGTTTTAGGTTTCCATGTACATTTTTCTAATTCATTTTTTTCATTATTTATTTTTTGACCTTTTCTTAAATCTTTTAAATATTGTTGTTGAACTAATGCAAAAGCATATAAACTTAAACATCTTTGTTCAGCATTTTTTCTTTTATATTTTTCAATTTCTTCTCTTTTATAATCTTCATATAAAGAAGGATTTTTTTCAAATAATTTACATAACATATTATTAATTTTTAATTTTTTAATTTTATTATTTGTTATATTAATTGTTGACTTATTTTGAGGTGTTTTAGTTATTATTGAATTCGAATTTTTAATATTGTTAGTTTTTTTTTTTGATGTTTTAGTAAGTGTTTTTTTATTTTCAATTGAATTATTATTATTTGAATTGTTTAAAAAAATTTGACAATCATCCCAAAAATCATCTAAAACTAAAGATTTTGAAATATGATGAATCGCTGAAGGTTTATTTTTTTTTTCTAAAGAAAAAGACATTTTTATAAAATTAAAGTTAATTTTTTACAAATTACAATTTATTTTTTTAAAATATAATTAAAAATTTTAAATAAATAAAATAATATAAATAATATAAATAATATAAATAATATAAATAATATTATTATTAATTAAATAATAACAACTTAAAATATCAAATAATATTAAATTTTATAATAAAATAACATTATTAAAAAATATATAAGCCTTGATTTAATGAAAAAAATATATAAAAAAAATGGAAGGAAAATCATTAAAAGATGTATTCAAATCATTCACTGGTGGTAAACCAGAAATGGAAAGCAAAGTTTATGCCAAATTATATAAAGAAACTGGAATTATTGATAAAAAATTCACTGTAAATGATGCAGATATTAACTTTTCAAAAGTTAAATCAGGAAAAGTAAAAACAATTACTTTTGATCAATTCGAAAAAACATTAGAATTAGCTGCTGCTAAAAAAGGAACTACTAAAGACGCTTTAGTTCAAAAAATTGTTTCTCATGGTGGTGCTACTTATGCTGGTACTAAAGCTGATTATGTTAAATTCCATGATGATAAAAGTACTTATACTGGTGTTTATGCCAGAGGTGGTCCAACAACTGTAGATGCCGGAAGAGGAAAAATTAGTGATATATCTCAATTATGTGATAGAACTGGAGCTGATGTTAGAGGAGTTAAAAAATAAAATAATTATTATTTTGTTTAATAAACAAAAATTTTTTAATTTATTATTATTTTAAGAGTTTAAAACTCAATATTTATTTTAATTTTCTTTCATTTTTATTATAAAAACTCTAATTCTAGAATATTTTAAAAATATTTTATTTGTATAATTTAAAATTTCTTTAAAGAATTTCAAATAATAATGATTTATTTATTTTTATTATTATTATATTATTAAATAAAAATAAATAGATATATATTATAGATATAATATTATTTTATTTAATGATTAAATGTCGATTAATAATATTAATTAATAATAATATTAATTTTTTTACATGAAATTACATTTAATAAATATTAAATAATAAAAATAAATATTAAAAATAAATAATAAAAATAAATAATAAAAATAATAATATAAAAATAAATAATTTATTTTAAATTAATGAGCATAGAAGATAAACAAAATTTTTTAAGAGAAAATATATTAAATAAAGGTTATGATGGATATGAGTTTCAACAATTTTTAGTAGATAAAAAAGGAAATGATGGTGCTAATATTGAAAATTGGGATATGGGTGATTTAATATCAGTAAAATAAATTATTAATTTATTTATTTTTAGGTGGTAGAAGAATTTATAAAAAACAAACAATTAAATTTAACAGAAGAAAATAATAATAATAATAATAATAATGATAATAATGATAATAATGATAATAATATAAAAAATAATAATATAGAGGAAAACAATAATAAAATAGAAGAAAATAACGAACAAATTCAAAAAAATAATTTTAAAATATTCGATGAAATTTCATCTCGAACTCAAACTATTTCAATTTTAGGTTCAACTAAAAATATAGAAATATCAATATCAACATATTCAAAAATAGAAGCTAAAAATATTTTATCTAAATCATATATTACATATAATAT
>JAEEGL017455151.1_pt1 | contig 12087 bp, 11 predicted proteins | sample 9134231 | NCBI WGS metagenome assembly JAEEGL01 (sample SAMN16246548, study PRJNA631951) | gut metagenome | biome: gut microbiome; feature: rumen; material: fiber-attached | host: Bos | place: Iran: Karaj | collected 2018-10
CCTATACCATAAACTATAATAAGAACACTACAGACTCTGTATCTAATATGCCTGCTACCTCTACTGCCGGCTCTACCACAGCTACTTCTATCACTCTCCCTAGTACTGTACCAACTAGAGCTCACTATTCCTTCCTAGGTTGGTGTAGTACTACCACCACCACTAGCAATGGCATAGACTCTTGTTCTGGTACAGTCTACAACCCAAATGGAGCAGGTACTAACCTAACTTATGGCATAGACCAGACTACAGCTAATACTACTACGCTATATGCTATGTGGAAGATTGATACATTCACTTGTACTAAACGATATAGACGAGAGAATGCAGATGGTTCATGGGAAGCATACCAACAAGAATCATCTCTCACTGAGACTATTAACTATGGCGGTTCCTGTAGCTACACTAAGACAATTACAAACTATCGTGGTGCATCAAATGCAGCTAATGGCGCACAAGGTAGTACTAGTGCATCTAATATCTCAGCAGACACTACCCTCAGCCTAGATTTCTATAGGAACACATATAGCCTTACTGTCTCAGCAGGTTCTAACACTTCTGATCCAACCGGTAGCGGTACTTATAGATGGGGATATGCGGTACCAGTAAGTGTAACTAAGAACACAGACATAACCTGCACATCATATGGCACTCCTACCTGGGCTACTACAGCTGGTACTGCTCCAGCAGCAGGTGCTTCTACTAGCTTTACCATGCCAACAAGTAATGCTACCATTACTGCTACCTCTACCGCATCTAATGTAGCTCAAACTATCACGCTATCTAGATCTGGTGGTGCCAGTGGCATAAACATTGGTGGTACTAACTATACTGGCAGTAGTGTAAGCTTAACTTGTGGTACATATAATATTTCTGGTAACTATTCTTCAGGTTATGAATTCTCCTCTTGGAGCAGAGCTAATGGCGTAACTGTAGCTAACACTGCTTCAGCTTCTACTACTATGACGGTTTCTGGTGCTGGGACACTAACACTAAATGGGAAGAGCAGTAAGCTCTATCTCCAAAACGTTACTTCCGCTACCTGCCCAACTACTGCCACTACAGCCTATGACAACCGAGACGAAGAAGCCTACACTATCCAAAAGCTTGCAGATGGAAAATGTTGGCTACTAGATAATCTAAGGCTAGACCTTACCAATACTACTACGCTGAATAGTCTTTCTACTTCTAATACTAACGCATCAGCAGCATCGCTAACAAGCTTAAAATCTGGTAATCGTGCTGCTGGGGGTAAATATGCTACAGCAGGTGTAGCTAACTGGACTAGTGGCTATAGCTATTCTGCTCCATTAATCGCTACTAGTGGCACTGGCAATAATGGTAGCTGGACCAAAGATACTTTGCAGAGTTATGGTTCTGGTTCTGGCAAGATAGGTGCATACTATAATTATTGTGCGGCTTCTGCGGGTAGCTACTGTTATGGCTATGGTGGTACAAATTATGGCACACCTTCTGGTAATGCTACCGAGGATATCTGTCCAGCTGGTTGGCGCATGCCAACAGGTGATAGTAGTGGAGAATACCGGTCCCTTCTTTACAAATTCAATGGTGTCACGAACTTCAAGAACGCTCTCCGTACCCCTCTCTCAGGCCTCTTCCACAATGGCTCAGCGAGCAGCCAGGGCTCAGACGGCCGCTTCTGGTCGTCTACTTGCGACGGTGGTCGCTTCGTGTACTATTTGTACGTCGGTTCGTCGGATGTCGACCCGCAGGTTAGCTACTTTCGTAACGACGGCGCCTCAGTCCGCTGTGTGCTTCAGTAATGAGAGTTTTTACTCCTCGTCTTCTAAAATAAACTGAATAAGAGCTGGGTTTTTTAGCGTTATATTCAAGATAAAAAATATCCCCTAGTCTTATCAACTAGGGTGCGGGTATCCCCGATTATGCTTCTATTATATCAAATCCAGCACTTTGCGTCAACCCCCTGTATGCACCCCCTTAATTATAGTGGCTATGCTTAGACTTTGAGTGGGGGGTTGAAAAATCCTGTTATCTATGCCTATAATTTCGCATAAAAATAAACGAGGATCTGTATGGAAAATGAATTTCTAGAATGGATGGAGTTAAAAGACAAAATCCATAAAGGCGCCAATATTACAAAATTTTCGGAAGGCCAGATTTGGTGGGCAGCGATAGGCAAAAATGTCGGGGTCGAAATCAACGGAAAGCATGAGGATTATTCTAGACCGGTGGTTATTTTTAAAAAGTTGAGCAGCCTTTGCTTTTTGGCTATTCCGCTCACATCTCAGCCCCATAGTGGCACTTGGTATACAGAGTTTAATTTTATTTCAAGAAGTTAATAAAATAAATACCTCCTAACCTTTCGATTAGGAGAACGACTAGTTGTCGAATATACTTCTATTGTACCAAATTTGGCACCCCATGTCAACTTCTTTAAAAATAGTGGCTATGCTTAGATTTCGGGTGGGGGGTTGCAAATAAATTAAACCTGTGCTAAGAAGAGAGCCGGGAATAGGGCAAGAGCTGATTAAAAAAATGCTGACAGAAGAAAGGAGGTGATTATGGAAGTAGGCGAAATAAAAATTGTCGTAAAACTTAAGAAGCCCTCAAAGAGGGCAACCTAATCTAATTTGATTCTACCAGACACTACTTAGAAAGTCAACCCTATTCCTATTTGGGTGGGAATAATATATAATATAAATAATAAAGAAAGGTAATACTGATATGGCAAAAAAGGATGCGGTGGAAAATACTAATACTGATAAAAATGGCGCTGATAGCGGCAAGAGCGAGGCTTTGAAACTCGCGATTTCTCAAATTACGAAGCAATTTGGCGATGGCTCGATTATGAAGCTTGGCGAGACGCCAAAAATGGATGTTGAGCTCCTGCCTTCGGGGTCTTTGTCTCTAGACTTAGCGCTTGGCGGTGGCTATCCAAAAGGGCGCATTATTGAGATTTACGGGCCAGAATCGTCTGGTAAGACGACTCTCGCGCTTCATGCGATTGCAGAGATTCAGAAGCAGGGCGGGCAGGCGGCGTTTATCGACGCGGAGCATGCGCTCGACCCGGCTTACGCGAAGAAAATTGGGGTTGATACGGCGAATCTTTTGATTTCGCAGCCGGATAATGGCGAACAGGCACTTGAAATTTGTGAGACTTTGGTTCGTTCTAATGCAGTAGATCTTATTGTTGTGGACTCCGTAGCGGCACTGGTGCCACAGGCCGAGATTGACGGTGAGATGGGTGATGCGCAGATGGGGCTTCAGGCGAGACTGATGTCGCAGGCGATGCGTAAGCTCACTGGTATTATTTCAAAGTCGCGCGCGACGGTGATTTTCATTAACCAGATTCGTATGAAGATTGGTGTGATGTTTGGTAATCCTGAGACCACGACTGGCGGTAACGCGCTGAAGTTCTATGCGTCTGTGCGTATTGATATTCGCCGGATTGGGCAGATTAAAGAGGGCGAGAATATCTCTGGCAACCGTACCAAGATTAAGGTGGTGAAGAATAAGATTGCGGCGCCTTTCCGCACGGCTGAGTTTGATATCATGTACAACGAAGGGATTTCGAAGACTGGCGATATCCTAGACCTCGGCGTGCAATATGGTGTGCTCGAGAAGGCTGGCGCGTTCATCAAATACAACGGCGAGACTTTGGGCCAAGGGCGCGAAGCGGTAAAGAAGCTATTTAAGGAAAAACCTGAGCTGATGGACGAAATTGAGGCGAAGGTGCGCGAAAAAGCCAACGAGGAATAAAATGGAACATCCGGGCGAGATTTGGCAAGAGTATGATTTTAATGGCGAAAGATTAGGCGGAATTGACCCAAACAATCACGATGATGATAAAATCCATCTTTATGGTGGTGCGGCGGTGATGCTTTATCGAGTCGTGGATGGCGAGCTGGAATATCTTTTTCAGCATCGGTCTAAATTTTTGAAAGGGAACCCGGATAAATGGGATGTGTCTGCGGGTGGGCACATAAATTTGGGCGAGTCTGTTTTGGATTCGACAGTGCGCGAGGCTTATGAGGAAATCGGGGTTAAGCTAGATTGCAATAAAATGGAATTTGCAGAAATTTACGTGAAAAGGAATATGATGGTGCATTTGTACTTTTATGATTGGAGCGGGCGCGAAGACGATTTTTCGTTTGACGATAAGGAAGTGGAGGAAGTGAAGTGGGTGAAATACTCCGAGCTGGATGAGTTCTTGCCAAATGTTAAACGGATTTTGGCCGAAGACAAGAGATTTTTGCTTTGTCTCAAAGAGTGGAATGAGAAAATTCTAGAAAAATAGCTAATCTCGGGTGGGGGAAAGGATTTTTTTGAAGGTAGATAAAAACTACGCTTTTATTGATGGGCAAAATTTAATTTATAATACATCGCGGAAAAAAGATAGTCCTTGGAAATTGGATTTGGCAAGGTTTAGAGTGTATTTGGAGGAAAAATACGGTGTCAAAGTCGCTTATTATTTTATTGGTTCATACGATGAAAGACATAAAGGGCTATATAATTCATTAAGTGATTATGGGTATCAAGTTGTTTTTCGGGAGCACGAAAAATCATTGAAGAGTATCAAAAAGGGAAATGTCGATACTGATATTGTTTTTTCGGTTATGGAAAAAATTGCTGAGCGAGAGAAATTTGATAATGTAATTTTGATATCGGATGATGGAGACTATTGGAAAATGGTTAATTATTTAATAAAGAAAGGTCGTTTTAAAAAACTTTTGGCGCCGAGTCAAAAGAATTTATCGTCGCTTTATAGACAGAAGATAGCCGATAGATATATTGATTATCTCGATAAAGCCGAAATAAGAAGAAAAGTTGAATACAAGAACTGAAATAAAAAATGCAGGTTCGCCTTAGGTATTTCTCCGTTCGGTGCATCCCTGCGTCGACATCTGCTATAATTATATCAAACATATATTAGAGAGTCAATAGATATGAAGATTACAGAGCTGAAGCAGGGGGTGAAAAATCCGAATCGGGTGAATGTTTTTGTGGACGGCAAATATGAGTTTTCGCTTGATGTGGCGCAGGTGGTGGATTTTAAAATTAAGGTCGGGATGGAGATTTCGCCCGAGCAGCTTCTGGAATTTAAGAAGGCGAGCGAGTTTGGGAAGCTTTATCAGAGGGCGCTCGAATGGGTGCTCGTGCGACCGCGAAGTATGAGGGAAACCTCAGATTATCTGTGTAAAAAAATCTACGAGAAAAAATTAGATAAAGAATATATAAATAGAATAATAGACAGATTGATTGAGAAAAAATATCTCAGCGATTTTGAGTTTGCAAAGTGGTATGTGGAAAATCGGTTTGTGAAGAAGGGGGTTTCGCAGAAAAGGCTCAAAATGGAGCTAATGAAAAAGGGGGTGTCTGCTGAAATTATCGACGAGGTGATTGGCGGGCGAGATGATGCGGAAGAGATTTTGAAAATTATCGCGAAAAAACGCGCGAAGTATGATGATGAGAAACTTACTCAGTATCTATGTCGGCAGGGGTTTTCGTATCAGCTGGTGAATGAACTTGTTCGGTCTTGCGAAAAGGATTGACGAAGTTTGGGATGAAGTCCTCTTTTTCGGCGCGAGCCTTGATGACTTTTTCTTCGTCTTTTACTATCACTTTGTAGTCTGTAATTTCGACAATTTCACGGCGAGGAATGGTGAGCTCTGGGTCGAGGAACGATTTGAAAAGGGGGCGTTTGACAATGAGTTGCTGGACTACAAAGTCGAGCGAATCTAAAGTATAATCGGCGATGTGGCCGAGATTGCTACCTTTTTTGGTCTCAACTTTGAGATTGATGAGATCGAAATTAAGGCCGAGGATTTTCTCGATTTTGACAACGTCGGATGGCTCGATGAACTCATCCTCGGAATCGATAACCATACCGAATTTGCTGTACTCGCGGATGGATTTGACATCTAGAATATTGGCTGGGCTTTTGCCGACGATGCCGCCACCAACACGGAAAGCAATAGTCTTGAGGCTATCTGGGTCGATGATGAGTCCAGTAACTTCGGCAATTTTGCCAGAGGCCTGGACACTAAGAATTGGCGTACCGATAAGTTGGCTTGCTGATACTAACATACTTTTATTATAACACCTTGTGAAATTTTTGGAAAAACTTAAGCGGTGTATTTTTCGTTGGTGAAATCTGTGAGAGTTTGGGCGTCTTCGATTTTGTAATTGCCGATCTTGGTGCGGCGAAGGGCGGTGAGATAGGCGCCGGTGCCAAGAGCTTTGCCGATATCTTCGGCGAGGGTGCGGATGTAGGTGCCAGAGCTGACATGGCAGCGGATTTTGAGCTCTGGGTAGTTGTAGTCTAAAATCTCGATACTATAGATTTCAACTTTGCGGCTTGGGATTTCAAAATCTTTGCCTTTTCGGGCGAGTTTGTAGGCACGCTCACCATTGATTTTGATTGCGCTAAAGCGTGGCGGAGTTTGCTCAATTTCGCCAAGAAACGACTGGAGACAAGATTGAATCGTATTTAGCTCGGGTTGCACTGTTGCACTGCGTTCAATCTCGCCTTCTGGGTCGCCGGTTGAAGAGGTGTAGCCGAGCTTTAGAGTCGCTTCGTAGATTTTGTCTTTTTTGAGAAATTCGTTGGATTTTTTAGTCATTTTGCCGGAGAGGAGAATGAGAAGGCCGGTTGCGAAGGGGTCGAGGGTTCCGGTATGACCGACTTTGACTTTGTGGCCAAATTCGTCACGGAGGTGGGCACGAACTTTTGCAACCACGCCAAAGCTAGAAATACCAGCTGGTTTATCAACAAGAATAACTCTATCTTCCATTGCATAATTATAACAGATGTGATATAATGGGGCAATGATAACAAAAGAGAATAAGGACAAAGCTATTGCCAGCGTCGCTCGTAACAAAGCTGATGTTGGTTCTCCTGAAGTTCAAGTGGCTATTCTTACCGCTCGCATCAAAGAGGTGACTGAGCACGTTAAGAATAATAAACATGACTTTATGGCTAAAAGAGGTCTAATGCAGATGGTCGGGAAGCGCAAAAAGCTTCTTAAGTACCTCGAGACGACTGACTTTGAGCTATACAAGAAGACTGTTCAAAAGCTCGGACTTAGGAAATAGTTTAGAAAAAAGTAGCCCCCGTTTCAGGTCGAAACGGGGGTTATTTTGTTAGGTGGCTGTGACTGTCTGTCTTTTGGCTAGTATTTCTGCTATAAGACTAATACAGCTCTTAAGTTTGGTGTCATATTCCTCTGCACTTATACTGCCGCGCCTTTTTGCGACAATAATATGGATGGTATTAACGCATCCAATCAGGATTTGATTGTCGTCTTGTGCGTTAATATTCTCCTCTGTGCTCTTATAATTATCTTCGTGCTCGGTTTCCCAGACAGCTGACATAATTACGTCAGTAATCTGGACTTCCATAGGCACGGATACTCTGATGCCGCCACAGGTAACCTGCACCATAATTTTCTTATGGACTGCACCTGTGTAACCGCCTCTTTCCGGAGGTTTTGGATCGTGAATGTAGTCTTTGGTTTTGACTACAGCGAATTCACGATCTATTGCAGCACAAACCTCATCAATATCTTCTTGGAACAGACAAACCAGCCTGTAGCCGAGGAGATCTGATATGTCCTCTAAACTCTGGTAATGTCGCCTCATCATTTTTTCTTTGGCGCTATCCAGAGTTTTTATGCGGGCGTGGTAGTGATGTACTACTACTTTTCCTCCATGAGTTTTTCTGAGGTCGCGGATGATATTTTTTATCTTACCTTCAACCTCGTCCCGTGCGTATTCCGCACGCTCTCGGAGCACCTCATATGACACCTCTGTCTTTTTTTCTTCGCTCATTTGAATTCCCCCTTTCTGTATTTTGCGAAGATATGCTATTGGATTTTTTCGGCCCAATCTATACTATTATAGCACACTTTGGCGTTTTTGTCAATGAGTGGTATAATAGAGACATATAAACTAAAGGGAAGACGGCAGGTATGGGGAGCCGTATGAGTCGGCTATCCGTATCTGAAGTTTTCCCGTAAGAAAGGATTTTTATGGAAATAATAAACCCTAGTGGCAAAAAGACTACGCAAGTCTCTACGGAGTGGCTTGGTCGGAAATTGACACTTGAGGTGAATCGTGTTGGTTTCCGCACGACTTCGTCGGTTCTCGTGACCTACGGAGACACCGTGGTACTTGGCTCGGTGGTGGTTGGCACGAAGCCAGTGGTACAGGATTTCTTCCCACTTTCGATTGATTACGAAGAGAAGTTCTATGCGGCTGGTAAAATCAGCGGTTCGAAATTTATCAAGCGCGAGGGCAAGCCGGCGGATGAGGCTATCCTTGTTGGTCGTCTGATCGACCGCCCGATTCGCCCGCTCTTCCCGAAGGGCTATCGCCAAGAGGTGCAAGTAGTTTGTACGGTACTTTCGATGGACCCGACCTTCCGCCCAGATTGTGTGGCGATGATTGCGGCATCAGCTGCCCTCATGAATGCTGGCGTGCCGTTTGATGGGCCGGTGGCTGGTATTCGTATTGGTCGCATCGGTGGCGAGTTTAAGGGGTTCCTTTCTCCAGAAGAGAGAGAAATGTCTCCGCTTGACCTTGTGGTAGCTTGTAAAGATGGCAAGGTGGTGATGGTGGAAGCTGGTGCAAAAGAGGTGCCAGAAGACACGATTATCGAGGCGATGCACTGGGCAGTTGAAAATGTCCAGCCGGCGCTTGATCTTCAGCGTGAGCTTGCTAAGATAGTTGCTGCGAAGGAGCAGGAGTATGAACTCGTGCTTCCTGATGAGGCTATCCTCGCTGAGGTGAAGGAGTGGTGCAATGGCAAGTTTGGCTCAAAGATTCGTGGCAACGTGATGGAGCGTGCGCAGATTCTTGATGACATCAAATACGCAATGCACGATGAAATGGCTTTGAAGCACGGTGAAGGTGAGACCGATACGGAGAAAGTCGAGTGGTATGATGCAAACCTTCGTGATGTTTATGATCAGGCATTTGAGCTGGCGCTCTTTGCAGAGGTAAGGCGTGGAATTGTAGAAGAGGGGATTCGTCCAGATGGTCGTAAGCTTGATGAGGTACGCCCGCTTTCTTCACAGGTTGGGATTTTGCCACGGACGCACGGTTCGTCACTATTTACTCGTGGTGTAACTCAGGCGATGAATATCGTGACTTTGGCGCCTTTATCCTATTCGCAGGATGTTGATACGATGGAAGTAACGAATGGCAAGCGTCGCTATATGCATCACTATAATGCTCCTTCCTATACGGTGGGTGAGCCGGGCCGTCTTGGTTCTCCTGGACGTCGTGAGGTTGGCCATGGCTACTTGGCTGAAAGAGCTTTGCTTCCAGTGCTTCCATCTGAGGAAGAATTCCCATATGCAATTCGCTCCGTAACTGAGATTATGTCTCAGAACGGTTCGACCTCTATGGCTGCAACTTGTTCGTCTTGTATGGCTCTCATGGATGCTGGCGTGCCTCTTAAGCGCCCTGTATCTGGTGTGGCGATGGGTCTTATGGTGGATGTGCCAAAGGGTCAGCCAATTGAGGCTTCTGATATTGATAAGGCGTATGTGCTTACTGACCTTATGGATGCTGAGGACTTTGCTGGCGATATGGACTTCAAGGTAACTGGTACAACTGAAGGCGTAACTGCTCTCCAGATGGATATGAAGGTCCATGGTCTCCCGGTTGAGATTCTTGAAAAGGCAATCAAGCAGAGCCACGAGGGTAGAATGTTTATCTTGAAGCACATCCTCGAGGTGATTCCTGGCCCTAGGGATAAGATTTCTGATCTTGCGCCAAGGATTGAGAAAATCCAGATTTCGAAGGATAAAATCGGTGCCGTGATTGGTAAGGGTGGCGAGATGATTAATAAGATTACCTCTGAGACGGGCGCTGAAGTTGATATTAATGATGATGGTCTCGTGACGGTAGCTGGTACGGATGCTGCGAAGATTCAGGCGGCGGTGGATTGGATTAAGAGCCTCACTGAGGAGCCGGAAGTTGGTAAGATTTACAATGGTACTGTGGTGACGATTAAGGACTTCGGTGCGTTTGTGAATATCTTGCCTGGAGTTGATGGGATGCTTCATATTTCACAGATTGTGGAAGGCCGCAGACTGAAGAGTGTAGAAGAAGTTTTGCATGTTGGCGACAAGGTCCGCGTAAGGCTCGTTGCGATCGATAACGGCAAGCTGTCTCTCTCGATGATCGGGGTAGATAAGTAAACAGACCTAAAACCAGTCGGCAATTTTACTGGCTGGTTTTTTGATGTGATATAATGGATTTAGTATAGTCTAGCTTGAACAATTAGTTTTTTGAAGAACCTTATGAAAAGGTTAGGTTTTTTGGCTTCAATTTTTCAAGAAGTGCGACGAATATATTTTAACAAAAAGGAGAATAATGGATTACTATAACGAAATAAAAGAGAGACTGATAGAAAATGAGGTCTACTCAAAAATAAAGGATTACTCAAAAGAAAAACACAGACTGGCTACATATTTTGAGATAGGAAGATTACTTGATGAAGCTGGTAGTAAATATGGCAAAGATGTGATTGGTGAGTACTCTAAGAAATTGGTTACCGAAGTGGGCAAAAAGTATAACAAGAGAACCTTGTTCAGAATGAAACAATTTTTTGTTTTGTTTAAGAATGAAAAAGTGTCAACGTTGCTGACACAATTGACCTGGTCTCACTATTTGTTATTATTGCCATTAAAAAATCGTGACGAAATATCGTACTATATAAATATATCTAGTGGTAATGGTCTGACGCAAAGACAATTACAAGAAAAAATTAAGAATAATGAGTATTGGAAGTTATCAATCGAGACAAGAAATAAAATAATGAAGAGTGAAAAGCTTGAGATTGGCGATTTGATCCCAAGCCCAGTAAAAATTAAAAGTCGAGGTTACCCAGAGTCCGTATCTGAAAAACTGCTACAGCGATTAATTCTCGAAGATTTACCATCATTTTTGAAAGAGTTAGGTGCTGGATTTACTTTTGTAGATAATGAGTATAGGATTAAACTTGATGACAGGTGTAATTATATAGACTTATTACTTTATAATATAAGGTATAAGTGTTATGTGGTTGTAGAACTAAAAAGCACCGAATTAAGGAAAGAGCATATAGGGCAAATACAGATATATATGAACTATGTAAATCAAAATATCAAAACAATTAATGAAAATGAAACAATAGGCATAATTATTTGTCGCCAAAATAATGAATATGTGGTGAAGTACTGTTCAGATAGTAGGATAATTGCGCGGGAATATAGGATAATATAGGCTGGCTTTATTTGGGTGAGTGTTTCTTTGATTTGATATTGGGGTTTATTTTTAGTGAAAATATTATATAATATAGATAGTTTATGGATAAAATACGGAATTTCTGCATTATTGCGCATATTGACCATGGGAAATCGACGATTGCGGATCGGATGATGGAGCTTTCTGGTACGGTTTCGAAGCGGGAAATGAAGGATCAGCTGCTTGATTCGATGGAGTTGGAGCGCGAAAAGGGGATTACGATTAAGCTGACCCCGGTGACGATGCACTGGAAGGGGTACACTCTGAATTTGATTGACACTCCGGGGCATGTGGATTTTTCGTATGAGGTTTCTCGCAGTTTGCAGGCGGTAGAGGCGGCGGTTTTGGTTGTTGATGCGACGCAGGGAATTCAGGCGCAGACGCTTGCGAATGTGTATTTGGCATTGGAGCAAGATTTGAAGATTATTCCGGTGATTAATAAAGTGGACCTGCCAGCGGCGGATGTCGATGGAGTGGCGGCGCAGATTATAAATCTTCTCGGGTGTTCACGCGATGAGATTATCGAGGCTTCGGGGAAAACCGGATTTGGAGTCGACAAGATACTAGACAGAATCGTAGAAGGTCCAGCAGCCACAGCGTGTCCTTCGGACACGCTCCAGGCCGCTCTGGCCAAGTCTTCATGTTCCGCAGAACACGTAGTGACTACTGGACCTTCTACAAGGGCTCTAATTTTCGATTCATATTTTGATGACTATCGGGGGGTGGTGCTGTATGTGAGGATTTTTGAGGGGGAGATTCCGAAAAATGCGGAAATTTTGATGATGGCGGCGGGGACGAAGGGTTTGGCGC
>JAEEGL010141366.1_pt1 | contig 12086 bp, 9 predicted proteins | sample 9134231 | NCBI WGS metagenome assembly JAEEGL01 (sample SAMN16246548, study PRJNA631951) | gut metagenome | biome: gut microbiome; feature: rumen; material: fiber-attached | host: Bos | place: Iran: Karaj | collected 2018-10
AATACCAAAGGGGAGTGTCGCCTGTATATTTTTTCAGTACGGCTTCCTCGTGGCTGTAAATATCACTGCCTATGCCGCTGATGACACGCAGACGCGGCCAGAGGCGCAAAACTATGTTGTCAAAGCCTTTATCACATTCACTCTTTATCTTTTGAAGGCGGGTTTTATCCACGCTTATTGACAAAAGAGCATTTTTTGCGGTGTGAGGCAGGTTTACAGACAGCGGAATGTTACCGGATTCCATGCATTCGATGATCTCGTGATAATGCTTTTCCATGTAGCGGAAAAACAGCAGTATATCATACAAATAGATGGATTCCATGGTGGTGATATCGCTGTTTGCAAAGGCAAGCCACACCTTGGCAAAATAAAAATCACAGTTCCTGTGATAGAAATTCAGCGGCTCTTCACCGGCAAACTGTTTTATATCCAGCAGACCGTGTCTGTACTGATAGCTGTAATATGCGCCCGACAGAAGCATATCGCTTACTTTTGTCTGGGGAGCTGACAGATCCGCACGCAAAAGAGAGATCATAAGTCTCTTGCCGCCGCATCTTTCACGTATGGTCGTGCAGGGTATGTCGATGTAGTTTTTATAGTGGGACAGGGCAGTCTCCGTCAGCGGGATTATTTTTTCGTCGCCTTCGGTTCCCGCGGTTTTTAGAAAAGAATTGAGCTTGTAGGAGGTTATGAGATCTTCATCTCCTAAGCGCATGCATTCTACAAAGTCCCTGTAATCCGAGTATTTGGACAGAGTTACACCATCTCTGAATTTTTCCTCGGAATCCATATCTGAAAAGTTATAAGACATCCCTGCCTCGGTGTTCGCATTATCCTTTAGGATAGTGAGAAGATTTGAGCGGGTGATCTCCGAAAAATGATCGATCTTTTCAAGGAGTTCCTCGGGCAGCAGATCCAAAAATAATTCATCTGTAATTGTTGTGAGGCCGAAATTCGGCATGTCCAGTGTGCGTTCCATGATGTCCCCGTTCAGAATTCAACAATTATCACATTAATACCCATGGTATAAGTATAATAACAATTTTTCGAAATGTTGTCTATGAGTTTTGCACCCAGTATAAAGTCCTCATCTTCTTCTTTTGCATCGGTGTCTGCCGACTCAAAGGGGTCGTATTTTTTTCCGAAGCACATCATGGAAATACCGATGGTGCCGTCGTCGGAATAAACCCTGACGTCGATGGGGGAATCCGGGTCATCAAGTGCGTTTTCGCACATGACGCTCATGACATCTTCAAGCGAAAGACCGAGCTTCCCGGCAGTGTTTTTCGCCATGTTTTTTTCAAGACAAAATTGAATGACTTCATCTCTGGTATCGCATATGCCGGCCATGTTGGATGCAACTTCGTATCCTTTGGAAATATTGGCGTTTTCGTAGTAATCGTCCAAAAGATAGATGGGAGAAACATTGTGATCGGGCTTCCTGTGCCTCAGAGATATGATCAGTGAAGCGATGAGCGCAAATGCCACGGTTGCGATGGATGCAAGGGGCAGGAAATACCACAGTTCGAGGTTTGCTCTGAGCAGGATCACCGCTATGCTTAAGGGGAAGAAAAATGTCCGAAGGAAAGAGGTGACAACGGACAGCATTGTTTCGTTGATCAGGTTGTAATACGAACAGAAAATGCTGCAGAAAGATTCCGATATTACGTACAGTCCGAGACAGATCATGGGTATGAGAAGAGTTGTATCAAGATCAAAATATAAAGTCAGCGGACGGTTCAGAACGACTAACGCCAGTGCAAAGGCCGTCGCCATAACAGATCCGATGTACAGTTCGAGTTTTAAGAGTTTGCGCACGTTTTCATGGTCGTGACCGCTGAAGTAGAAGCCCATGAGAGGTGAGACGGTTATGGGAACGCCGGAGGTGATGCACAGCGAAAACTCCGAAACGGAGTTTATGACCGTCCATACAGCCAGCCCCTGTGTGCCGCCATAGAGGTAGACAATGTAGTTGAGGAAAAAATAGCACACGGAATCAGCAAGGTTTCCCAACGCAGAGGTGAAACCGTATTTTGCAATGGAATACAGGTTGTAGAATTTCATGTACGAAAGCTTTAATCTGAACAGAGAACTGGTGCGCTGCAGCATCACAAGTCCATAGATACAGCTTGTCAGTGTGGAAAAGATGCTGGCTAATACGGCGCCGTTCAAACCCAGCTTAAATATAATCAAAAACAGAAGATCAAACAGAATGTCCGTGGCTATCATGATGCTCATCATGACTAAGAGTTCACGGCCCCGTCCGTCGAGGTTTAAGTAGTATGTGGGCAGATAGATCAGAATAAAGGGAAGAGAACCTGCCAAAAGCACTCTGACGTATGAAGCGACAAGAGGGCGCATGGCAGCGTCATTACAAAGCAGAACAGAGATTCCGCCGGAAAACAGCAAACCGATGACGGCGATCAGCACGGATGCCAGTATCAGCGTAAAAAAGCCCGAGTTATAATATCGGGTTGCGGCTTCATTGTCATGTTTTCCGGTGGCGAGGGAAGAGTTGACGCTTGCTCCGTAACCCAAAAGACTTCCTGCGGTACACAGTACCAGATACATGGGCAGTGCCAGGCTTAGGGCAGCAAGAGATTCCGTATTTAGTGCTCTTGAAACGAATACGGAATCTATGATGTTGTTTGCCGTTCCGCCTAATACCGATAACATAATGGGTGGGAGGCTTGTCCATATTTTTTTCACGAGAAACGAATTGTTGCTTTTCATTTGTTTTGCCTTTTATTGTATACCTCATCCAATACTGTTTTGGTGTATTTCCCGAAAAGCGGACCATCCAGTATCTGTGGGGTATCACTGGTGCCGAAGCAGAGGTTGGCTTCGATAAGGACAGCTTCGTTTTGCGAATCCAGTGCCACATCCCAGGATATCAGCCTGTTGTGAGACAGAAGAGGGTGAGCCTTTTTCACAAGCTCGTCGCATTTTTTCACGCCGGGCAGGAAAACATCCGAAAACCTTATGTTTGTGTCGGGATGAACCTGTATTGCGGAGTAGTCCGGCAGGATGGCGATATCTGTCAGGTGACAGTCCCCGGTGATCCCACAGTATATTCCGCCGTTACTGCCGTTGTCCACCGTGTTTTCTCCGGTGCCGGCCTTAAATGTTCTGGATAAGATATGTACCTCATCGTCTATGATCAGGGACAGTATCCTGAAAGTGTTGAGCGACAGCGGGTGCAGTCTGGCGGTATCTTCTGACTGTTCCAGGTACTGCTGTATCATGATGTCGTTTTCGCCGATTTTTTCTATGGCGGCTGTGATGGCTTTTATTTTGGCATCAGCATCGTCGCCGTTTTCGAATTTCAGGATGAAAACGCCGATGCCGCCCTCGGAGTGGGCTGCGGCCTTTACAACGCAGGCGTTTTCTTTTGCAAGATCCGAGAATAAAATATCTCTTGAAACCGCTGTGTAATCACGGTCGAGCCAGATGTTGTTTATACGCATGCAGTAGGTTTGCGGCTGTCTGACATCCTTAAACAGTCTCGGATAGTAACATTTGTTTTCAAGGTAGTAGGCGAGATCCCTGTCGCTTAAGTGCCTTGAAATGTCACATAGATACATATCTTCGGGAATGTAATCGCGGTGAAACTTTCCGCCGCTTCCCGTATACAGTCTGTGACTCAGGGTCTGAACGTTTTTCCTGTAAGGTCTGTAAAAATCCCGTATCTGTCTGACCTCATCCCGGCTTAATTTCGGGAATGATCTCACGTCATGTTTCAATGCCTTCATGTCGATGCGCCGCAGGGCTTTGTTTGTCAGCAGTGTGGGTCTTGTGTCCGACATGGAATAGCTGCCGGCGAATATGCCGTAAAGATTATCGAAAAACATATGTTTTCGCTTGATGAGAACTTTTTCGTCAAAGCGTTTTCTGCGTTTTCCGTTCTTGTCAAAGAAAACCTCGTCCAGTATTTCCTTTGTAAAGCTGCCAAAAAGAGGACCGTGGCATACCTGGATGTTGTTGATGCCGCCCAGAGCGAGGTTTGTCTCTACCAAAACGGCATCGCCGGCCTCGTCTACGGCAATATCCCATGAGGCAAGGCGGCAGTGAGCCATGATGCCATGGGCTTTTTTTACCAGTTCCTCGGCCTTTTTAACCGATGCGACCTTCGTGCCGGCAAAAGTATAGCCAAGGTCCGGATGTTTTTCGCAGAGTTTTCCGTTCATGCCGACACCGATGCCGGTCATGGTCTCGTTGTCGTCTACGCCGACGAAGAGTCCGCCGAGACACAGGTTATCTGTCCTGTTCTCACCTGTTCCGATGCGGACACAGGTTGTGAGTATCTTTACACCATCCTGCGAAAGCAGGGACATGATGCGGTAAGTATTCACGGACTGCGGGTGAAGTGCTGCCATGACGGGATGCTGTTTTATGGGGCGCTGCACCACGATGTCGCCGCGGGTTTTTTTCACAAGAATTCTGAAATCGGAAGCCTTGTGATCGTTTTCCAAAAATGTAACACCGAAGCCTCCCTCGGAATTGACTGCGGTCTTGACCACAGCGGCAGGTTCGGATTCTATTATTTCCAGAGCTTTTTCAAATGTAATGAGTTCAAAGTTTTTATCGAGCCAGTTTTCACCGATCCGTAACACGATGGGGGCAGGCTGTTTTATACCGTCGAAAAGATGGTAGTAGTAGCATTTATTGTCCAGATAATCCGCAGCGTCACGATCCGTGTAAAAACACTCGATCTTGCCGTAGTACATGTCCTCCGGAATATACATGGGACTGAAATGACCGGATCTTGCGGTGTATGTTCTGTGATATACGGGATCAACATGATCATAGGGCGCGAAAAAATCACGGATCTCCTTTTTCTGTTGTGCGGTTAGATCAGGATATCCGTGTTTTTTTGTGATGTACGTTGCGTCCTTTTTGACGATACGGATCAGGGTGGCGTTCCACAGTTTGTTGAGGTCCGTGGTCCCTTCGCGATATCGTCCGGTAAGGAGCGAGTACAGATTATCGCCAAAGCTTTGGATTGCGTTTCTGGTTTTCATTACAAAGAGCCTTTTGTTGACGGAACTCCTGCTACCCGTGGGTCGATTCTTGTTGCGGCATCCAGTGCTCTTGCAAATGCCTTGAAGCTTGCTTCCATTACGTGGTGGTCATTGTAACCGTAGAATTTTTTAAGGTGCAGGTTCATGCCTGCGGAGTAGGATACTGCGTAAAAGAATTCTCTTGCCATCTGTGTATCCATTTCGCCGCATTTCTCGCCGATGTAATCAACATCATATACAAAATACGGTCTGCCGGATAAGTCGACGGCACACATTATGAGCGATTCGTCCATGGGCAGCATAAAACTGCCGTATCTTACTATGCCGGATTTGTCACCTAAGGCTTTTGCGATGGCTTCGCCCAACACAATGCCCGTGTCTTCGATGGAGTGGTGGCAGTCGATTTCGAGATCTCCGTCACAACTGACTATCAGATCAAAAAGTCCGTGTCTTGCAAAGCCGTTCAGCATGTGGTCGAAGAAACCGATGCCGGTATTTATATCTGTTTTCCCGCTGCCGTCAATGTCGATGGAAACGGATATGGCTGTTTCTCTTGTTTTTCTGGTGACAGTTGCTGTTCTGTTCATGGTTTCTCCTTTGATCTTAGTTCGGATTTTTATTTGCAGGCCGGTGCGCGCTATTGCGGCTGTCCGCCCTTGTATTTGATCGACAGCATGGTGATGTCATCGAACTGCGGAGCATCACCTACAAACTTATCGATATCGTTTCTGAGTTTGATGAGAAGTTCGTTAATCGGAACGTCTTTGTATTTGTTCAAGAGTGCCAGCATCCTGTCTGTGCCGTACTGAACATCCTCGGTGTTTGTGGCTTCAGGAACGCCGTCCGTGTAAACGAAAAGAGTATCTCCCGGGTGGAGTTCAAATTCGTGCTCGGCAAAGGGCACGTCTTCCATAACGCCCAAAGCAAGAGAGTGACGGTAAACAGAAAGTTCGAACTCGCCGTCGGCGCGCTTGATGGCGGGATGCTCATGGCCTGCGTTTGCGGCAACGCCCTTGCCGGTAGAGATCTCTAAGATCGCCATCCAGACCGTAACGAAAAGATCCTGATCGTTGCCGTCACAGAGCTGATTGTTGGCGTATTCAAGTATCTCAGAAGGTGAACCGCCTACCAAAGCACGGTTTTTGATGAGGGTCTTAGCAATGACCATAAACAGCGCGGCGGGAACTCCCTTGCCCGAAACATCCGCGATAACAAGACCGAGATGATCTTCATCTATCAGGAAGAAGTCGTAGAAGTCGCCGCCTACTTCCTTGGCGGGATCCATGGTGGCGTAAAGGTCGAACTCTTTCTTTTCCGGGAAGGGAGGGAAGATACGGGGCAGCATGTCGGCCTGGATCTTTGTGGCGACGTTTAACTCCGTGCCGATCCTCTCTTTTTCGGCTGTTACGATGGTAAGATCCTTGATGTATTCGTTTATACCGATCTGCATCTTTAAGATACTCTGGCTCAATGTCTCAATTTCGTCGCCGGTCTTTATGCAACCGAGGCGATCTGATACTTTATTATCATTGTCCACGAATACCTGAGCTTCCTGTGTGACAATTCTGATGGGGCGGATGATCATCTTAAGGACAAGATATGTACCGATGCTGATCAGAATGATGGTCGCGATCATGGCGCCGATGAAGGTATACAGTGTAAAGCCGCTGAGGTCGGAAAAGAGTGTGCGCATTGGGATCTCAACGAGAACCATTGCGATGACCTTGCCGTCCTTGGTTATGGGGTGGATGGCTGCGATATTGTGACCGTAGGAAGAACTGTACTCTATGTGCTTGCTTGATCTTGTACCGGTGCTTAAGATATCTTCAAAGACCGGGATGAAATCCGGCAGCATGGATCCGCGCTCGCCAAAGCCGAATATCTCGTCTTCCACGATATATGAGTCGAAAACATAACGGAAAGGCTTCCAGGTACTCTTGTCCTCGATCGAATCATACTGATTCATGAGTTCTTCGTCTAACGAGATAACGAAAATGTCGTTGGCATTTATGTTTTCCCGCAGTTTTTTGATAAGAACATCGGCTTTTTTATAGCTGTCTGACTCGGTCACTGCGGCGAGGTCAGCTTCGTCGGCGTTTCCGTTGTAATAGTCTTCGATGACCGAAACCCATGAGCTTATGTCATCTGTTGTAAAGTATTCCGCCGAGGCTTCGGCAGCATCGTAAGCTTCCATCTCATAATAGCCCACAACTGAGAAATAGAACCTGAAGGCACCTATGGTAGCGGTCGTCAGATAGATGAGCAGACCCATGGTCAGAAAGATCACAACAAATCTTTTGTAAAGTTTTTTCTTGCTGGCTGAGTAAATATCTGCCGTATTATCAGGAATATCGTTATCAAAGTCTTTGCTCATGAACATGTCCCCTTCTGCTGCGTAAATGAATAGTAAGAACAATAATAATTATAAAGAATTGTGTTAATTTTTCAAGATTTTTCTTATTATAAATATAAGTCGAATAAAAAAATAAAAAACCTATTGAATTTTCTCTGTATATTTGATAAAAATATGTATGTGTTCAGGTCGGGGAGGATCCGGGGACGATATCCGGCGGATTCAAAGCTTACGGCAGAGCATGTTGAAATACGACGAAAGGATTTAAGATAATGAGTCAGGCCAAAGTAGATCAGTACAAAAAGAAAAAACAGAACCGCAAAAAGGAATTCAGAAAAGAGAAGTTCGAGCGTTTTTTGGCTTCTTTTGCAGCAGTATTGGTGCTGGGAGCGGTTGGCGTATGGTGCGGATATTCGGTTTACAACACAATACAGGCCAATGCGGATACTGTATATACGGACGTAAATCTTGATGCCATAACAGATTACACCTCAACACTGGGTGAGTGATCCAAAGCTTTTTGAAGTTCGATTACAGGGAGAACACCGTATAATGCGGTTGTTCTCCTTTTTTTGGTTCTGAGCAAATTGAATATTTTGTATTGCTTCTTGACACCAAACACAAGATGTAGTAGTATTGACCATAAGCCGCGTTTGGGGAAAAGTGCGGCAAGAGTAATCCGTAGGAAAATGAAAAAACATTTGGGACGCAAGGGGTGTAACTATGAAGATCATCAAAAGAAGTGGCAAAGAGGTGGATTTCGACATCACAAAGATCATTGCAGCTATTCAGAAGGCTAATTTTTCCGTGCCTGAGGCTGACAGACTGGACAAGGACCAGATCCTCATGATCTCGGACAACGTAAAGAATGCCTGTGAGGAAATGGACCGCGCAATGGGCGTGGAGGAGATACAGGATCTTGTGGAGAACGAGCTTATGGATATACGTTATTTCGGCGTTGCCCGTAACTATATCACATACAGATACAAGAGAAGCCTGGCACGTCAGTCAAATTCTACCGATAAGCAGATCATGAGCCTTATCGAGTGCAGCAACGAAGAGGTAAAACAGGAAAACTCAAACAAGAATCCTACCGTAAATTCAGTACAGCGTGATTATATGGCAGGTGAGGTTTCCAAGGATATCACCAAGAGATTCCTGCTGCCGGAAGATGTTGTTGAGGCTCACGAGAAAGGTATAATCCATTTCCATGATGCAGATTATTTCGCACAGCATATGCACAATTGCTGTCTTGTAAATCTTGAGGACATGCTGCAGAACGGTACCGTGATCTCGGAGACCATGATAGAGAAACCCAAGAGCTTCTCTACAGCCTGCAACATTGCGACCCAGTCCATCGCACAGATCGCATCTGCACAGTACGGCGGACAGTCCATTACTCTGGCACATCTTGCACCCTTCGTTCAGGTTACCAGAGACAAGCTTCGCAAGAAGGTTGCCCAGGAATTTGAGGATGCCGGCGTTACCGTAAGTGAAGAGCAGATCAACGAGATCGCCGAGATGCGTGTAAGAGATGAGATCAAACAGGGCGTTCAGATGATCCAGTATCAGGTCATCTCTCTCATGACCACAAACGGTCAGGCTCCCTTTGTCACAGTATTTATGTACCTTGACGAGGTACCGGAGGGAAGACTTCGCGACGACCTTGCCATTGTTATCGAGGAAATGCTGTATCAGCGCATCAGAGGCGTTAAGAACGAAAAGGGCATCTATATAACACCGGCATTCCCGAAACTCATTTATGTTCTGGATGAAGACAACATACATGAGGATTCGAAATATTATTATCTTACCAGACTTGCGGCAAGATGTACCGCAAAACGTATGGTTCCGGATTACATTTCCGCAAAGATCATGCGCGAGCTTAAAAACGGCGATGTCTATGCATGCATGGGCTGCCGCAGCTTCCTGACACCGGACAGATTTACCGATGTTGGTGTCGGCAATATTGCCAAGGCGCTTAATTATGATGAAAAGAGCCACAAATATTACGGACGTTTCAACCAGGGCGTAGTAACACTTAACCTTGTGGATATCGCATGTTCTTCAGGCGGAGATATGGATGCTTTCTGGAGAATATTCGACGAGAGACTTGAACTCTGCCACAAAGCATTGATGAAGCGTCATGAGAGACTTAAGGGCACACCCAGCGACGTAGCTCCGATTCTGTGGCAGTACGGCGCACTTGCGCGTCTCGAAAAAGGCGAGCCTATCGATAAGCTCCTGTTTAACGGTTATTCCACGATCTCTCTGGGTTATGCGGGACTTTGCGAGTGTACAAGATATATGACCGGCAAGAGCCATACAGATCCCCAGTCAAAGCCGTTTGCTCTGGCTGTTATGCAGAAACTCAACGATGCCTGCGCAAAGTGGAAGGCAGAATCAAATATCGATTTCTCGGTTTACGGCACACCGCTTGAGTCTACGACATACAAGTTCGCAAAGTGCTTACAGCAGAGATTCGGCATCATTGAGGGCGTTACGGATAAGAACTACATCACAAACTCATACCATGTACATGTTACGGAAAAGATAGATGCATTCGAAAAACTCAAGTTTGAGGCACAGTTCCAGAAGCTTTCTCCGGGCGGCGCTATCAGCTACGTTGAGGTTCCGGATATGCAGGGCAACCTTGAGGCAGTGCTTTCTGTTATGAGATACATCTACGATAACATCATGTATGCCGAGCTTAACACCAAGTCTGACTACTGTCAGGAGTGCGGCTACGGCGGCGAGATAAAGATAGTTCACGACACATCCGGCAAGCTTGTATGGGAATGCCCCAACTGCGGAAACCGCGATCAGTCTAAGATGAATGTCGCAAGACGTACCTGCGGCTACATCGGAACACAGTTCTGGAATCAGGGCAGAACCCAGGAGATAGAAGAGAGGGTTATGCACCTCTAAAAGGGGATTAAAATGTACGACGATCTGACGCAAAAGGATATAAAAGATATGGAGGCTGAGGTGGAGCACAGAAAACTTGTGATCCGCCCCAAGACTCTGGAAGATGTGCGTGAGGCGAGAGCCCACGGCGATCTTTCCGAAAACTTTGAGTACAAAGCCGCAAAGCAGGCTCAGAGGGAAAATGAGTCCCGTATCAGATATCTTGAGAAGATGATAAAGACGGCCAACATCATAGACGATTCTTCAAAAGAAGGAGAGGTCGGTCTGGACAAATGCGTCACGGTCTATATCCCGGAGGATGATATTGAGGAAACCTACCATATCACCACCACCATAAGAGGCAATTCCCTGCAGAACCGTATATCCATAGATTCACCAATGGGAAAGGCTTTGATGGGACATTCGGTCGGTGACACGGTTACGGTGGTGACTGACAGCGGATACAGCTACGACGTGGAGATCCGAAAGATCGAAGAAGCCAATGAGGAAGCGGGTCTCAGGAAGTTTTAGAAAAAAATAAAAAAAGTGCTTGACAACTGTTCCGATAAAGGTTATTATTTTACACGGTTCGTTGGTCAAGCGGTTAAGACGCCGCCCTCTCACGGCGGAAACACGGGTTCGATTCCCGTACGGACTGTTTGTCATATGTTTAAGCATATGAGAGCTTCAAGTTTTTTGAAGCTCTCTTTCTTTTTATTTTTTCGGGGAGGTCCCATGTCAAAACATTCAGATTACGAAAAACGCACGGAAGAGCTGGTGGCGCCCATTTTGGAGCGGCTCGGGCTCGTGCTGTATGATGTGGAATATGTAAAGGAAGGCAGTGACTACTACCTGCGCATATTCATTGATAAGGAAGGCGGAGTTGACATCAACGAATGCGAAACTGTGAGTCGCGAGATGAATCCCATCCTTGATAAGGAAGATTTCATACCGGATGCATATATATTTGAAGTGAGTTCGCCGGGACTTGGCCGCACTTTGAAAAAAGACAAGCATCTTGCCTACAGCATAGGCATGGAAGTTGATGTACATACTTTCAAAGCGATAGATAAGATCAAAGATTTCACGGGAATACTGAAATCTTTCAATGAAGATGAGGTCGTCATAGAGACGGCATCGGAAGATCTGAGCATAGACAGGAAAAACATAGCGAGCATCAGGCTCACGGTTGATTTTTAGTAAATAAGATAACATACTTCGAATATGTAGGAGGATAATGAAAAAATGAAGAGCGTTAAACAGAACCAGGAAGAGAACATGTTAAAAGAGGCGTTGGAGACTCTTGAGCGCGAGAAGAACATCAGCAAGGATTCAATTCTCGATGCAATTGAGCAGTCCCTCATCACAGCATGCCACAAGCAGTACGGCGATTCCACCAATGTAAAGGTATTTATGGATCGTGACAAGTGCACATTCAGCTGCCAGCTTGAGAAGGAAGTGGTTGAGACTGTCGAGAATCCCAACAATCAGATAGCTCTCGGAAAGGCTCAGATGCTGGATCCCACATTAAAGCCGGGCGACTTCATCACCATGGATGTTGATTCCAAGGAGTTCGGACGTATCGCAACATCAAATGCCAAGAACGTTATCCTTCAGAAGATCCGCGAGGAAGAGAGAAGAGTTCTTTTCAGCGAATATTACGAAAAAGAGAGAGACATCGTAACAGGTGTCGTTCAGAGATATGTAGGCAAGAACCTTTCGGTAAATCTCGGAAAGCTGGATGCACTCCTTGTTGAAAAGGAAATGGTAAAATCCGAGCACTTCGAGCCGAACGACAGGATCAA
>JAEEGL011172293.1_pt1 | contig 12086 bp, 11 predicted proteins | sample 9134231 | NCBI WGS metagenome assembly JAEEGL01 (sample SAMN16246548, study PRJNA631951) | gut metagenome | biome: gut microbiome; feature: rumen; material: fiber-attached | host: Bos | place: Iran: Karaj | collected 2018-10
AACTACTAAAGTATCACCAAGTCTATCCGCATCATACTACTGAAGCGGGTGGCCTGTTTCAAGCATTACATAATTTGATATATCAACTACATTATTGATTGGTCTTATTCCTGATGCGATTAGTCTATTTTTAATAAAATCTGGACTTTCTTTAATAGTTACATTAAGTGCTTTTCTAGCTAAGAAAAGTGGACAAGCATCAGTCTTAACTTCTACTTTAAATACTTTATTAACGTCATCCTTATTTTCACTATGTTTTAAATCTATATCTTTAACTTTTAAATTATAAATAGCGCCTAATTCATAAGCCATACCTATAATACTAAGTAAATCACCTCTATTAGAAGTTAATTCAAAATCTATTACTTCATCATCGTAACCTAGTACTTTTATAGGATCAATACCTACTTTTGTATCAGCTGGTAATTCATGAATACCTTCTTTATCTTTTGCTTCTAAGAATTTATTATCAAGTCCTAGTTCTGCGATTGAACAAAGCATACCATTAGATTCTACTCCTCTAATACTACCTTTTTTAATTTCACCACCTGGCAATTTAGCTCCAGGAAGCGCAACTATTACTTTTAATCCTTTTCTAACATTTGGCGCACCGCATACTATATTAAGTACTTCATCACCTACATTAACTTTACATACATGTAAATGATCTGAATCAGGATGATTTTCACACTCTAGTACTTCACCAGTAATTAAATTAGTACAATTAATTAAAGATCCAGCTTCATCATATTCGTTACCTACTGAAGTCATAGCTTCAGCAATTTCATTAATAGTTAGTTTATCATCTAAATCAATGTAATCTTTAACAAAATTTCTACTTAGTTTCATGTTCTTCATCCTTTCTATCAAATTGATTTATAAATCTTAAATCGTTTCCATATATAGTTCTAATATCTGGAATACCATATTTAAACATAGCCATTCTATCTAGTCCTGTACCAAATGCAAATCCTTGATATACTTTTGGATCATAACCACTCATAGTAAGTACATCAGGATGAACCATACCAGCTCCAAGAACTTCAATCCAGCCAGTATCTTTACATAAGTTACATCCTTTTCCACCGCATTTAAAGCAAGTTACATCTACTTCAACAGATGGCTCTGTAAATGGAAAATAACTAGGTCTAAATCTAACTTCTGTTTTATCTCCTAAAACATGTTTCATCATAGTTTCAAGTGTACCTTTTAAATCTGCCATAGAAATATCTTTATCTATTACTAATCCTTCAATTTGCATAAATTGATGTGAATGAGTAGCATCTTCGTCTCTTCTATAAACTTTACCAGGACAAACTATTCTAATAGGTCCTTTTTCAGTATTTTCTTCCATAGCATGAACTTGTGCTGTAGAAGTTTGACTTCTAAGTAAATACTCATCTATTTCATCCTTTAAATAGAATGTATCTTGTGCATCTCTTGCAGGATGTCCTATAGGTAAATTTAATTTTCTAAAGCAATTTTCATCAGTTTCAAGTTCTGGTCCTTCAAATACTGTATAACCCATAGATACAAATAAATCTTCAAACTCTTCAGTTATTCTAGTCATTGGATTTAATGATCCTCTTTTAATTTTCTTACTTGGCAAACTAATATCTATTGCTTCTTTAGCAAGTTTTTCATTTAATATAGCGGTATTTATTTCTTCTTCTTTACCTAAAATTAAACTATTAGCTTCATTTTTTAGTTCATTAATTAACATACCAAATTCTTTTTTCTCTTCGATAGATAATTCTGCCATACCTTTAGTAAGTTCTGATATTAAACCAGTTTTACCAACATATTTAGATTTTAATTCTACTATATCTTGAATAGTTTTAACTTCTTTAATATCAGTATTTAATAATGATTTAATACTTTCTACTTTTTCTTTCATTTTTATTCCTCCTAATTAAACTTTAATTTCTCTACTACATTTATATTTGTATTAGATAGTTTTTCTTTTAAATCTTTTCCATCAGTTATATTTCCTATTATAGAACCATAATGAATTGGGATAACTGTATTTACTTTCATTTTCTTAATTACTTCTACTGCCTCATTTACATCCATTGTAAAATGTCCTCCAATTGGGATAAAAGCAATATCAGTTTTAATATCTTCCATTTCTTTAGTAGCATCTGTATCTCCTGCTACATAGTAAGTTATATTGTTTATTGTAATTATATATCCAAGCCAGTTATTACTTCTTGGATGAAAAGGTTTTTCTAAATTGTATGCTGGTATAGTTTTTACTTTTATATCATCTATATCTATTTCATCAAATGGATTTAAAAAGACATAATCTTTAAAATCTATTTCTTTAATTACATCCTTCATTGTTTTTGGAGCTACAATAATAGTATTATCATTTTTAACTTTCATAATAGATTCTTTATCCATATGATCATAATGATTATGAGTAATAAATATTATATCTGCATCATTATAATCTTTATCTATTTTGTATGGATCAAAATAAATAATCTTATTTAAGTTTAGTTTAATACTACTTTGTGTATTAACACTAATATAATCTAGATTCATAAAACCTCCTATAAAATAAAAATATCTATGATGTAAGGACTATTTATAGCGGTACCACCTTACTTCATAGATATCTATGCTCTTAAATTCTTAACGCGAATAAACGTATAACATTACTTATAAGCTTAAAGGGTGAATTCATATAACATCATTTATTAGTTTCCACCAAACACTAACTCTCTTTAAAACTAGTTATATTACTATGTCCTTATCATCGCTTGTTTACCTAATTATATCATACAAAAAAAGAAAAAGGAAGATATTTCTTCCTTTATTATTTTAAGAATTCATTAGCTTCTTCTTTTAACTTTTTTTGTTTTTCTTTTTCTAATCTTTTTTGTTCTCTAGAAGTTAATTCTTTCGTTTTATCTAATTCTAGAACAGTAGTTTTTTCTTCTACTTCTTTTTTAGGAGCTTCTTGTTCTTTTAATTTAAGTCTTTCTGCTCTAGTTAAAGTTTTTGGAACTTCTTTTACTTCTTCCTTAACTTCTTTCTTTGGTGCTATATTATTCTTTAATTTCTTTTTTAGTTTTCTGTTTTTAGAAGATAAAACTATTACAGAAATAAATAATATAAGTAATAACCCAGCTACTCCAATAGCACCATACATTATATATTTACCATATACTGTGTATTCTTCTACTTGATCATTATAAAATCTTTGGAATGTTTTTTGGTCCATATCATATTGATAGAAACCTTCTTCTCCTGTTTCTAAGTTAATAGCATACACTAATCTAAATTTAGATTTAGCTTTATAATAATAACCATCTATTTTTTGACCATCTATAGTAAATGTAACTTTTTTATACTTAAATGGTATATCATCATTTGGATCTATTAACATTAATTTTATTTGATTAGATATTAATTCTATATATCTAGTATATTTATTATTTTTTTCATCATATGAGAAGAATCCAGGATCACCGTCTTCATCTACTAAGACTACTATTATTTTATTAGTATACTTATTTTCATAAGCTACTACTTCTTCATCTTTAATAGTTATTGTTTTTCTTTCAAAACCTTCAGGTATTTCTAGATCAGACTCTTTTTTTACTACAGTATATTTTTTACCATTTATAACTACTTCGATTGGATTTTTTTCCTTTCTACTAATACTAATTTTATATTCTTTAATATTACCATTTTCTGCAGTTACTACTAAAGTAAATTCATTTAGGCCTTCTTGAAGTTCTTTTTCTCCAAGACCTTCTATATATGATTTACCATCCTCTACTTCTGCATTAATAGTTATTTTTTCTACATTACCTTCAACAGTAGAACTATATTCTAAAGTATCTTTATTAAATTCAGGAACTAATTCTACTCCATCAATAGTAATACTTTTAAGATTATTATTTGAACTTTTATTTGGATCTGGTTTTTTCTTAACAGCATTAGAAACATTAGCTTGTGTTTTACCAGAATTATTATTTGATGAATTATTAGAAGTAGCTGCTACTATATTAATATTACATGTACTAGATGTTTGAGATCTATCATTATAGTCTGTACTTTGATTAGCATAACTAACAGTTTGATTAATAGTAGCGTTACCTACACTAAGAGCAGTAAAACTATATGTTTTACTAACACCTCTACTTGCTCCTGCTTCTACATAACTACCAGAGCCAAAATTAGATTTTAAATTAGAACTATAATTAACAGCATTACCATTCCAATAAGTATCTATATCAGAACTAGCGGATATAGTAACAGTAAATGTTTGACCTACGGTAACAGTTCCTGGTCCAGAACAAGTTACACTTAAAGCATTTGCACTAAAAGGAAATACTAAAAATGCTAGAATTGTAATTATTATTTTGATTTTATTTTTCATATATACTCCTTTACTCTATCTTATCTAATATACCTAATATAAAGTCTTTTACTTTAGCATAGTCTCCTATACCAATCTTACCATCATGATTTGTATCAGCGGCTTCACTATATAATCCAGATATATTAACATTACCTAAGATACTATCACATATTTTAGCGTAATCCCCAATTCCTATTCTTCCATCTCCATTTATATCACCATAAACTATTATGTCATATTTCTTTTCTTGACCGTTTACATTAATAGATAACTTTTGGCCTGTAGAAATAATACCTTCATTTATTTCTTCATTAGAAGAATTAAATAATTTTATTTCTGCTGATGGATATTTATTCTTTATACTATTTATATTATCTTGAATAGATGTTCCTATATTAAAACCTGATAAATAAGTATCATCTACTTTTAAACCTGCATAAGTTATTACTACATCAGCACCTTCTTCACTAGATGACTTCTTATTAATAGTTATAGTATATTCTCTTACAGTACCATCTTCTGCTGTTACTTTAATAACTCTATTAGTAGATCCATTATTTAATATTACTTCTCCATCACCTTCTAAAGATGCTTTATCATCATCTTTAGATGCATTTATTATTACACTATTAGTAATACTAGAAACTTCTAAAGTATAACTTGTAATAGATGAATCAAATGATGGATATAATGAACCTACATTAGTAGTTAAACTTTTTAAGTTAGCATTATTACTCTTAGTAGGTATTACTGTTCCTGCACTCATATCTTTATATACAGGTATTTTAAATGTATAAGATAAATCCATTAAACCTGCCTTCCAGTATGATGTATATGTTGTATAACATTCTCTATAAGGAGCTTGTATATTAGCCATATATTGGTGCCAATATCTAGATGATCCAACTAAATTAAATTTTTCATAGAATATAGTATCTTGACCACTAGTTATATAGCCATTAGCTATTCCTGAGGCTCCTCCCATTATTGATGCATAAGGACTATCCCAGTTTCTATTTCTAGCATAGTTTAAAGCTCCACTTACTATAGCTTCTAAAGAAGAACCAGATGCTCCAAAGTTAAAGTAGTTATAATACTTTTTACCATCTCCACCATCCATTTCAGTAGTAGCAGATCCTCTGTAACCTTGTTCTTGAAGTACTCTAGCAGCTAAATGAACAGGACTTACTCCATAAGTTCTTCCTGCTTCTACAAATGTATCAGCATATGATTTTTCTTCTCCATTTACCCAGTATGTACCAGCCATAAATGAACCATTTAATATATTTTGTACTACATCTCTATTTTGATTTTCACTAAATGATAATTGTTCAAACATAAATATAGAATTATCATCTAAAAAGTTCCTTGGATCTAGATAATATCTTAATGTTTCCCAAGAAGGTGCATACCATCCTGGTTCAAATTGCGTATATACTCCATTTGAATAAGCACCTGGATCTGTAGATAATTGTGCTTTATTTGATGTACTAATTAAGTTTTTATTAATTGGTGAATATTCACCATTAGTAGCCTCATCTAATGTAGCATCCACATAAGATACTTCAAAGTTCCAATTTGGATGTTGTGCATGCATCTTAACTAATTTTTCAACATATGATTCAGGAAATCCCTTCATTCTTAATTCATTAGCATAGTTTTGATCTAATACATATGTAGTTTTATATCCTAGATATCTATTAGCAACATAACCTTCATAAGTAAATCCCCAATAGTTAAATCTAATCTTAGACCAATCTCCTACATTTTCTATGACCTCTACTACTCTTGGTCTATCTAAGTATATATCTCTTCCTTCATCATGTTTAATTCTAGAACAATTTGTACTAGGACAAGATCTAACAGATAAATCAGTAGCATCTATAAATGCATAAGTATATGTAGCATCAATAGCATTAGCCACACTTAAAAAAGGTGTAAACACAGAAAAAACAATAATTAAAGACATAATTATTTTAAAATATTTCTTCATAATCGACACCTCGCATTCTAATATAAATATTATAGCATATTTTTATACTATTTTTATAGATATTAGGTATGATTTTATACACTTTACATAAAATGTAAAAAGAAGGAATAATCCTTCTTTTATCTCATAATATTTGTTAAAGTTTTTTCTAAATCAACATAGTTATGCTTTTCTTCAACAGCATTAATAATCATACCTATAACAAATATAAATGCCATTGCATAAATCCATATCATTAATACTACTATAGAAGAAGCACTTCCAAAATATGTTGTATATGGAGATATATTCATAGAATATAAAGAATATATTGCTGTAAATATAACCCAAAGTATTGTAGTAAATAAAGATCCTTTAGTAACACTTTTAGCATTAATAGATTTATTAGGAGCTAAAACATATATTACTTTTAAAGTGAAATAAATAACTACTATTGATATAGGCCATTTTATAAAATTAAATATCTTAACACTATTATTAGAAATAATAGTCATATTAGGAAGTTCTGATAATATAAGTAAGAACTTACTACCTACTATTAAGATTATAATTAAGAATACAAATAAGAATAATAATACTATAGTTATTATAAAAGACTTAATAATATTCTTATATAAATTACTTTTAACATTATAAATATTAGATGCTACCATTATTATTGCATTTGTACCACAAGATATCAAATATAAAGCAGATATAAGTAAAAATACAAAGTTTATACTTAATGCTTTTCCTGAGAATAGTGGTATTACTAATTCACTAGTACTAGCTGGAAGAGATACTTTTAGAAAATCTATAAAACTTGCTATAGAAAATGAAAATGTATTAGCTGCTATACCAATAAGTAATATTATTGGAATTGCTGAAAGCAGGAAAAAGAAAGCAAGATGACCTGATAAAACAGAAACAACTGGCTTTCTCATAAGTCTAAAAATATCAGCACAATAACTCTTAAAATCTTTAGATTTCTTTTCCATTCTTACACCTATTATTTTTCTTCTATATTCATTTCTTTATTAGTTTTAACCTCTAATACAGCTTCATTAATAGCATCATCTATAGTTTTAACATCATCTTCAATCATACTATATCCAAGTGTAGCACCATATCCATATGGTAAATTCTTAAACTCTTTATGTAATTTTCTAATATATGCTATAACTTTATTTTCAGCATATCCAACCATATATATTAAGAATTCATCACCATTAGTTCTAACTATATCACTTTGTTCTAATTGATTATTAATTAAAACATTAGCAGCCTTTTTAATTACATTGTCACCTTCTTGATGACCATATACATCGTTAATATGACCTATTTTATTAACATCTGCAATAATAACTGCTTGAGGATATATCTTATTTTGTTGCCATTTTTCATAATTCTTATTTAAATAATGTCTATTCTTTAATGATGTTAAACTATCAACATATTTTAATCTATCAGTTTTAGTAATTCTATATCTACCACTCTTATATTTTAAATATATAAATCCTATTACTAATAATACTCCAAGTCCAATTAATACATAAACTAAAGTTAAATCTAGTTTTTTACTATCTTTACTAAGTTTAAGCATTGCACGAGACATATAAATATCTTGGTTTATAGAAGATATATAAAACTTAAATAATCCGTTAAATGCTTTATTTTCTGCATTATTAAGGATTAAATAATCATAATCTACATCATCTATTCTAGTTTCATAAATAACTTTATAATTATTTAATTTAGAATTTCTATAATAATTATAAACATTATAATCTAATATGATTAAACTATCATCATCTACAGAACTAAATAAAGAACCACTCTTTTTATAAGTCTTTGGATTAGCTCCAATATTATTTTTAAAGTATGTAGATAATTTATCATCTAACATAACTACTTCTGTATTTTGAAGAGTTCTTAATGATGGAACAATAGTATTAATATCATTTATAGATGATAAAGCTACTATCTTAGTATCAAATATTACTGATGTAGTATCAAATTCTTCAGTAAGATCATTAAAATCATAATAATCAAATACTATATCTACTTTACCTTCATTCATATTTTTAACTAATTCTTTTACAGAATTAAATTCTTTAATCTTGAATGTAATATTCATACTTTCAGCAAATTCATCTAGAACTTGACTGTTATATCCTATAAAATCATCATTTATTTTAGAATCATATGGAAGATTCTTAACATAACCATATACATACTCTTTTCCAGAGAAATTAGCTATTGAAGTATCATCAACACTCTTATCTTCAAAATATTCTGTAAGTAATCTAGTATTATATGATTTATTTAATTTATCTTTTTTCCATCTAACATAATATTTATTAATAATACTATTTAATGTTTTATCTTCACCATTAATAACTAAGTTATAGTTAATAACTAATTCATTAAAGTTGTATGCTATATAATAATTATTCTTAAATATATAACTAATATATTGAGTCTTTGGAATAATAGCATATAAAATATTATTATTATTCATAGCTTCTACTAAAGAATCAATATTAGTATAAGTATTATATATAATTGAAGTATTATAATCTAAATAATCTTTAATCTTATTTAAATCAGTTTCTAAAGCTCCAATTGTAGCATTATTTAAATTAGATAAGTTCTTAATAGAAGTATTATCTTTGCTAATTAATACATAATTATCTGTATAGAATACAACTTCATTATCAGATACTCTAGTATTATTACTTGTAATAAATGCATAATTCTTTAAACTATCTGGACTAGATACTCTATATGGAACCATATTAAATTTAATACCAGTTTCATCAGTAAAGTCTTCTAAGAAACTAAAGAATACTCCAGATCCTTCATATCCAAAAATAGGTACATCATTAATTACAGAAACATCTACTACTTCTTGTGAATTCTTTTCTATCCATCTTTGTTCTAAAACAGAAAATACACCATTCTTTTTGTTATGTAAATTAACTAAAAAGATTATTATTCCAATTACTACAATAAAGGCTATTATAGCACTCGTTATAATTATTCTTTTCCTTTTTAAATTTTTCTTTCTTCTCATATATAACTCCTATATTACCAAACTATAGTTCCTGAAGTTTTTCTTTTATAACCAGATCTTGGAAATTGTTTATTTCCCTCTTCATTTGGTTGTTCATCACTTTTAGTAATTAAAGCATTAATATCATAATATCCTTTAACTTCATCAGATAAATTACCAAGTGAATCACTAACTATATTTCTAGCATCATCTATAGATACATAATCTTTAAAGTCTACTATTACATAAATTATTCTTCCTTGAATGTCAATTGATGCACTCTTAACAGTTTCATTCCCTTTAAGAGAATCTATATATTTATTTTTATCTTTCTTTGTAAATGATATTTTTTCAATACCTCTAAGTCTATCTCCATATTTATTACCTCTTTGACCAAGAGTTAAATAGAAAATAACTAAACCAATTAGTAATACAACTACAATAAATATAATTACAGATAGATCAATTTTAAATTTCTTTTTAGTCTTTGGTTTATCATCTTTTTTCTTTTTACCTAGTTTTAATTTCTTAAGTTTCATTATTTCACCTCTAATTAATTTCATTTATCTTTCCAGATAATAATTTATTTTGTTCACCATCTGAAAGTGTAATAAACTTAGCTCCTTTTCCTTTAGTAGAAGCTACTAAATCATTATTATATCTATTAATTACTACAGATACTTTTTCTTTTTCACTTTCAAGTGGAATATCTACCATAGGAGTTACCTCTTTAACAGGTTCCTCTATTACTTCTTCTTTAACAGATTCTATTATTTCTTTTGAAGTATCTTCTTTTACTTCATTTTGTTCCATAACATCCTCAGTAAATGGAGATTCAAATGGAACTTCTTCCTTTATTTCAGGAATATCTACATTTACTGGTTCTACAACAGTAGGTTCTTCATTAGTAAGTCTAGATATTTCTTTTTTTAATTCTTCTATTTCTAATTTTAATTCATCTATTTCTTTTCTGTTATCAGTTTCTATACTAGAAACATTTCCACCAATCGAAGGATTAGACCAAGATTTAGTTACTATAGGTGTAACATTTTTTTCTTCTTTCATGTTATACCTCCTTAACAGAATTAAGTATCATTTCTTTTACTTTATTCCATTCCTCTTCATTATCAATTTGTTCTAAAATATAAGTATCACCATCTTGTTTTATTCTAGAAACATAGTCCTTAGTTTTATTATTTGGATCCTTTTTATTAAAGGTATAAATAATATATTCACTATTTAAAGAACTAATATTTATAATTGAAACAATATCAGCAACTACTTTTTGACCTTGATCATTAGTAATAGTAATAGTTCTATTCATATTACTACTCCCCTTTCAATTCTTATTCTAGAACTAGTATATCATTTTTTAATCAAATAAACAAGCAAATAACAAAAAAAGCACTATATCTAGTGCTTATTATTCAACTATTACTGGAGTTCCAACTTCTACCATATTATATAATTCTGCAGCAGCTTTAGAACTTACATTTACACATCCATGAGAACCATTATATTTATATATAGTTCCTCCAAATCTACTTCTCCAAGAAGCGTCATGAATACCATAATTTCTACCTATAAATGCCATCCAGTATCTAACTTTACTTTCATAGTCTTCTCCTACTAAAGTAACATTTCTGGCTTTATTTAAAATAGAATATGTTCCTTTTGGAGTACCATTATTAATACCTGTTACTACATCAGTTTCAAATACAACTTTACCTTTTTGGTAATATCTTAATTTTTGTTCACTAATAGTAATAACTATTTTAGTATTCTCTTTATGTGTTCTAACATATACTTTTACTTCTTTAACAGTTTCATTTTTAGAAGAATCTTTAACTTTATAAACTATATTATAGTCTCCTACTTTATTAACATCTATGTTATTAGTAGACTCTAATTTATCTGTTAAATCCCCATCATAATTATCAGTTGCTTTAGCATCTGGAATAGCTAAAGTTTCTCCTAAATCAAGATAAATAGTATCACTATCCACTGCTATTTTAGGAGGGATAATATCTACTACCTCAACTTTTCTAGTAAGCTTTTTATATATATTTAAAAAACCTATTTTAAGTTTATATGTAACTTTATATTCACCTATTTTATTAGTATTAACACTATTAGAATCTATAATAATTTCTTTAGTTTTATTAACTCCATGTATTACTGCAGAAGCCCCTTCTTCTTTATATTCATCAAATACATTAACTACTACAGTATCAGATCCGTTTAATTTAAAATTAACATCTACTATATTCTTTTTGAAATAAAATAAGAATATTAATAGTACTAATAAAACAATAATAAATACTTTTATAAGAGTTCTAAGTCTATTATTCTCATTAATAATAGAATTTATCTCTTCCTTAGTTAAATTTTCGTTCATAATACGCACCCTTTTTTACTACAAAAATTATAACAAAAAAGACTAGTTTTTACTAGTCTATTTTGTCATATTATCTAATTTTTCTTTCATCATCTTATAAGCAGTTGATGGATTAGCTTTACCTCTAGTTTTTTTCATAACTTGTCCAATAAAGTAATCTAATGCTTTTGGATTTTCTGGATCATATGTTTTTATAGCTTCTGCTTGTTCAGATAATACTTCATCTACTACTGCTTCAATAGAAGATTCATCAGTTATTTGCATCATACCTTCATCTTTAACTATT
>JAEEGL011269782.1_pt1 | contig 12086 bp, 6 predicted proteins | sample 9134231 | NCBI WGS metagenome assembly JAEEGL01 (sample SAMN16246548, study PRJNA631951) | gut metagenome | biome: gut microbiome; feature: rumen; material: fiber-attached | host: Bos | place: Iran: Karaj | collected 2018-10
TCAGATGAAGGTTATGGAGCTAATCCATATATCGAAACAACGAAAAAACTAATATTAGTTAATGCACCTGGACCTGGTTCTGGTAAACTTGCAACATGTCTATCACAACTATATCATGAACATAAACGTGGTATTAATGCAGGATATGCCAAATATGAAACATTCCCGGTATGGAATCTTCCCCTTAATCACCCAGTAAATGTGGCTTATGAAGCGGCTACAGCCGATTTACATGATATTAATATGATTGATCCATTCCATCTAGAAAAATACAATATTAAAGCTGTAAACTATAATCGTGATATTGAATTATTTCCTGTTTTAAAATCAATTTTATATAAAATAACTGGAAAAGATATTTATTATTCACCAACCGATATGGGAGTTAATATGATAGGAAGCTGTATAACCAGTGATGAAGTATTAGCTGATGCTGGTAAAAAAGAAATAATTAGACGTTATTTTAATGGAATGAAAGCATATAAACTAGGTCTTTCTACAATTGATATTCCAAATCGTATTAAATTATTAATGAACCAGTTAGAAATTGACCGTGACTATTTCGATATTATTAAAGTAGCTGAAAAAAAATCAAGTGAAAAGAATAGTCATATTGTTTCAATTAAATTAAATGATGGAAGAATTATTACTGGTAAGGAAACTGATTTATTAAGTCCTATCTCTAGTTGTATTATAAATGCTATTAAAGAATTATCTAATATTCCAGATAAAATTAAATTACTTCCCAAAAACATTTTAGAACCAATAAAAAAATTAAAGAGCAATGAGCTTCATGAGAACAAAAAAAGACTAGAACTAGGTGAAGTATTAATTGCATTATCAATTTGTTCAGTAACTAATCCAACAGTAGAACAAGCATTAGATCATTTAAAAGACTTAAGTATGACCGATGCTTATTCGACATATATTGTTCCTGATAGTGAATTAAAAACTTTAAAAAAACTAGATGTTAACTTAATATGTGAACCAAAATATTATTCTGAAAATGACTTTATTTATTAAAAAAAGTAAAAAAAATGTATTATAGTACGTTTTTTTTATTAATTTAATGTATACTTATATTAGAAGGAGGAATGATGAAAAAGTTAGTTTGTGAATTTGTGGGAACTCTAGTGTTAGTTCTTCTTGCTTGTGGTGTAGCAGTTGCTACAGATGTTCACTATCTTGGAACAGCTCTTGCTTTTGGACTTGTTATTGTAGCAATGGCATATTCAATTGGGAATGTCTCTGGTTGTCACATTAACCCCGCTGTATCATTAGGTATGGCTATTGCTGGCCGCATGAGTTGGAAAGAATTCATAGAATATGCAGTTGCCCAAATTCTAGGTGCTATCACTGGTGCTACTTTACTTGGTGTAATTCTTAGAAGTTTTAAACAACTTGGAGCTAACACTTATAATGGAACAAGCGTTACCGTATGGATTGCTTTACTTGTTGAAATAATCCTAACATTTATATTTGTTCTAACTATTTTAGGTGTTACTGACAAAAAAGAAAACGGACATGCCACAGGTATTGTTATTGGTTTAACACTTACTTTAGTTCACTTATTTGGCTTACCGTTTACAGGAACTTCAGTAAATCCTGCACGTTCTATTGGACCAGCCTTACTACAAGGTGGAACAGCTTTATCTCAAGTATGGGTATTTATTTTAGCGCCAATGATTGGTGCCATACTTGCATCATTATTTTATACACACATATTAAAAAAATAAGCTTCAAGCTTATTTTTTTTACATCCACATATCAGTAACATTACCATCACTACTATAGTTAAAGAAATGTACGATAGAAAATTGGCCTTTTTCTGGCATATTATATTTATCCCATTTACTTACCACTATAGCATTAATACGACCTGTTGTTGCCTCTGCAACATAAATATATTTATCATCAATACCAATAATGATTCCCACATGATCTAATTTATATGTATTTTTACATTCATTGCTATTGCATGGTGTATACAATAAATCTCCCACTCTCACTTGATTAATTACTTCACGAACTTTCTTGTAATTAGTATTATATGGATAGCTTGTAATACCGTTTTGATAAAATGCCCATAATATAAAATTGGTACAATCCATTCCTTGTGTCCATCCACTAACCATGCAACCCCAAGCTCCAGTTCTTCCAATATTTAAACCAATATTACGATATCTACCAAGTGATGTATCTACTTGCTTAGGTCCAAGATATGGTACCTTATAATCAAGACCGCCAACTAAGAATCTAGCTGCAGCCACTACTCCTGCTCTAGTTCCATATCCTGCTTCTTGTACTACTTGTTTTAACATAGCATCATACTTTATCTTATCTTGACTTGTATATGACTTACAAGTCATAAAAGGCTTCGTATTATATTCATCATATTTAAAATGATACACTAAATTATCAGTAATATTACAGTTAACTAAATATTTCTCTTGGTTTTTAAAAACAACATTTACTTTTGCATCATTCACTGCCTTATTTTTAGTAAATATATTAGTACCTTTAATAGTCTCACCATCAATTATCCATTCATATTCTTTAATTTCATTAGAAGTAGGTTTTACTTCAATTTTAGTTCCGCTACTATTAACTATTCCACTACAGGTATAAGAGTCCATAATATTATTAATAGTAACTATTTTTTTTATTTGTACATTATTAGATAAAGCTATTATGAAGGTATAATCACCATTTTTCGTAACTTCATATTTAATATTTTTACTTAATTCTGTATAATTATTTGGCAATTTCGTAAATGAATAATTACTAATATTATTTAAATTAAATTCTATTTTAACACTGTTTTTAGTCATGGTTGCTGGCGTAATTGTATAATTAATGTCTAATACAACAACTTTTCTGGTAACCGTAATAGTTTCTCCATTAAAACTAAATGAATAAATAACACTATATTCACCACATATATTAGTATTAACATTTGATGTAATTAAGTAATCCTTATTCGTGTAAATACTATGATTATATTTATTGTAAACTGTTGCTCCTTTTTCAATGTAATTATCATCCTTTAAAAGATACATTTCATTACCATCATTTAATTTTATTTCAAAATCATCAATACTTTGTTCTTTAACTTGAATAATTCTTTCTAATTGTTTTTCTTTATTATCATAATTTAAAATATAAGTAATCTTATATATACCTGGAACAGTATTATTAACACTACCAAAAACATTTACTTTTTCTTCCAGGCTATTTCCCATTCCATCTTCTGCAATAAAGCCAGGATCAATAAAATCTATTCCATAGCTTATTACCATATTTCTATCACCAATCAAATGAAATTTAACACGATTTTTAATGAATAAAAAATAAATAGCCGTTATTATTAAAACAAATAAAGATATAATTATAATTAACTTTCTTTTATCTTTCATTTATCTCTCCTATTCTATTATAAATCAAAATGAATAAAACACAAAGAGAATTTAAAATAATTCTAGGAAAACTTGTTAACTCATAACATATATGATAAACTAATAAATGGAAGTGAAAAAGTGAAAATTAAAATAGAAGAGTTAAAAAAAATACAATTAGATATATTAAAAGATATTGATAACTTTTGTAAAAAAAATAATATAAAATACTGGTTAGACTATGGTACACTGATAGGAGCTATTAGACACTCAGGCTATATACCATGGGATGATGATATTGATATTGGTATGTTAAGAGAAGATTATGATAAATTTTTAAAAGAATATAATAAGAATAATGATCAATATCAATTCATATCTTGTGAAAATGACAAAGATTATCTATTTCCATTTGGAAAAGTAATTGATACTAATACTATTCTTTATGAACCAGATGAAAACGGTATTAAAATAGGTGTTTATGTCGATATATTTGTTCATGATAAAGCTTCTGATAATAATCTTGATAACAAAAAATTATATCAAAAAAGAGATTTATATAATAAATTAAGAATAGCTCAGATATTTCCTAATTTATATGATAAAACCAGCTTAAAAAAAAGATTATTACGCTTTTTCATAAACCTTTATCTAAAATTTTTACCAAAAAACTATTATACCAAAAAGATAATTAAAAACTCGATGAAATATAATGACAAAGATACCAGTAAAATAGCAGACTTTATTGCTCCTTACGAAGTTGTTGTTGATAAAAAAATATTCGATAAAACAATCGATGTAACATTTGAAAAAAATAAATATCCAGCTCCTATTGGATATGATGAATATTTAAGAACAATTTACGGTGATTATATGAAACTTCCACCAAAAGAAAAAAGAATATCCAATCATAATTTTAAAGCCTATTATAAAGAAAATGATAAATAATATCATTTTTTTTATATTCTCATATAATACCCTGAGGAGGAATAATGAAAAAAATATCACAAATAGTATGCCTATTTTTTATCTTTTTAATTGCATTTTTCATATTATTCAATAACCAAAAAACGGATAAAGTAAAACTTAAAGTTGCAGAAGTAGCTCATAGTATTTTTTATGCACCACAATATGTTAGTATTCAGAATGGATATTTTGCTGAAGAAGGAATTGATATCGAATTATTATTAACCCCAGGAGCTGATAAGGTTACTGCAGCCGTATTATCAGGTGATGCCCAAATTGGTTTTTCAGGCAGTGAAGCAACAATATATGTATATAATGGTGGGGAAAAAGACTATTTAAAAACATTTGCTCAATTAACACAAAAAGATGGTAGTTTTATTGTATCAAGAAAAAAAATAAACAAGTTTGATATCAATATGTTAAAAGGAAAATATTATATTGGAGGACGTCTTGGTGGAATGCCAGAAATGACCCTTGAGTATATTTTAACCAAAAATGGAATTAATACAAATGAATTAACTATTGATACAAGCATTTCATTTGCCAACATGCAATCAGCATTCATTAGTGGAACAGGAGATTTTGTATCACTATTTGAGCCAAATGCAACCCAGGTTGAACGTGAAGGATATGGTTATATTGTAGCAAGTCTTGGTGAATTAGGAGGAAATATTCCATACACAGCCTATAATGCTAAAGCATCATTTATAGAAAAAAATCATGATACAATTAAAAAATTTACTAAAGCAATTCAAAAAGGCCTTGATTTTGTCCACAATAATGATTCGAAAACAATTGCTAAAATAATAGAAGCAGAATTTCCAGATACTAAATTAGAGGACTTAATAACAGCAATTGAACAATATAAAAAGACTGATACATGGCCAAAAACAACTAACTTTAGTGAAGAATCATTTAATCATATGCAAGATATTATGATTAATGCCAACCAGATAACGAAGAAAGTTAATTACAATGATTTAATATATAAATTAAATTAAAAAATCTACGTTTTGTAGATTTTTTTATTAATTCACATCTATCATTGCTTCTCTAAATGCCTCTAAAAGAGTTAAATCATCTGATGACGGACTAACATTTACATACCAATTATAAATGTCTTGATTAGTTTGATATGCCGTATGCATAAATTTAAATCTAGGATTTATATCAGAATCATTTAAATGGTCATGATATCGTGTACGATTAGTAAGTCCAAAGAAATAAGTTAATTCATAATCTTCTAAACGGTCTTCTTCACTAACTCCTAATAATCCTTCTAAGAAATATGCTATTGTCCCAGTTCTATCAGCACCAATTGTACAATGAAGATAGACATTATCACCATTAACAATATATTGCATTGTTGATTTAATAGCAGCTTTAAGATTTTGAGCATTGGTGATATTTGCTGCAACTTCTGTATGTTCCCCATTATATCTATCAGTATATGAATATGTATAAGACATATGGTTAATTAAATAGTTTTGAATAATAATATCACTACCTCCACTACCATTATCTAATACTGGTAATCGAGCTTGTCCACTACCTTCACTATCTGGTCTTAAATCTATTTCCCTAGTAATACCTAGATTTGTTAAATTAGTAACATCATCTTGACTAGATGAAAGTTTAGCACCACGTAATATCTTACCATATTTAATAGTTCCAGTCTTTTGAGTATTATTTTCTGTATAACTAACTGATAAGCCACCTAAATCACGAACATTTCGAACATTACCAACATCTAAGTTTCTTCTAGGTGTAGTAAATTTTACTAATCCATTAACTGTTGGATCACTAACTTTTTCCCAATAATATGCTTGACCAGGAATTAAATTAGATATTGTGCCAGATGAAGAATTAGCGTATTCTATTTTTGATTTAATTACATTATTAGCTTCATCAAATAAATAAACATTTAATGCAGAATTAGTATTCGTGTCGTATATTTTTGGTTTATCACATTGTGTACCGGAACTTGGACTATTGCAATTATTAGCTTCATTACAATTTGAACAACTATTATTATTAAAGTTTGTTAGCATTTCTGACTCAAAAGCAGATTCAGAAAGATTCTTCCATGTACTGATATTACTAAAGTATGTACTCATTGCATCATTCGTTGAATCAAAGTTAACTAGCGTATCAGTATAAGTCCACTTGGCATAATATGTTGTATCTTCTGTTGGTATTGTTGTACCAACAATTAAAGCATTTGTATATTCTTCATCCAAGTACCATCCAGCTAATGTCTTATTACCCCATGTTGCAGTTGGCAAATCAGCACTTGTTATTGGATTACCACTTACAATAGTAACTGTACTTGGAGTAATGGTACCACCAATACTTTGGAAAGTAATTGTATGAGTTACTGCTGGCGTTGGGGGTGGAGTAGATACTGATGCACTTGTATAATATAATGTATAATAATTGCCATCAGTACCTGTTTGTCTTTCAAAATTATCTTCAAAGTTATTAATTTTACTAAAATCATTAACAGCTTTATTATTTGTTTTACCTTTTATAATACCGTCATATAATGAATAATTAGCAGTTGAATTAATACCATATGTTTCTCCTTGTATTATTGGAGAATTTACATCGTATTCATTATTCTTATTACCAATAGTTAAATTTTCAGAGGTGTTATATACACCAGCACTATCATCTGATGTAATAGATCCACCAGTAATGGTTAATATACCAGCATTATAAACTGCATGATTATGTACTGATCTTATAGTACCACCTGAAATAGTAGCTTTTGATCCACTATATACTTCTACTGCATATTTAGTTGAATCACTTGCTGCTTGAACTATTGTTCCACCTTGAATATCTATTACAGAAGATGCATTTGCATTTTGAACTGTAGAACGATCTTTAGCAATTGTTGATAGATATGAATTTCCTTTAATGGTTACCCTACCATTAGTACCATTATATACTGCTGCTCTACCATCTGTTCCACTTAAATTTGCAATAACTGATGAATCAATGATAACTACTTTCCCAGTACTATCTATAGGAGCTGCTTCTATTCCATCACAGGTAACTATTACATCTTTAAGAGTAATAGTTCCACCATTATTCCAAATAGTATTTCCCTTTTTAGTACCTGTACATGATAAAGTATGTCCATTACCATTTAGGTAAACATTTTGCGTGCTTTCTATTTTACCACGATCACTAGTAAATCCAGTTACAACTGCATCTTTTAATAATCTTACTTCCGTTTCAACTTTAGTAGTTGGAACTGCATCAATTGCTGCTTTATATGTTGTATAGTAAGTATGACCAATAGCAGCCACATCATCACTTGTATAGAACCCTGCTCTAAATTCAAAATTAGAAGTAACTGCCATAGTTGGATCAATAGCATTATCAGTCCATGTACTATTTTCAACTAGATACCAATTATCAAAGATATAATCTGTTTTACTTGGATCAGTAGGAATTATTGTACTTAATAGTGTGCCAGATTCAACATTATTTATTGTTACTACTGCATCTTGTTCACCATTATTTTTATCAAATGTAATTGTATATTTAACTGAAGTAACCGTTACATTAACTGTCTTAGTATTTAATGGATCACTTCCTTCAATAGTTATTGTTGTATTACCAACACCTCGAGCAGTTACAATGCAATTATTAACGGTAGCCACATTAGTATCATTTGATGAACAAGTATAACTTTCTACTGTATCACCAGTAACTGTTGGATTCAAAGAAATTGTTCCAGTTCCATTTATATTTAGATTCATTGGATCTGGAGAAATATTTAATGTAGCATAGTCTACTGATTCTAGCCAATTAGCAACAACTGTTACATCATCTGTAATTATAGCTGTTGAATTGAAAGGTGGTGCACTAGTATTTCCATTAACATACCAATTATCAAAGACATAGTTTTGTTTGGTAGGATTACTTGATGGCATACCACTTGCACCTATTTGTGTACCATCTGCTACTTGTGTTGTTTTAATGACATTTCCATTTAATATATCATAGAATGTAACTGTGTGATATGTAGTTCCACTAACTGTTACAGAAACTGTTCTTGTATTATTTGACTCTATTCCAGTAATTGTTATTGTAGCGCTACCTTCCCCTACGGCTGTAACTAAACCATTAGTATCTACAGTTGCAACGTTTGTATTACTTGAAGAGAATGTATAAGCTTCCAATTCATCTGGGCCAGTTACATTAATAGTAGTTGTATTTCCTTTTTCCATTGAAATACTTGATGGAGTAATAGTTGCCACATTAATAGTTGGTTTCCATTTAGCCTTTACTGTTATATTATCTGTTACTGGAGTTGTACTTGTAAACTCTCCATCGTAAATAATTTCATTATCTTTTTCTTTATATACAAACCATTTTTCAAAAATATAATTAGCTTTAGTTGGATTATTAGGCATTCTTGTATTAACTGTATCTAGTGCCTGTAATTCCGTAACTTGTAATGTACTTGTTCCATTATCTGGATTAAATGTTACAGTATAAGGACCACCAGAAGTATATTTTAAATAATATACATGATACGTTCTACCATCATATGTTTCATCATTAGTATAAGCAAATTCTGTACCAGATGGAATAGTAACAGAATAAGTTTGATTAAGAACACTACTAGTTACATTAGTACCTTCTACTTTATAAACACCATCATAGACATTAATAGTTCCGCCATCATTATTAACTGCTCCTACTTTTCCATATAAAACTGGAGTAGTTGTATCAATTGTATTACCACCAGTGTCATTAATACCAATAGTAGTCACACTACTTGCATTTCTACTATCAACAGCAGCATACATTTCTGAAACAATTGTACCTCCTGTTATTACTAAAGTTCCACCAGCATTATCTATAGCTGCTCTTGCTGCATCCTTACCACTACTACTTGAAATATTCTTAATAACTACATTTCCACCAATATAAGCAGTAGCACCAGTATCAATATAAATACCTTGGCCCTTAATAGTATTTGTTCCATATATTTCTCCACCAGTAATATTTAAAACCCCACTAGAACCTTTATTATTAATTGATGCTGCTTGAGAATTACAAGTTATTGTTCCACCAGTTATATTAACTGTTCCATTTTCATTTTGAATTACTTTTGATTCTTTAGCTATAGTATTATTATATATTAATGTACCACCAGAAATATTTAAAATAGCACCATTTTTGTTATGAACAACATATCCAGCATTAGTTGATACAAATGTATCAACATATGTTCCATTAATAATATCCAATACTCCACTATTTTCAATTAAAGTTGCACTACTTGTACTTAAAGTAAAGTTTTGAAGATCTAGTTCAACATATTTAGTATTAGGTATCATTGCTTTTGAGGTTAGTTCTACATCTTTTAATAGTGTAATTCTTGTTTTAACTTTACCGGTTGGAACCGCGTTAATTGCAGCAGCAAGGGTTTGATATGGAGTAGTACCTATTTTAGCCACATAATTACCAAGTTCCCATTTAGCATACAAATCTAAATTTGCATTAATTGGTTCTGTTTCATCAAACTCATTAGTAAATTCATCATCAGTATACCATCCTAGGAAATTATATCCTGTTTTTTCTGGATCAGGTAAATTATCTAACAAGTCACCAGAATCAACAGTTATTGGTGAAGTTACACCAGTTATTGTTCCCCCATCTAAATGTAGCGTAACTGTAACACCTGGTTCTTCAACCCACTTGGCATATAAAGTTATATTTTCTGAAACAAGCACAGTTGGATTTACAACATTTTGATATTCTGAATCTGTATACCAATTGTCAAATGTATACTGACTACGGACAGGTGTTGGTAAAGTACCAATTGCCTCACCACGATATCTCTTTACACTATCAATTGGGTTTGGATCATTAGAATATGTATTAAAACTCAATGTAAACCTAGTTTCATCATAATATCCCTCTAATGCACTCATTGGAATTTCAATAACAGGACGTACCATATTTTCACTTGTTTCATCAACTTCCATTACATCAAATGATTGGGTATGAATACGATAATATTTAGTATCATCAGTAGCATGTTCCATCCAAATTCCAGCACGACCAAGATTTGAAGATTGAAATCTTGAATTTTCAAACCAAAACCATTTTTTGCAATTAGCAAAGTAAGCTGTACTATTAAATACTACAGGTCCACATACAGACTCTAAATCATCCATAGAAACAAATCTACTTACTTTTCCATTTCCACCAAAATCAACAAGAAGTGGATTATCCCATGCAGTGGCTTGTGTTGGTGTAGTAGTAGATGGTAAATAGCTTTCTGAAGTTTCATAATCATATGAACCAATATCAGTTTTACTTTTCGTTCGATTTGCTCTACCATTTATATCATAACTTGTTGAATATACTAATACAGCTGAATTAGAAGAACCACTATTTGTTTTTTCTCTTACGAAGTAAAATCTTTCAGTATATGTTTTATTATCTGATTCAGTGTCATCGAAAGTTCCATCATAATTAACATCACAATCATATGCATCACCCGCAAGAGGAACACCATCACCAATTGAACCATATGTAATAGTATCATTTACATTAATACCAGCATCATTATTAGCTCTACATCCACCAGAGACACAAGTTTCGGTGTGAAGTTTATTTTCATCAGTAACTCTCTTACATACTATTTTTGTCCAAACAGCATGTAATGTAGTATCACTAGTAATTAATGTTTCGTGGGTAACTCTTTGATTATTTGCATCATACCATCCTGCAAAATTATTATCGGTTTTAGTTGGAATAGGAAGTATACCAACTACTTGATTAGGAGAAATATATCTATCAGGAACACTACTTCCTCCATTAGAATTAAATGTTACTAAATAATCCGAGCTGTTAACCACGGACAAATTAATGGTAGTTCTCTTAACATCATGATAAACAGCTTTGGTTTTACCAATAGGTATAAAAAAGGTGAATGAAAAAAACAAAACTATAAATAATAGTTCAAATCTTTTAATTTTCATAAAATCACCTCTTTCTATATTTTTAATACATTTGTTTAAAATCTACATCAATATTTACTGTTTGATTATTAACTGACGTTGCACCAGTACTAGCTTTAAATACTATAGTATGCGTATTTTCTTTATTTGATGCGGAATAAAGAATTGTACCAGCGTTAGAAATTCTTACTGTATTATTAATAGGTTGTTGAAAAGCTCGATTACCAAATTTAACTTCTACATCACTTGGTACATTACTTATAATGACATCATAAGCAGTATCAACTTCCGAATCACTTCTAACTTTTAAAGTGTATGTTGTACCATTAGCATCACCAGCCACCACTCGAACATTATTATTAACGCCTGTTTGATTTAACGACACATCCCATGAAGCTACAGTTACCACACCAGTTGTGCTTGTACTTTTTTTGTAAACTCCCAAAGTAGAGGGAATACAAAAAACTGATAACAAGTATACTAATATTATCAATTCAATATTTTTATTATGCATATCATTCCCTCCATTTCATCTTAGTCATCTATTTTATTTTTCTTTTTTTTACTATGTTGTCCTTCTTCACCAAAAAAGATATTATTGCTTTCTTGGTGTTCTTCATCCCCAAAGTAACAACTTAACAAATAAATTCCAATTAAGAAGGCAATTATCACAAACTTATAATTAATCACAAAATTAAGTATTCCACCACAGTATATTACTTTACCTTCA
>JAEEGL012109197.1_pt1 | contig 12086 bp, 9 predicted proteins | sample 9134231 | NCBI WGS metagenome assembly JAEEGL01 (sample SAMN16246548, study PRJNA631951) | gut metagenome | biome: gut microbiome; feature: rumen; material: fiber-attached | host: Bos | place: Iran: Karaj | collected 2018-10
CCTTTCCCGAAGAAGGGACGCGACGTTTTTCCTCCTTCCTCATCAGCCTGGTCATCATTCTTCTGCTCCTGCTCATTGTGGGTGGCTGGGCATACAAACGCTACGAAATCGGCCGCCAGGAGAAGGCAGCCGTTGACTACGACCTGCCATCGTTGATCCCGCCGCACCAGCTTCCGCTGACTCCCTTAGACCTCCCAACCCACTAGTTCACCATGGAAAACATTGCCTATCAACTGCCAACGGCGTCACTGTTTCCCTTCAACTCAAATTATAATCGGGATATGGTCAGCCGGGAAGAGATTACCCAACACGCACAGGTTCTTGCCGATGTCCTAGCCGCCGCCGGTCTGGATGCCACGGTCGCAAGTAGTATCTGCGGACCGCAGGTCACCCGCTACGAGCTGCGCCTTGCGCCAGGCATTACCCTCGAGGAACTAGGCACCCTTGCACCTGAGTTCCGTGCACAACTGGGCACCCAGCAAGTTCGGATGCTTCTGCCCATCCCAGGCCGCGACCGTGCGGGCATTGAGGTGCCAAACTCCCAACGACGCTTCTGGGGTGTCGGAGAATTCTTCGAGGACCGCGCCTGGACACAAAGCAATGCCGCCATCCCGCTGATGCTGGGGAGAAACATCTTCAACCGCGTCACCGTCATGGATCTGGCCAATGCTCCGCACCTGCTCATTGCGGGAGACGCCAACACCGGTCGCGGGCACCTCATTGGGCAATTCATGGCCTCTCTGATGCTCCGCTTCCCTCCCGACCAACTGCGTATCGCCGCTTTTGACGCACGCGCTGCTGAATTGCGTGCCTTCTCGCAGGCACCACATCTGGTGGTTCCGCTGGTGTCCTCCCCCGTCAGCGGTGTGGTGATGCTCGAATGGGTGGCAACCGAAATGCGCACACGCCTCCAGGCACTGGCGGCGGCAGGGGCACACAACATTACCGAATACAACTCCAGCCATCCTGACGAAGCCTTCTGCTACCTCGTGGTCTTCCTCAACGAATTCTCGCCGATGCTGAAAGACAACCGCCGAGAGAAGGCACTCGGACTTTTCCGACAACTGGCCAACGCAGGTGCCGTCGGCATCCATCTCATCGCCTCCACCGAGTTCCCATACCGCGAAAACCTCACCGAGGAAGTCCTCTCCTGCTTCCCATGGCGAATCGCCTTGCAGACCATCCAGCCCGGATCCTCTGAACTCATTCTTGACGAACCCGGTGCCGAAACCCTTGCAGGGAAAGCAGACTTCCTCTTGCGCGACAATGAGATGGTCGAACGGTACCAAGGTGGACTTATCACGGACGACGAAGCGCGAACCCTCACCAAATTCTGCGCCAAACAAGTCCAACTCCCCACCGACGAGGAGTTGCGCAACGCAATGTCAAAAGCCGAACTGGACGAGCGCAACGCCGTTGCCCAGGCGCGAGCTGCCGCACAAGCCCCCGCATTGCCATTCCTTGAAACTCCCAAAAGTTCCTACATGGAGGCACTCAAGGTCATTGTGCAGGCACGCCTCGCGACTCCGCAACTGCTTCAGGATCAACTTGGAGTGGATCGTGAACGGGCGGAGAATCTGCTCGACGAACTGGCCACCCACGACTACCTGTCCGCACGCGCCGCAGGCACCGATGAACGCGAAATCCACTTTGACAAACTGCCTGCCGAGGCCAAGGGCATCATCGAGCAGAGCCGTAAGACCATCGAGGAGCTCTTCGAGGAGCTGGCCGCCAAAATCGATGCCAATGACCCCAACTCGCGCACCGTCGCCGAGTTCAACAAGGGCGTCCACGCCATCGGCAAGAAAATCGTCGAGGAGGCAGCCGAAGTCTGGATGGCCGCTGAATTCGAGGATGAAAAGCGCACCGCTGAGGAGATCAGCCAGCTCATCTACCATTTGATGGTAATGTTGCTGCGCAAAAAATGCTCGCTGGAAGACGTCTATCGCCTTCTGTAAATAAAATTACAAGTAACATTTTAACAATAAATAAATTAGGTAGTTAGTAAAATGATTCGCATCGCCTTGCCCAATAAAGGCGCCCTCTCGGAAGAGGCCGCCGTACTCGTCAAGGCCGCCGGATACAGTGTCCGGCGGGACGCCAAAGAACTTTCCGTGCTTGACGCCGCCAATGACGTCGAATTCCTCTTCCTTCGCCCGAGGGACATCGCAGTCTATGTCGGCAAGGGAATTGTGGAACTGGGCATTACCGGACGCGACCTGTTGCAGGATTCCGGAGTCGAAGCCGCCGAATTGCTTGCGCTGGGCTTCGGCAAGTCGCGTTTCTGCTACGCAGTCCCCAAAGAGAGCACGCTTACGGTCGAACAGCTCAACGGGCACCGCATCGCCTCCAGCTACCCCAATATCGTCAAGACCGACATGGCACGGCGTGGCTTCGACTGCCCGGTGACCAAGCTGGACGGCGCAGTGGAAATCTCCATCCGGCTGGGCGTCGCCGATGCCATTGCGGATGTGGTGGAGAGCGGTTCCACGATGCGCCAGGCAGGACTGAAGATCATCGGTGAGCCGGTGATGTTCTCTGAGGCGGTTATCATCGCTCGTGGAGCAGACCGCGCCCAGCAGCCGCAGATTCACACCTTCCTGCAACGGGTTCAGGGCATTCTGACCGCACGGAACTATGTCGTCGTGGAATACGACGTGCCCGCAGCTCAGCTTGCGGCGGTCTGCGAAATCACCCCCGGCGTGGAGTCTCCCACGGTCAGCCCGCTCTCCAAGCCAGAGTGGTATGCCGTCAAGTCGCTGGTGCCCCGCAAGGATCTCAACGGCATCATCGACCGTCTGGAAGAACAAGGCGCCCGTGGCATCATGGTGATGGACATCCGCACCTGCCGAATGCATGCATAAGCCGCTTTTCATGCGATATATTATCTTTTTCGCACTCCAGGTTCCCAAACCTCAGACCTTTCCACTTGTCATTCCCTTTCAATCGAGCCATAAACTTTTAACCATAACTTTTTGACTTGCAAAATGCCTACGAAGAAAAAAACATCTGCGAAGAAGCCCGACCCCGTGAAACTCTGGAAACGTGAACCCGGCTGGGACAAATTGGCCGCCGGCGAAGAAGCCAAGCTCCAGAAATACTGCGAGGAATACCGCCAGTTCATCAGCGAGACCAAGACCGAACGCCGCGCCTTCGCCGCCATCCTGAAGCTCGCACAGGCAAATGGCTTCAAGGATATCACCACCCTCAACAACCAGGGCAAGCGCCTCAAGCCCGGCGATGGTGTCTATCGCACGGTGGACGGCAAGACCATCCTCCTCGCGCGTATCGGCAAAGATCCCATCGAGCAAGGCATCAATCTGGTCGGTGGACACATCGATTGCCCGAGACTGGACCTCAAGCCAAATCCGCTCTACCAGGACGAGGAGCTGGTTCTCCTGGATACCCATTACTACGGAGGCATCAAGCAATACCAGTGGCTGGTCCTTCCGCTGGCCCTCTACGGTGTCATCATCCGACGCGACGGAACCAAGGTGGATATCGCCATCGGCGACCAGCCCGACGACCCCGTCTTCACCATCACCGACATTCTGCCGCACCTGGATATCGAACAGTCCCGCAAGACCATGTCCGAAGGCGTCAAGGGCGAACGCCTCAATGTCGTCTGTGGCTCACGGCCTGTGGACAAAAAGCATGACGACAAGGATGTCTCCCAGAAGGCAAAGCTCAACATCCTGCGGATCCTCAAGGAGAAATACGGTATCGAGGAAGAAGATTTCGGCTCTGCTGAAATCGAGGTCGTTCCCGCCGGTCCAGCCCGCGACCTGGGCTTCGACCGCTCGATGATTCTGGGCTACGGCCATGACGACCGTGTGTGTTCCTACGCCGCCGCACGCGCAGTCATCGACTTCAAAGGTGTCCCGAAGCGCACCATGGGCGCTTTGCTCTGCGACAAGGAGGAGATTGGCTCCTACGGCCGCACCGGCATGGATTCCACTTTCCTGCCTAACACCGTCGCCGAACTCATTGCCGGTTGCCACGGAATGAATTACAGCGAACTGCTTGTGCGCCGGACGCTGGAAAATACCAAGATGCTCTCCGCCGATGTCGGCACGCTGGCCGATCCAGACTACAAGGGCGTGAACTCGGACAACAATGCCGGACGCCTCAACTGCGGTCTGGAAGTCAATAAATACGATGGCGGTCGCGGCAAAGGCGGCGCCTCCGATGCCTCCGCCGAATTCGTCGCCGAGGTTCGCAAGATCTTCAATGACGCGAAGGTCCTTTGGCAAATGTGCGAATTGGGCAAGCCCGACGTGGGCGGCGGCGGAACCATCGCAATGTACATGGCCCGCTACGGCATCCAGGTCATCGACTGTGGCGTGGGCCTGCTCTGCATGCATGCGCCGTGGGAAATCGCCGGCAAGCTCGACATCTACATGGCCTACAAGGGCTACAGCGCCTTTGTGGCAAACGCATAGTCTTTTTCTCTAAATAGATAGAGTAAAAAAGTCACACGCCTCCCGAAGGGGTATAAATTCCTCCGGGAGGCATTCCCAATCATGGCATAGGTCTGAAATAATGTCAGCCACGTCCAAACCAAATGCCCCGATACCGTCCCCGCAGGAAACTGCACCCTCTGCCACGGAAACAGTGGAGACGGGGGCAGAAAAGACGGTCGTGCTTTCCGCCGATCAAGCGGCCGATTCTGCTCACGAGCGGGTTCTCCGGGACATTCAGGTCAAAACCCGTGCCTGCCTGAGCCGCACCGAAAGGGAACGCCTCAAAAACTATCGGATTGCCTGGCGAAAGTTCTGGCCTATCCTGCCGCTTTTCGTCATGACGTGGCTCATCGGAACGGCGTGCCTTTTGCCACGCTTCTTCCAACCGCATGATATTGTCGTTGTCGCGACGCCATCGAACGACTTTGAGCAACTTTCTGCCAAGCTCCAGAGTCGTCTGGAATTGATCGCCAATGCGGATGAGGCAGTGAATGTCTCTCCTGAGCTTTCGAGGCTGTTGGCTCCCTTGCCTCGTCGGGAAACTCTGCTGGCAATGTGGAAGAGACGTCTATCCGCAGGAATTCGCCCAGATGAACTGCCCAATTCCATGTCCGACTTGACGGACGGGACGATTGGTGCATTGCTGGTGGCAAATGACAACTCCTTGGAAAACGGTGCTTTCCAACGTTATTCCAGCAACCGTCTGCCGCCAATCATTTCGGCCGCCGTCGACGCCACTGCTACGGAGTTTTGCGAAGAACTTCTGTTTCCAGAACTTTCGGATGAACTCGTCCGGTTGATGAGCGTAGTCTGCCAGCCAAGTCTGCAATACAGCGAGGAATTGACGCGTGAATATGCGCTACGCAACCCGCGAACAACCATCCGCATTTCCACCGACGCTCCACTACTAGGGCAGGAACCGACCACGCACCAAATTTACCGCCCGCAGGATGCTGGATGGCAAAAAATAACGGCGGAAGGTCTTCGCCATGCGCTTCACAACCGTTCCTTCTATGTCACCTCATTGATCCTGCTTGTCTTCCTCGCCGCCTACGGCGCCATCGTCTATTTTACTCGCTTGGAATATCTTGTTGAATTGCGCAGATTTGTTCTGGTCAGCCTGTTGCTCTGTCTGGAATTTATATCCATCTCTTTCTGCGCCAACTTCATCAGTTCCAGGCATGAGATTCCCCTCCCGTTATTGCTCTCTTGCCTTCCGCTTGCATTCTTCCCCGCCATCATCTGCAACCTGCTGGGCGAACGACTGGCGGTCATCACCGCCACGTTGATGGCGATGCTCCTTCCGCTTCAGCTCAACCTCCCCAGCGAACACTTTCCACTCTTCTATTTCTCGCTACTGGTCACGCTGGCCGCCGTGCCCATTTTCCGGCAGATCAGCCGTCGCCTGGAGTTCATCAGCCGGGGCTTGTACTTTGGTCTGGTACTTACGGTCGCAGAATTCTTTTTCCTGCTCAGCGAAACCACCATGCCCGGCGGCAAAGACTTTATCATCGAAATCGTCTTCCTGCTGGCCGCCGCCCTGGCCAACGGCATGCTTAACGGATGTCTATGTATCCTCTGCATGAGTGTGTTGGAGGTCCTTTTCCGCTTGCCAACCGCCCTTAGCCTTACGGAAGTCAGCAATCTGGATTCGCCGCTGATGGAGCGGCTTCGTCAAGAAGCCCCGGGCACCTACGAACACTCGGTCGCCGTGGCCGACTTGGTTGTCAGCGGTGCGCATGTTATCCACGCCAACGCCAAACTCGCATACGCAATGGCGCTTTACCATGATATCGGAAAACTTTATTCTCCAAACCATTTTACAGAAAATCTTCAGGACGGAGAAACCAGTCCGCATTTGCGGCATACCCCTGAGGACAGCTGCGAATATCTGCGCGAACACGCGCGCTTCGGCATTCGGTTGGCACGCAAGTACCACCTCCCCAGCCTGATATATCCAGCCATCCTCCAGCATCACGGCAATACCATCATGGCCTCCTTCTACAACCAGGCCTGTCGGCAAGCCGCCGAACAGGGACGCCCTGCCCCCGATCAGGCGAGCTTCCGATATGACCAACAGACGCCCGCCTCGCGTGAAGTCGCACTCATCATGCTCGCCGACTCCTGCGAGGCAGCCACACGCTCCCTCACCCGCCCCAAGCGCGACTGCAAAGGCGAAGCAAAGCATCTTGTCGGCGCAATGGAGGAAATGCAGAAGGCTCATCCGAATGCCTCCCACGAGGAAATCGCCGCGCATTACGAACAACTCCTCATAGACGAGGAAAAGGCCACGCAGACCGATTTCCGCAACCAGCTCACCAACCGGGTCAAGAGTGTCATCCAAGGCAAGTTCACCGATGGGCAGTTTGACCAGGTGGAACTGTCCACTCGACAACTTGCCCAGCTTGCCGACGCCTTTGTCACCACCCTCCTGGACAAAAATCATACCCGATTGGAATACAAGAAATAGAAGGCAACTTGTTCAAAACAAGTCTCATTCCTCATTCTTTGCCAGACGGAGCTGGCAGTTGCAAAACCCTCATTCCTCATTCCTCATCCATCATTTGATTTATGCGTCTTACCGTCACCAAGATGCCTTCCCTGCACGGGCTTCGGAACCTGCGCCGTTTCCAAGAAGCGCTTTCCTTTGCATTGCCTGCCACGGGACTGGATTGCACCATTGCGGGACGCATTGACATCATTCTGGTCACCCGTCCGCGCATCATCTCCCTGAATGCACTGCACCTCCACCATCAAGGTGCCACGGACGTCATCACCTACGATTTCCGCGATGGCTATGCCATCCCCGATGAGCAAGGTGACCGTCAGTTGGCGGAAATCTACATCTGCCCTGCCGTAGCCACCGAACAGGCCCCACGCTACAACGAATCTCCCTCAAGGGAATTGTTCCGCTACGCCGCACATGGCTTGCTTCACCTTGCCGGCGAGGATGACCTCACTGAGGAAGCCCTGGTGTCCATGCGACATGCCGAAGCACGAGTGCTGGCTGCCGCCGAACAACGCTACTCGTTGGATGGTTTTTTGGTTTCTTAGTCATTGAAATATGAACCATAGTTTTTCTACTACCATCTGGTTTGCCTTGGGACTATTGCTGACGGTCCTCTCCGTTTTTCTTGCGCTGGGCGCAATGAAGCTGGAGACCTTCTCGCGGGCACGTCTGCGCAAACTGCGCGAAACGCATAAGGACCTCGCGGAATCCCTTGAACAAATGCTTCCCATCCTGCCGCGACTGCGACTCTGCAACCATTTGGAACTAATGATTGTGGGAACCTCCGCCGTGGTCTGTCTGACTCGCTGGTATTTCATCTGCGGTCTGCCAACCGCCGCCAAATGGACCATCTTGGTGGCACTTTTCCTGGTCGCCTACCTCATCACTCAGGTGCTTGACATCGCAATCTCCCTGCGCTACAGCGGTATTGTCCTCCAACTTGCCGGACGCTTTGCCCGCCTGACACTCTATCCCTTCGCCTTTCTCATCTATCCGCTCAGCGCCTTCGAAAAGCGCATCCAGAATGCCGCAAACAACGATGAAAATAACGCACAAGTTACTGCGGAAGACGAAATTCTATCATTGGTTGAAGAGGCCGACCAGGATCATCTGGATTTGGCTCCCTCAGCGGCTTCTCCCGTCAACGACCTCGAAGTGGACGAAAAGCGGATGCTCAATGGCGTCATCAATCTGGACAAGACTCTCGTCCACGAGATTATGACACCACGCGTGGACATTGATGCCATTGAGGAGCAGACCTCCATCGCTGACGCGAAAAAGGCAATTTCCATTAGCGGACATAGTCGTATTCCTTTGATTTCTAAAACAGTAGATGCAATTACCGGCATCTTGTATGCCAAGGATCTGCTGGACGAAGAGCGACTGACCAAGGTCACCTCGCTCAAAGAACTCGCCCATCCACCGGTCTTCATCCCCGAAACCAAGAATGTCAGCGACCTCCTGGAAGAATTCCGCGCCAAGCACATCCACCTGGCGGTCGTTCTCGATGAATACGGCGGAACCGCCGGCATCGTCACATTCGAGGACATCCTGGAGGAGATTGTCGGTGAAATCCAAGACGAATTCGACCGCGATGAACCGGCGGCCGCACGCAACACCCCGCAGTCTGACGGCTCGATGGTCGCCGACGCACGAATGACCATCTGGGAACTCAATCAGCTGATGGACATGGAAATCTCCGAAGAAGAGGGCTACGACACGTTGGGCGGCTATATTATGGCCACGGTAGGGCGCATCCCCCAAACCGGCGAGCACCTCGACACCGATGATCTCTCAATCGATATCCTGGCCGCCTCGCCACGTCGTCTGGACAAGGTGAAAATCCGCCGACGGAATAGTCCATCGGCAACTGCCGACACTACACAATCATGACTCACACCATCATCATCATCTCCGTGGTCCTGGCGTTGCTCGTCCTGGAGCGAACGCTGGTTCTGACTCTCACCCGCGATCTCAACTGCCAGAATTTCATCCGGCATCATTTCTGGTTGCACCCCAATGGCATATCCTGTCTGCGCATTCCGCAGGGATTCATCGCCATCTGGATTGTTTCCACCGGTCATTGGGGATGGGGCATCCTCTGGTTCGCATTCTGGATGATCACTGACCTGACCGATGGAACCATCGCGCGGAACTGCGACCTCTCCACTGCCACAGGCGAATGGCTTGACCCCTTGGCAGACAAATGCATGACTTTCCCACCGCTCTTCTATTTGGCACTGGGCTCCAGCCCCAATGTCGTCTCTCCGCATCTCCCCATCGGCTGGGTGACATTGTACTGCGCACTGGATGTCGTCGGGCAATTTTCTCGCCTCTTCTGCAAGAAAAAAGCCGCCAACTCCTTTGGCAAAGCCAAAACCGCTTTGGTGACGATTCTGATCTCCGTCCTGGCTTTCTATCAGTTTTGCCTCACGCAAAACCATCCGCTGTTCCCTCCGCTGACATCCTTGAACTCTCTTGTGGTCACCCGCCTGATGCAGGCATGCACAATCCTGGCGTTCCTTTCCCTGTACTGCAAGATCATCCCAAGCCATTGGTATGCCAACAGCCTTACCTTCCTGAACTTCCTCTGCGGACTCTGCGCCATCGCCGTAGTCTGGGGACCGCATCACATCCCCAACCGCCATATCCTCGCCCTGATCTTGATCTTCATGGGGCAGTTCTTCGACCTCTTCGACGGACGAATGGCACGTAAATACGGCTCCACCAATCACGGGGCAATCTATGACGACATCGCCGACGGAACCAACTTCGGTCTGGCCAATGCCAGCATTGTTTTTGTCGGCCTGGCACGGAACCTGGCTCCCATTCCGATGGTCATAGCCATTGCCCTCTCGGTGATTTACCTGATTTGCGTCATCTATCGGCTCTATCGGTTCCTCAAGCCTACGCAGAATCTCCCGCGCGGAATCTTCCAGGGACTGCCCTCCCCCGGCGGTGCATTGCTGGCTGGCGCGTGCGCCATTGCCGCCGCCCAGCTCAATTGCCTGATCGTTAGCTGGACGGCTGCGGTTATTGTCCTCCTCGCGTCGTTGCTGATGATTTCCAATGTGCCCTACCGTCATTTCGGGCAGGATCTTTGGCCCTCGCTTCCCAAGGGATTCCGCGTGATGCTCCTCATTCTCTGCATCGTCTTCATTTGCTTCGCTTTGGTCAAGCGGGACTGGGCTGAGGCCTTCACCTGGTTCACCACCGGACTTGCCTTTCTTTACGCCTTTGGAGCCATCGCCCCCAAACGCTATTTGGAACAATTGCGCCAGCAACAACTCGCCGAGGCGGAAGACGATTTGCCGACCAGCGAAACCGTCCTGCCCACCCAGACGGAAATTTCCTCCAAGTAGCCGCATCTTTCCATATTGTTTAAAAAGCTTAGAAATAGAACCACTCATAACTCAAGAGCCATGATGAAGAACTCCACCTTACGCATTGTTTTGACAACGCTGGCCAGCACTTTGTTGTCGGTCGGTGCCCAGGAGGTTTCTGCCGAAGGGACCGCCCCGGATTTGACGATGATGGATATCATCACCAAAGGCGGCGGAATCATGTATGTGCTGGTCGCTCTCTCGTTCGTGGCAGTTATGCTTATCATCTTCTATCTTTTGACCTTGAGAAAGAATGTCCTGTGCCCGCCCAAATTCATTTCCCAGGCACGGGATGCCGCCGAACGAGGAGACGTCGAAGGCTTGGCGGAACTTGCCGCCGCCGAACCATCGCCCGCCGGACGCATTGTCAACGCGGCGTTGCTTTCCCTCCCCCAAGGCAGTACGAAAATTGAACTTGGTCAGCTCCAAGGAGCAATGGAGGACGAGGGTTCGCGGCAGGTCGCCCTGCTTTGGGCGAAAATCCAATACCTTATGGACATCGGAACAATCGCCCCCATGATTGGACTGCTTGGAACGGTCTGGGGAATGATGGTTTCCTTCACGGGACTCGACGCCGGCATAAGCATGGCCAACAAGTCCGCCAGACTGACCAGCGGTGTCTCGCAAGCGATGTTCACCACCTTCGGGGGACTGATCGTCGGCATCCTCGCCATCGCCGCATACTCGGTGTTCCGTGGGCGGATCAACCGCCTGACCAGCCACCTCGAAAGCCAGTGCGCCGCCTTGCTGCGCGCCTTGACAGCGGCTTGCAAGTAAATTGCCCCACGTTCCGTCACCCAACGCAAACGGAGGCGACTATGGATTTCAAAAAAAAGTACCAAGAACATAACGCGGGCTTTCAGATGGCCCCGATGCTGGACATCATCTTCATCCTGCTCATCCATTTCATGGCGGCGACCATCTTTGCCCAATGGGACAACAAACTGGACATCAAGATCCCCACTGCCGCCAATGCCGCTGAAAACGACATCCGCCAATATGGCGAGGTCATTCTCAACATCGATCGGGACGGCAAGGTATTCATCAACAGCAACGAGGTTGACGACGAACAGCTGGTGGAACTGCTCAACGCCATTTCAACTGCTTTCCGTGATCAGCCATGCGTCATCCGACCGGACCGCGAGACCAGCTGCCAGCATCTTGTCCACATCCTCGATCTTTGCCGTGGCGCCAATGTCTGGAATGTCTCTATCGCCACCACTAAGCCAACCAACCAAGAGCTTCCGTCAGAATAGCTCCAACACTATGCGCAAGAAGTTCTTCAAAGGTATTCTGTGCATCTTCTGCCTGGCCGCCTCCTGGCTTGTCTGGGCGGAGGATTTTGAGATGACTTCCACGCCGGATGACCTCTACACCTTCATCCAGGAACTTCATACTCGGAATTATGACGACACCCTGCTGGACAAGGTTGAACTCTTCCTGAAACTCTACCCTGCCCACGACTATTCCGACCCCGTTCAGCAAATCAAAATCGCAGTCCTCAACCGCCATCAGCGCCACGCCGAGACCATCGATGCCATTCGCCAATATCTGGAGCAATACCCGAACTCCCCTCAACGCGAAGCATATCTTCGATTGGAAGGTGCCTGCCGCTTCAACCAGAAAGACTATGCCAAGGCGGCAGAGTGCTTCCGCAAACTGATTGACACCACCAAGACGGAAACAATCCGCGAAGACGCCACACTTGCGCTGGCCACATGCCAACGCGAA
>JAEEGL013135562.1_pt1 | contig 12086 bp, 15 predicted proteins | sample 9134231 | NCBI WGS metagenome assembly JAEEGL01 (sample SAMN16246548, study PRJNA631951) | gut metagenome | biome: gut microbiome; feature: rumen; material: fiber-attached | host: Bos | place: Iran: Karaj | collected 2018-10
ATTTAATCCAGGCGGATATACGCACACATCAGTCGCGATTCTTGATGCTCTTAGAGCCGTGAATGTTCCGACAGGCGAAGATCATATTTCTAATGTGCCAGAACGCGAGCCATTCCGCCAGATTTCATACGTTTCTTATTTTGCATGTAAAACAATCACGGGCCACGGATTTGACGGATACATAGAAGGAATTGATTATCTGGTAAACAATCATAAATAAGCCGCAATTTAGCGCAATTGTATGCAATACATGGTGTTAGTAGTGTTTTTATTACCCTAGGTACTGCTACATTTTACTACCGATAATGTATATTTATAGATAGTATAGATTTACAAGTTTTTTTGTATTAACTTTTCATCGTATAAGGTTTTATTTATTATTTTCACTTATATTTATTTAAAAAAAATTTTAAATAAAAACACTTTTTTTTTGATAGAATTAGAATAATTATCATTAAATTTTGTTCAGATTGATTGCAGTCTTTTTTTTGTTGTATAAATTTTTTTCTTTCAATAAAACTGTTTTTTTTCTTTTTTTTAAATTATTTTATAAACAGATTGTTAGCTAAATTCTGTTTTGCCTCGCTTTCTATCTCAATTATCTCCCTTAGTGTCATATATTTTTTCACAGGCTTCTTTACTAGATAATACTTCCTGTTTATTGCGCCCCACCATTTCTCGTTTTTACACAATCCTTCCGGTGGTATATCGGTCTTGAAATTAAATGCGAAATCCCTTATGACCGATAGTTCTTCTGCTTTGCTTACTTTTTCTATCTTTGCTTCATAACTTTGTGTGTATTTAAACCATAAGTACTGAATCACGTTAGGTAGTTTTTCAGGTGAAAAAGTAAGCTGCGCATTTGTAAGGATTTGGTAATTTAGTTGACCATTCTTATATCTTTTTTTCCAAAAAAATAAAGGTGGTTTCTGCCCCTCGTTGAAATCCGTTTTGCTAAGATACCTTGTGAAAAGATTCAATGAAGTTTTACTTTTCTTGGAATCTGCCGTATAATCAATGCACAAAGATAATTTATAACGGCAGACGAATTCAGGTATGCTATCAATTAGCAGACACAGATTCTTCTGGCTTTGCTTAGTAATTATCATACAGTCAGTGCTGACCATATTCCCTTTTGATCCGGACTTGTTTCGGTAATGTCCGGATGGCGTTCTTTTACCGTGGTAAGTCACGCTGAAATGTTCCGTTGCGATGTAGAATGGTTTATTACCCATTTTATATCCTCCTTACTATTTATTATGCAAGAAAAAAGTTTTTTGGGCAAATATCAATTGTGGCTTTACTCTTTTGGGCATTCTCCCGATACGGACAGCCTTCTTCTATACAAGGCACGTCAATATCTCCTTTGGCTACGGCATGAGAATTATCTATTTCCTGAGAATGATTTTCATTCTGCGTACAGGATTTTCTTGTCGTATATATCTTATTTAAGAGAATCAGGTGAATCAGACAGGACTGTCTGCAATACCGTATCCTGCTTGAAATCGTTTTTCCGATTTCTGAAAGAGAAATATCCGGCATACAGGTTTTATTCTTTAATCGAATCCCCGAAATTCTCAAAAACTATCCCAAGGGTATTCTCACTTGATGAAATCGAAAAATTCTTTGCCGCAATAGAGACCGACAGTATTATCGGGATAAGGGACTACTGCCTTTTCGAGCTTATATACAGCTGTGGCTTACGCAATTCAGAAGCAGGCAATCTTCTTATTGATAACGTAAAGATTGGTTCTCGGCTTGTCCTCGTAAAAGGAAAAGGCGGAAAAGAGCGTTTGGTGCCGTACGGAAGTCGGGCTGCCTCTGCTCTTAAAGATTACCTTAAGCTACGTTCGCTACAGCAGGAGCTACGGATATCAAAATGCCGGAACCTGTTCACTACATTACAGGGCGCGAAGCTTTCCTCAAGGGAGATTCTGTTCCGGTTCCGCTTATATGCCGACAGAGCAGGATTAAGTGATTGCACAGTCCATACTTTGCGCCATAGCTGCGCAACCCATTTGTTAAACGGCGGCGCGGACATTTTTACCATATCAAGATTCCTCGGACATTCCTCGATAACAACTACACAGATATATACTCATGTAGACGAGCTGATGCTCCGCGAAGCATATTATAAATACTTCCCAAAAACTGGCAGATTCAGGAATGTAGCAGAAGGTCAACCAGAGTTATATTCTGCGATGGAGACAGACGAAGCTGGTTTTTGCCGTTCACGAGGCTCGCTTTAAGATGATTTCTTAGGCATTCATAACCTGATTCTTTCTCTGCTATAGTAAGAAGCCTGTCCCTTGTGATATCAGCGACAGGAAGCACCGACGAGAAAAAAGCGAACGAGCCGTCATTCTGTTTCTCATCTTGCTCAATCATCCTCTGTATCAACGAGGTACTGTTCTCGGATGCAAGCAAGCTGTTAAGATAACGAGCAAGGGCAGACAGCATGTAATCACAATATGTATCGCATATTGACAGATAAAAGTCTTTTATCAATAGGTACGAATCGAAGAACAGGTTCTTGTTCATGTAGCGGTATCTTAAATAGCTCTCCGCTTGTTTCTGCCATTCCCGGAGAAAATATTTCTGCATGTTCTCAAGCCGGATGTTCTGCCTTTTAATTACTGCTTCAAGGGAATAAACGCAACGCCTGAATTCCTTATGTATTTTTTTCTTCCTCAAAATATGCTCCTTCGTCGCAACATTGCGACAATTTATTGCCAAGCTCTTTTGAACAAAAAAATAGATTTCCGGTCTTTTTCCTTAAATCCTCATCTTCGAGAATTGTACATAATTCTTCCATTTTTTTTGAAACAAGTCTCATCAAGAAACAATCTATTTTGTTATCCTTATTTTTGCTTAGATAAATCAATTGTTTCAGCAAATCTGGTATATTGTGGATGTCATCAAGCATTATGCTTATAAACTTCTTTTTATTTCCAACATAAAAACTATTGAATCGGAATAAATTCCGTACAAAACAGTTCTGATATTTCTCAATCTCTATACATAGGGATATACATTCATCAATATTCTTCATTTTAATCCTTTCCTGTTTCTTCTTGTTTCCGCATGATGAACAGCGTCATATTTCAGATGGCACGGTGCGCACAACGCCTTAAGATTTTCCTTCCTGATATCCGACGGGATATGATTCAAATGGGCAACTGTAAGTGTATTTCTGTGAGTATCGAATTTCTCTCCGGGTTTACGGCATTGTTTTCCGCAGTTCTTACATTTCCATCCTGACTCCTCTTTAACCTCAAAAGCAATATCATTCCAGTTTTCAGGATATAGATTTCTTTTCATCGGCATTGTGCTTTTCCTCCTTCCGTCGCAACGTTGCGGCGAATTTATATATTCGCGGTTTATCCGCATTCATGATTTATTTTCCTCATCATATGTCTTCTGAAAAAAAACTCTCTTTCAGCTCAGCCGAAGTCAGAAAACGTCCTGCCGAAATATCCTCTATTTCCGTATATCTGATCTTAACTACATTTATTACTGCATCCTTCTTGTAAACAGTGTCATTTTCTGCTGAAGCAGGCTTTAACAGAACTGTTAAAAATGCAAATCCTTTGTCATCTACCGAAAACTTATTGCAGAAGACTATGGCATCTCTTACGGAATAGTCTTTTCTTTTTAGTTGGAGATGAGCCGGATAAGTTCTCGGATAAGTATCATTTGCAGAAAAACCGCAGAAATCATCAACTCTGTCTGTATGGATGGCATACTTATATTTGCCCTGTTTGTACAGGCATTCTATTTTGTTTCTAACTCTGTTTGTATAGATTGCCTTATACAGATTGTAAAGTGACATAATAAGGAATGTCGCAAACAAAACCGTTAATTTTTGCTCTGAAAAATAAGTCAGCAGAACCCCTGCAACGCAACCAAAACCTAATATCGCGTAAATTGATTCTATCAGGTGCGAGTAATACATCTTCTCGTGCGTCACAAGCACTTCTGGAAGTGTATCCAAATCCAAATTGTATTTCATTTTTTTCCTCCTCCTGTCGCAACATTGCGACAACTTAAAAGATGGCGGATTATTCCGGGACGCTGGTAATGTCCGCCGCAACCAGCATTTTGACGTTAATTTAATCAGCAGAATAACCTTCGTCGGTTCATCGTCATCCCGCTCCTGCGGCTCCGTTTTTATGGCGTTTATACTCAAACGGAAGCGAAACCGGTGAGTACTATTTCATTAAAAATCTTTTCCTTTTGATAAAAATAAAAGATAATAAAAATATTCTTCAGTTAAAGGAAAACGAACTTTTTGTTTTAACGCAGCGTCATAAGCAGCAACAAAAATCGAATTGTTTTCTTGCTCAAGTTCTTTATATTTGCTGAAGCATAGCTTTGGATTTTCCAATAAAGGCTCAATAAATTTCAGGTAATTTCCTGCAGAAATGTTATATGAATCGTCATTAAGCAGTTTCATTGAGTTTGATACATTGTTCCGTATCTGTTCTAAATAATATTTGACCGAATTTAACTGATTTGTTTCTTTGTTCTCCTCTTTAGGGTCAAAGACAAAGAAATGCTGTTGCATTTTCTGGTAAAAATCTTCAAAATCATCACCGTTCCGTTTCAAATATTTAGTGAGGTCAAGATTATGAACGATTACAATTTGAACAAGAATATTTATGAAACTGCATCCCGTAAAATAATCCAGAAATGACAAGCCACCGATATTCAACTTCTCAAGAATATTACAGACAAAACTATTTTGACTTATCTCGGCTAAATATAATATAAAGGCGCAACAAAAACCGTCCGCAAAAATATGCAGCACCCTAAATCCAATAAGTTTCACATACTGTAGTACTTTTTTTTGCATCGTTTATTTCCCCTTTTTGTTGTCAAAAACAAATTTGATTTTTTTCTCCGCGTCAAGCTCGAACCTGCAATCAAAATCTTTTCCCGCCTTGCTCTTGCAGTGCTTGATTCCGGTCTTCTTGCCGGAGCATAAAGCCGCGACATCTTTTTCGGTCAGTTTCGCTCCGGAAACATTCTCCCACAGGACGAACTTGCAGCCTTCCTTATATCCGGCGCAGTACCAGTTCGTTTTTCCTTTTCTTACTTCCTTTCCGCATACCGGGCATTTGTTGTCGCAACGTTGCGGCAATGCTTCTATCGGTATCTCGATGTTTATATCTTTTGATACAGAATCCCTTACGAACGTTTTAATGTCGGACAGGAATCTTACAGGATTCTCGTCAAGCCTTTCTTCCCATTCAGTCGTCGCGGCGACATCCGCAAGGCTCCGTATGGTAGACGAGCGGACTGCTTTAAGCAGCGTCTCGCCCAGAGGCGTTACATAGAAGTTCTTCGATTTGACTATGATATAGCCGTATTTCTTCAGCTTCGGTATGAAAGTATGCCGTGTCGCAGGAGTTCCCAAACCTACGAGCTTTTTATCAAGTTTTGATTCGTCAAGCGACTTCGGATTCTCGGTGAAGGACAAAATGCTTGCTTCGTTGAAATAGGGCGGAGCTTTTGTCCATTTCTCCTTTGTCTCAATCTCAGAAAGCATAAGGTTGTTCCAGTCCATGCTATCAAGCGGCTGTGATTCTTCTTCGTCGTCGTCCTCTTTTCCGTCGGTATCTTCATTCCATTGTACAAATTCCTTGAATCCATTTTTTATTATTTTCTTTCCGGCGATTCTGAATTTGTAATCGCTTACTTCAACTGTCACAGTCTGTTTCTCATACTCACAGGGCGGAAGAAATGCCACCATAAACCTGTCGTAAACCAGATAATAGATATTTTTCTGCTCGTCTGTCGCATTGTCCGGTAATGCGGCGAGCGGAATTATGGCATGGTGAGCCTCAAGCTTCTTGTCATTGAAAACCCTTTTGTTTTTGAGCGATATGTCAGACTTTTCCAGGGCAGCCCTGCATTTATCCAACATAGCCACGGATTTCTGAATCGTTCCTTTCTGATTGTAGCAAAGGGTCTCGAATATGTTTCTGCAAAGCTCGACGTTCCCGCTGCCCATAACCCTTGACGGTGTTCTCGGATAAGAAACGCATTTAAGTTCCTCATAAAGAGACTGGACGATTTTCAATGTCTTGTCAGCCGTATACCCGAACGACTTGAAAGCGTCTTTCTGCAGCGCGTTCAGGTTGTAGAGCTGCGGCGGATTCTGTGATTTTTTCTCGACTTTGTTATCCAGGAGACGTGCTCTCTGTCCTATGCAGGAGCGTAGCTTTAAGCCCCGCGTATTGTCTGAGAATCCGGTCTTTTTGTCATCCTCGAAATAAATTCCACGGCAGCTTTTATCCGTAGCCCTGTTGCCGAAAAGTCCGTAATGCTCGAAATATTTCTCGCTCTTGAAATTCTTGATGCTGTCGCAACGTTGCGCGATCGCGGACAAAATTGCAGTCTGTACACGACCGACGGCAAGCTTCGTCCGCGCCGCGTTCGATATATACCGGCAGAAGTTCATGCCAGTAAGCCAGTCCGCCCGCTGCCGGGCGAATCCCTGCTGGGCTATCCGGTCATATTCCGTAAGAGGCTTTGCGTTCTTTATTCCTGCCTTTACCACATCAGGCGTAAGAGCCTCGCTGACCCAGAACCGTCTTATCCTTGAAAGGTCATTTATCCCTGCCTGTGAAAGGCATTCTCGCGCGATAACCTCGCCCTCGCGGTCAGCGTCAGTCGCTATGAGGATATTGTCGTTTTTATGTGATTTTAGAATTGATAAGACGAATTTCGCCTGTTTCTCGACCGCAGGATTAGTCCTGTAATCGAAACATTCCGGTATGATAGGGAAGTCATTTCCGTAATGCTTCGGCTCTTCAAGCGCGAAGAGATGACCAATGCAGTTTGTAATGATTGTATCGGAATTCTTATAAACACCAGCGGATTTTGTGCATCCGAGCGCGGCGGCAAAGTCAGCCGCCACAGAAGGTTTTTCTGTGAGGATTAACAATTCGTACCCCTTCGGGCAGACGGAGCACTTGAATTAATCTTAAACATTAAACGTCAGAAAGTCAATAAGTTTTCTTGACTTGTGTACACAAAACGTGTACACTGTTGTTGACCCATGAAGGAGGATTTTTTATGGACGAAAAAAGCACGAACAAATACGGAATTGATTATACAGCTTTCAAAAATCTGAAAAGATTCATGAAGGAAGAGGATGCAATACGAACGGCTGAGTCAATCTGCGAGAGGGAGCATTGGGAGCTTGACAGCTGGCACGTAGAATCTGCGCTTAACAACCTTGATATGGACATGGCTTATAACTAATGAAACTAAGCAAAGAGCAGCAGGAGCTTGTCGAGAGCATCAGGTTTTCTGAGCTTCCGTCGAAGAAGAACAAGACCGAGATTCACATGCGCCTTGATACGGACGTGCTCGAATGGTTCAAGTCGCAGGGGCAGGGGTATCAGACGAAAATAAACGCAGTACTCCGGGCGTATGCTTTCGGCGTTAACGGATAAAAAGTTGTCGCAACGTTGCGACGAAGGGGAAAAAATGGAAACAAAAATCGATAAAACATCCGAGCAACTTCTTTGCTCCCGTTATATTGTACTTAAGAAAACTTCTATCATCATTTCAATTATCGCTATAGTGATTTCAATCACAAGTATAATTATTTTTATCAGTCATAAAACTGTATCATCAGATGAGCTGCGAGATTTGCCTTATATAAGTCTCTCAAATTATATTATCGAAATGAGTCTGGATGATTCACCAAAAACAATCTGTGCTCAACTTGTAAACGGTGATACATCTGATATTGGAGAATTTTATTGGTTGGCGGATAGTGACAAAATTGATATGATATGCACAGGTGACATTATTACTATAAAACCTATCAAACCAGGAAACACTACAATTTATTGTTCTCATCCAAAAGCAGAATTTGAAAAAGCCATTTATATTATTGTCAAAGACAATCAAGAGTAGCAAACTTGCAGTTTTAAGTTGTCGCAACATTGCGACAACTTAATGAAAATTCTTTTTACAATTCCGGCATAAGTATTTCTGCTTACCAAGATTATCAAACCCTTTTCTAATAACATATAATGAAGTATTGCAAACAGGACAGATTTTCCCAATTTTTTTATATGAACGTGATTTTCGTATGATTTCCATTTTTTCCTTTGCTATAGCCTGGTATCTTTCTTTTAGCTGCAAAATGTTTTTTTCGGCGTAATTCAATATTTCCGGTTCATTTTTGTTAAGCATTACATTTAAGATTAGTGCAGAATTAAATATATCAATCATTCCTAATGGTTTACTAAAATCAATATCTTCAATTTCTTTTTCCATAATTATAAAAATAAATCTAAAAGGAAAAACTGTCAACGTCACTTATTTTATATAGGTGATTTTTGATAAAATTCACTTTTCTTGTATGAGCAACCCTCTATGCAAAGAAATTATTCTATTTTGAGCTAACTCTTGACGCAAGATAAAATAATGTATCCCACATATTTGTTATTGTTTTCGTTGTCAAGAGTTAGCTTGTATGTCTAAAATTATCGTGTATGTCCTGTATTTTGTCTTTTCTTTGTATTATATTTTTTTATATTGTATTACATTTTTTTTACACATTACTTTGTAACATTAATAAAAAACTACAAAATATATTAATATTGTCGTATAATTCCAATGTATTAATATGTCGCAACGTTGCGACAACTGAATTTTGCCGGAGGTTTTCAGATGATAAACAGACCAATAAATGTACGCTCCTTTATGGAGAGAAAACCCGGCAAAACAATCCAGGCTCTATGGAGAGGCAAAGAACGCAGGGAAAAAGAGGAAGACCTTTTCCGTATTCCCGGTTTCAAGAAAAAAGACTTCGATGCTCCGATATTCTCAGAAGACAAAAAAAACAGAAGAAGCGGTTTCGTTCATGGCGGATATTCCGGCGGAGGAATGGCGGATTATACCAGCTCACGGAAACGGCAGGTGTATTTTCATACCACATACAGCTACAACAAGAACGTCCACAAAAAGTATCTTTCCTACTATATGCCGCAGGAAGAAAAGGAGCTGGAGAACGAATACAGACCCTCCGAGATATTCGGAACTGAAGAGAATGAATACATGGACAATATCGTCGGTTTCCATCATAAAATAGTGATTTCCCCGGAATGTCCGGAAGGAAACTTTAAGGCAGCAGCGGAATCCTTTATCAGACATGTCGAGATGCTGACCGGCTACGAGCTTTTATGGCGTGGAGTCGTCCATAACGACACCGGGCACAGGCATATTCATCTCTGCATAAACGGCAAGGACAAGAACGGAAAAAAAGTATGGTTCGACAAAACAAACCAAAAGAACGGTTTCCGCGAGACTGCTTCCTATATCTTTACTCTCCTTCAGGGAGAACGTACGGACAGGGAAATAGAGGCAGCAAAAAGCAATGTCCCCAAAAGCATGAGGTGGACTCATCTGGACGAACGGATCTCAGATGCCGTTTCCTCCCGAAGCATAAGCCCGGACGAGAATATTGACCCGATGCTCCGGAAGCGCCTCGATTTCCTTTGCGAAATAAGGCTCTGTACCTGCGACGGAGAAAAATACATATTCGACCCCAACTGGAAAGAAGTGCTCGTGAACACAGGTCGGTATAACACATATATGCGCGAATACCTTGAGCCTGACAAGCTGCCGTTGAAAATATACAATGGCGGATTCCTTGAAGGTAAAGTGGAGAAGGTTATAACCTTTGACCGAGACGAGTCTTTCAACAACGCGCTGATAGTAAGCGACGGAGTTTCGCGCCACTATGTAGCCGCCTATGATTTCCGAGGTGACCCTTCTAATCTTCTTCATGCAAAAGTAATGATAAACGTTCCGCCCTCATCGTCACAATTCCTGAACGTAAACCCCCGCGACATAGAAGTCTTGGAAAAAGAAAAGAAAACAACCCGCCGCCGCAACGTTGCGACAAATACGACGGAAGAAAGAAAAGAAGGGTTGGACTCTAAATATTAACAAAACATAATCTAAATATTAATAATAGTGGACATATTAAAATTAAGAAGCTATAATAAATATGAATCTCCGTCTGCCAACACAGGAGGTTTATATGAAGAATTATCTTCCGGAGGGAAACGCGGAGACTCCGTTCAACCCGCAGCTGGAGCATTTCAACTTCATCTGCGGGTCTTTCCGCAATGAAAACCGCGTTCTGAGAATTATCAGCATTATAGCTAGCGTGTCCTTTCTTGCCTCGCTCGGTCTGTGCTATTACGCCATAAACCAGCCGGATTCCGTTCCTGTCGTCATAACGCTTGACGACCTGGGTAATACCGGCTATGTGGGCAGGCTCACTCGTTCCAACTGGCAGGGATATCAGGTTCCTGATATCGCGATAACCGCCAAAGTCAAGGAATTCATTGAGCTTTATTACATGATAAGCACCGACGAAACCATCATGAGGCGCAACATACAGAACAATTACCATAACCTCACGCAAGTGACAGCGGACAAATACACGACACTCATCGCAGAAGAAAATCCATACAAGGATTTCGGAAACGTCACGCAGGAAGTTTTGTTCGATACGGAGCCTCTGGCAGTTTCCGCATATACCTATCAGGTCGATTTCAGCGTTCTTAGGCGCAATCTTACAGGTCGTATTCTATCCAACTTTTCATACAGGGCACTCATTACCATAAACCTTATGAATCCGGACATGGACGATATGAACGAGAATCCTCTTGGAATATATATATCGTCCTTTGATTTCAAATATCTTAAAACAAACAATTACGGAGAATAAACCAATGACGATAAAAACAAGAAATATCATTCGCGCAGCCTTTGTTACGGCAGCCGCAGCATCGTTCCTCTCGTGCAAAACAATAGACATGGAAGCAATGACAGAAATTCCGGGTCCAGATACGGACAACGGAACAATGGACTATATGATAGAAGAAAAACTCGTCAACAAAGACATAGAGGACACGGTTTTCGTCGTTGAGAAAGTCGTGTACAGACCGGAGCTTCCTGTCACAGAAGAAATCGCCAGACCGGAGCAGGGCATGGACACCGTGAAGGAAAGCTATGAACAGGCAGTAGTGAAGCCCGCGGACTACAAGAACGGAGCAATCGTCTATCAATTCAATGAGAACCAGGTCTTTGAAATTTATACCGAGCCTTTCCAGCTTACCGACATAATCCTTGAATCAGGCGAGACGGTAATAGCGAATCCCCTTATCTCCGAGGACGAGCAGGTTTGGGAGCTTACCGCCGGAGTCGGTCGCAACGCTGCGACAGGCGAGAACATCCAGCATCTTTTCCTAAAACCTGTCATTTCCGGACTTGATTCCACTTTCATCGTCATAACCGACAGGAGGACATACCATTTCCGAATCATGTCGTTCGACGGCGTTCACATGGCTATGGTCAGGTTCAAATACCCGAAGACCGCCGCAGACGGTTGGAACATCACGACCCTCAACACTGTCGTCAGCGGCGAGATGGTAAGGGCAACTGAACCGGATCTCCTTTCCTTTGACTATAAGGTTACTTACAACATTTTCAAGAAACCGGACTGGCTTCCGAAACGCATCTATGACGATGGAAGGCAGACTTATATTACCGTGGACGAATCAGTTCTTCACAAGGAGCTTCCTGTCCTTTTCAATGAGAATGACGAGCTTTTGAACTATACGGTCAGGGATAACATATTTATCATTCCAAGACTCATCAACAGAGTCACGCTGAAACTTAACGGACAGAAAGTAACTATAGAGAAAAAGAAAACATCAAAGGGGGAATAAATGGACGAGAGTTATGACGACGGCGCTGACGAACGGAAAGAAAGCTCTTTCTCCGGCAATTCTGCTTCTGACAATTTTTCTCAACAAGGCGGCTCGTCAAATGACAAAGCTAATAGTACCGGTTCCGATAAGAATGCGGAGACAGACAACTACGACATTGAGAATATCCAGAGCCTCACCGAACAAATGAACGAAGCCTTCGACGAGGAAGAGAAAAACTTCATCGAAAGCAACAGCAGCGCGGCTAAAGTCAATGTCGGAGCAATATTCGCGGTCATATTCATTATCATCGCCTTGGTCGTTCTTGCCATCATG
>JAEEGL014318061.1_pt1 | contig 12086 bp, 7 predicted proteins | sample 9134231 | NCBI WGS metagenome assembly JAEEGL01 (sample SAMN16246548, study PRJNA631951) | gut metagenome | biome: gut microbiome; feature: rumen; material: fiber-attached | host: Bos | place: Iran: Karaj | collected 2018-10
AATCAGATATAGATAATATACGGAAATTAGTAAAATATGTATTTGTTCCTCTTTGTATATTTTTATTATCATCTTCAAATTTTATATTTTCATTTCTATATATTATTTCTTCTCCTCTATATAATTGTTCTTGACGAAGAGTTCTTCCTATTTTATTTTCATAAAAATATGCTAATTTCCATATTCCAGACATTATGTTTTTTATTTTATTTAAAACTGATATAAAAATTTTTTACATTTTAAATAATATTTTATGTTCTAATATTTAACATTTAAATTTTTTTTAAATAATGATATTTAATTGGATAATATATATCTATTATTTTATGATATAATTTGAATAAAAATAAGATTCACTATAAATTTTAAATCATTTAAATTAATAATCAATTAAAAATATGAAAAATAATTTAAGTCAAAAGGACATAAATGTTTCATACAATAAAATTTTAATTAAAAACGACAAAATGGTAAGGGCAAATTCAACTATTTTTAATAGAAAAATTATGAGTTTTTTTCCAAAAAGGATAAATCAATCTTTTAAAAATATAAATATAAAAAACATAAGAAAAATTATAGGATCAAAAAATAATGAGACTAAAATTTATTGTAAATCAGATAATAATTTAAAAGAGAATAACAATTCTTTTACAAATGAAAAAATAAAAGATAAATTTATTGAAAAAATGAGAAATAATTTTTCAAATGATAAAAACAAACGTAAAAAAACATTATATGTAAATGTTCATGTAAATTTAAATCAAAATTACTCAATGTTAAATAATAATAATTTAGATAATAGTGAATTAAATAAAAATAAAGAAAATACTTTTTTAATAGATAATAAAAGAAATCATGATAAAGAAAATCCAATGAGATTATTTACTGATCCAAATTTATTATTAAAAAAAAAAAATACCTTAGGTAGTTATAATGATAAATTAATAAAACTAGAAAGTAATAAAGAAACTAAACTTCCTAAAATGATTACTAATAAAACAATAAATGAAAATGAAAACAAAAATAATTTTTTCCAAGAATTAGAAATAAAACTAGAAAAATTATTAAAAGATATTAATGTTAGTTCAAAGAGTAGAAAATATAATATTATTAAAATAATATTTGAAGAAGGAATAGAATCAATAAAAAATATTTATGAAAAAAATTTTTTAAAATTAATTACTTCAAAATATCATAAATTATTTTCTGAAATTTTTAAAGAAAATCAATCTTTAAAACAAAATTATGAAACATTAAAAAATCAATATTTAATGACAGATAAAAATTATATTGAAACAATTTCAAAGTTAAAAGAAAAGGAAAAAGAAATAGAAAAAATGAAAAATGATGTTGTGTTATTAAATACAGAAAAAAAAAAAGTTAAAATAGCTCGAAATAATAATAAATTCAATATCAACAATTTAGAAATGGTTTTTTCTAAAAGTGTGGATAATATATTAGTTAATCATCATAATAAATATTTAGATAGAATAAATAAAATAAATATTGAAGATTTAGATGCTTTATATTTTAAAGATAAAATTAATCAAGATAAAACTCAAAATTCAAAAAAAAATAAAGAAAAAGTTCCAAAATTAGATTTTGGTCCTGTTAATGATTTTTTAGAACAATCTAAAATAAGTAATAATTATAAATGTCATCAATTTAAAAAAAGTCTAAATATAATTAATAATTTATATAAAAAAAATAAATAAGTTCCATTATATTATTATTAAACTTATAACAGAATTTATTTACTATATTCTTTAATACTAGAGACAATAATAAAAATAAAAGTTTAGATAATGAATATTTTATTTATGATATATATAGTAATTATTGATTAAATATAATTTTTTTTTTTGTGAATAAACAAATTAATAAATTTATTTTATTATATTTTATTTTTAATCAGGAAATAAAATTTTTGAAGCTGTTTCTAAATCTCCTTTTGATTGTAAAATTGCATTTCTTATTTCTTCAATTGAAAAAATAGAACTAGTATTTAAATTTTCATCTAATTTTTTTTCTAATTCTTTAATTTTTTCTTCATTTAATTCAATATTTTTTTCTTCATTTTCATTATCTCTTTCAATTTCTAAATAAAGAAAGCCTTTATCATTTCCTATTTTGTTATTATTACTATCTACTATATTTGAAATACAATTAAATTTTCCTTCTTTTATATTTTTAAGTTTTATTAAAGTTTTTATTAAAATATTTTGATTTGGTTCTACTGCTTTTCCTTCATTTATTAAAGTTTTTTCAAAAAATATTTCTTCATTATTTGATATTAAATAACAATTTTCAGGCCATGATATTTCTCCATTATTTATTACTTTAAATGAAAATATTATATCATTTTTCATTAAATCTTTTTTCTTTAGTTTTAATGTTATTTTATTTTCTGTATTATCAAATTTACAACTATAATTTTTATTATTTTCTTTTTTTACTTTTAATTCTTTTAATTCTTTTTTTTCTTCAATTTCTTCTTCTTTTATTTTATTTTCAGTTACTTTTTTAATTGGATTACTTATTAATAATTGTTCTTTTATTGATTTAATTTCATTTTCAATCTTATCAATTTTTGAAAAATTATTTGATATTCTTTCATAAAATTTATTTAATTTATCATCAATTAATTCTGAAATTTTACTTAGTAACTCATTTTTAAATTCATCATTCATATTTTTTAAATAATAAATAAACAAAAAAAAATTATAAAAAGAAAATTTAATTAATTAAAGAACATCAAAAAAAAAATAAAAGTATGATTAATTATTTATATAATGCGGAAATTTATTTTCAACAAAAATAGTTTGAATAGTTTTTCTAATACTTCCTCCAATTTTTTGTTTAGCTTCAGAATTAAGAGAGTTAATAGATTTTTGAACATTTTTAAGCATATTTTTTAAATTTCCAATAGTTTCATTTAATTTTTTTAATTTTCTTTCTCCTTCTAAATCAATTTCTTTTTTAATTTCAAAAACATTTTTTCTTTTAGATTTATCTCTTCCTGTAATTCTCTTTTCAATATTATATTCATCATTTCCTTCTTCTTTATTAACTCTTTCATCATAATTAATATTTCCTAAATTACTTCCTCCAGGATAAGAAGTAGTAATAACAAATAATTTATCTTTTAAACCTAATATAAAATCAGGTGAAGGAGCAGTGACAACAAAATAAAAATTATCTTCTTCAGTATTATTATAATTATTTGAATTTGAAGGTTTAATAAAAAATGTATTATTTTTTTTCTTTGAAAAATTAGAAGAATAAGTTCCCATTAATTTATCATTTGTTTGAGTATTATCTGAATATTTCTCTTTCATATGTAATTTATATACTCCAATACAAATTATTTTCTTTAGTAATAATTTATTAAATATTATTTCAAATTTTAATTGAGTTTCATCTAAAATTTCTAATTCTTCTAAAGGAGGAATATCAATTAAAAATAAATTTCCACTTGGAACATTTAAATATTTCCTTAAATCTTTTTTTTTAATTCCACTTTCACTTTCTCCAATAATTAATTTCTTAAGAACAGATAATAAATTTGGATTATAATAAGTTTGACAAATTAAATTATCCATCATATTTGAATAATAAACTTCTCCTGAAGCAAAAGAAGATGTTAAACTAATATCCATTCCAGCTTTAATAAAGATATATTCATCATTATTTTTCCTATTTTTATTATTTAAAAAAGAAACATTTTTAGGATTTATTAATTCAATAACACAAAAAATTCCTTTTCTAATTTGGGAAATTAAATTATATTTAAAAATAGTTTTAGCATCTAATAAATCTTCTTCTTCACTAGTTAATTTTCTAGCAGAATTATCTTCTTTTACTTCATTTTTAATTTTTGAACTAGTAAAAGAAGAAATTTCACTAACTGAAGGAGTTAAAATAACAACTTTTGAAGCAGTAGCAATTCCTGCTCTAATTAAATCCTTTTTATCCATTGGATCACCTTGAACTAAAAATATTTCATCAAAATATGCCATTGCATTCCAAACTTTATCTTCTGGTAATTCTTTACTTAAAATTACTATTGAAGGACAATCTGCTTTATTAATATATTTAGCTCTTAAAGGCTTTATAAAATCTATTAAATTTTGACATGTTCCACATATAATAATATGACCATTTTTAACTACTAATTTATTTTGTAATGTTTGATATATTGCATTCTCTTTTATTATTGGTTCGGATGTTACATGATATGCTTGAGCTAAAATTAATTTATCTGTTAAATATTTTCCTTGTCTATCACTTTCATCTACATAATCATCATCTGAGTAATTTTCATTTAAATTTATTTTATCTAAATCATTTAATAAATCATCATTTACATTATTATTATTATTATTATTATATGAATTACTACTTACTATTGTCTTTGTTGGTCTAATAGTATCTTTTTGTAAATTTATCATTACTTTATTTGCATTACTTTGATCTTTTGCAAGTAAATAACCATATATATTTATTGTTTTATCTTTTAAAGGAAGAATAAAATCAGTAGGTGCTAATAAAACAATATTATTCTTTGTTTTTATTGATTCTATATTTAATCCAAATAATATTATTCCCTCATTTTTTTCATATATTCTTTGAGCTATTTGTCCAAAAGATAATCCTCTTTTTGAATCTAAAGATATTTTATATATTTCATAATCTTTTCCTTCAGTATAATCATTCATCCAAGGATTATCTTCTAATATTTTTTCTAATGAATTTCCACCTTCAACAACATTATTAGTTGTTATTAAATTTGATATTAAAGCAATTAATCCTTTACATAAACAACTTTTAGATAATAAAGATAATTTCAATTCATCTATACATAATATTTGATCTTTATTATTATTTTTTGAAATTGATAATTCAAAATGATGTTCACTTTCAGGTCTTAATAATTGAATAACAAGTCTATTATCTAAATTATCTTCTTGTTTATCATCATTATTTTCATTATTTTGAATAATATCGTTAAACATCATTCTATTTGTTCCAATATATTTTTTTCCATCATTTTTTTTTTTATTTTTATCATTTAATTGTGCTAAAAATTTTTTAATTGCCATTGCTTGAATAATAGTTTTAGAATCTTCTTCACTAGGATCATCAGTTTGTTTATTACATAATAACATAATCATTTTAGCATTTCTAAATTGACATCTTTCTAAATCATTTAATTTAAGACAATCTCCTTCAAAATAAAATAATTTATTTTGATATTTTTGTAATAATCTTTTCATATCACCATCAGGACTTTGAGGCATTAAAATTAAAGCATGTTTTTCATTATCACCATGATCAGCATGAAAATATTCTTGTAATAAAACAGTAATACTTCCATAAGAAATATTTCCACTTAAAATAATAAAATCAACTTTTTCTAATTGTTTATAACTAGTTCTTGCATAAATACTTTTTGAAGTGATTTGTGCCATTAAATCTCCAATCATTCCAGGTAAAATTCCTACTTGAATAACAATTAAAACTATTATAAATATTCTTCCTAAAGTACTTATTGTTGATGAATAATAACCTATAGTTGCAAATAATGTCATAATAAAAAAAAAAGTGGTATGAAAATGATCATTTGAACCAGAACAATTTGATGAATCAAAACAATCTCTTTCAACAAATAACCAATATTCTCCTATTGTTTGTGTATTTTCAAAAACATTTAATTCTATTGTTGATATTATTAATAATGATATTATTGATGTTGCAATATTAAATAATTCTCTATTAACATCACTTTTGAAATGAGATGAAAATTGATTTATTCTTAATATTCTAAAACAAATAAATGATGATGATATCATATCTGTATTATTAATTAAATTAAATTCAAAGCCACAAATAACTCTCATTATTAAAAAAGGAATTATACTTAAGAAATCTATAAAAAATTGAATATAGAGGAATTTCCTTTCTATTGACATTATTATCAAATCAAAAAGAAAATCGAATAAAAAAATTATTCTACAAACCAAGTTAAACATAAAAAAAGTTTTATATTGCATTATTATATGAGGTTTATATGTCATGAATATATATATTATTATACAAGATAAAGATAGAATTAAATTTATTAATCCAAAAGTAAAGGAATAAAATTTTGATTTTTTCATGTTTGCAATAAATTTTATTATTGAAAAACTTGATGAATTTTGAAATGGTTTGCTTTTGGAATTTTGATTATCTTCTTCCATTTTTATTTTTATGAAATTATTTAATATTTGAATAATAACTCAAAAAAAAAAAAATAAAAAATAAAAATGAAAATTCAAATAATTTTAATATTTCTTTTCTCCTTATTAAAATCAATAATTCCTCAATACTCTAATACTTACAAAATGAAATTAAATGAGGATGATGATAGTGATGAAAATGATTTTACAAAGGAAACATCTCCAGTTTCAAATAGAATAGATATGGGACCATGTACTTGTATGTTATATGAAGATTATTGCAATAATCGTTGTTGTTGTGATGAAAAATGTCCTGAAGAAAAAAGAAAAATTTGGAAAGAAAATAATTTATGTTTAAATAAAAATACTTATCATTTAAGTGATTATACTTGTCATAGTGTTAAACATGAAAAAAATGATTCTTATTATTGGAATAAATACAATTCTCCTTTTTTATTCAAAGATCAAATATCCAAATTAATTTGTGTTAGATATGATAGAGTAAAAAATAAAATTGGAGAATATTATATTATTCCTGAGAATTCTGCACTTAATAATCATTTACAAGATAGTTACAATTATATTAAAGAAAATTCATATTTAAAATATTTAGAAAATAAAAATTTAAGAACATTACAAGATTCAAAAAGTACTTTTTCTTATAATGAGAAATTTGTTTTTAGAATATATAACGAGTTCGATCAAACAACTTTTTTTATACAAAAATTAAATTCTTATGGAATTCCTTTGACTGAAAATACTTTTAATTTTTTAATTCCTGTAGAAGGATATTTTAGATTAAAGGTTTTAAGTGAAAATGATAAAAACGAAACAAAAATACTTGATTATAAAATTAATTGTGATGCTCCATATATAAAACAATTAACCATAAATATTACATATAAAACAGAAGCTAATAATACAAATAATTATTCAATAATTGATAATGATTATAAAGTTGATCCAATATGTTCTCTTTCCATCCCAAAAAAAAGTTTTATATCTATTAAATGGACAAATAATGATTCGGATGTTGTGGATTTAAGAAATAATATAATTAGTGGTAATCCAGGTTATTTAGTTGGAAAAAATGTTTTATTCTTATTTAATGATTCCGAAATATATACAAATGGTTTATCAATATATGGTGCTAATGAATTTAATGAATGTATAGATTTAGAATCAAATTATGATGAAAAAGATATTACAAATTATCAAACAATTAAATTTAAAGTTAATTCAATTTATTCTTGTAAAATTAAAGATCTTACTGATAAATGTGATATAAATGAATTCTTAATTTTTAAAAGTATTAAAGAAAATTTCGAAGGAACAAAAATAGGTAAATTTGGTAATTCATATGATTCAGACAATGATTGGATTCCTATTCAATATGAAACTTTTGAACAAGAAAATCTTTATGATTTTTGTAATATACCAAAAAAAATATTTTTAGAAATTTTAGTTACTAAATTTTTAACCAAAGGTAAACCACAAGAAATGATTATTGGAGCCAAAATTAAATATTCAAATGATTTTATAAGAAAAGATACTCCAGTTGAAATTCAATTTATAACTAAATTTATCACAATATCAGAAGAATTATATAAAAAAGAAGATAAATTAACTAGTTTGAATCCTATAACGAATTTTTCTATTAAAGAATCATAATATTTAATTTTTTTAAATTAATCATTTTTATTAAAATTTTTATTTACTATTTATTTAATTATAATATTATTTATAAATTAAAAAAACTATAAACATGGATCATATAATTTGTCATCTTAACAACCAAACAAAAAACATTTGTTTGTATAAGAAATTTAAAATATTTAAAGATAAAATTTCACAAGAATTTAAAATTCCAATGAATGATATTATTATTTATATATTTTTCAATGGTTTAAAAATTGAAATTGATGAATCAACTTATAATGAATATATTGTTGAAGATACTTCAATTGATGAGGTTTATTGTGAATTGACTTCTCAAAATGAAAAAGAACAATTAATCCAAAATATTCAACAATCTGATGAAAAAATAAAAAAATATGAAAAAGAAATTAAAAGGTATAAAGAGAAAATAAAAGATCTAGAAGAAAAATATTATAAATTAAAAGTTAATTTTGATGAATATAAAAAATTATCAAATCAAAAAATAAATGGTTTATATGATCAAATTTTAAAATTAGAATATGTTTTAAAAAATAAACAAAATATTCCATCTCAAATTGATTATAATAAAAATGAAGAAATTCCAATAAATAGAAAAAAAAACGTCAAAACTCCAAAAAACAATGATTATAATTTAACAAATTCTGAGTTAAGGAGACAATGTTATAATAATTATAGTAATTATAATAATAGCTCAAATAATAATAATGATATTAATTATAATAATAGTCGAAACAATAATAATGATATTAATTATAATAATAGTCGAAACAATAATAATAATATTAATTATAATAATATTTCAAATAATAATAATTTTGATGATAATAACAACTCCAATTCCTTATATTCATCTAATAAAGCAAATAATAATCTAATTAATAAAGTCAAAAAAAAATTATCTTGTAAAATAATAATAAAAGAGCCTATAATAATGAAAAATATAAAAGAAATAGGAAATAAATTACCAATAAGAGTTATAATTAAAATATATAATGACGGTAAAAATCAAATACCAAAACAATGTGATATAATAAGTCAATCAGATTCAAATTTATTTATAATTGATACCTTAGTTAATAATGGAAATGTAATTTTAGCAGGACAAATAATTGAAGTAAGTCTTTATATTTTTTTCAGAGATTATAATAATATTCCAACTGGTATAAGCACTCTTAATATTTATTTATATAATAAAAATGATGGAAAAATTGGGGAAGATGGACAAATTAAAATTAATATTTTACCAAGTGATCTTTTTATTTCTCAAAGTCATCCAAATTTCAGAAATAGCTATAATGAATTTAATATCATACCTAATAATAGTTCATTACTCAGTAGTTATCAAAAAAACAATTAAATTATTCTTTTATAAAACTTTGAATTAATGATATAATTATTTTATATTAAATTAAACAATTTTCAATTTATATTTTGTAATATATTCTATAATAATATTCAAGTATAACATTACCAAAAAATATTTAATAATATTGTAATTTTTTATTCCTTTTAATTTTCAAATTTATTGGTTTAATTTTTTGTGAATTAATATAATCATAATAATTACTATTGTATTTAATACATTTAGAATTCTTATTTCTTTCAGTTTGAGCATTTTCAATATATTTATCCATGGCTAAAATATCAAAATTATGAAGACTTTGTTGATTTTCAGTACAAATAGCATCACTTTGAGAAATTAATTTATTTATTACAGTATTATATAATTTTATTTTTGGAATTTCCTTTTTATTAGCATTAAAATTACCAAATGTAAGATATGGTTTATATTCATTTAAATTTGTTTTTACATCATAATGTGATAAATAAAATTTATTTATTGGTTCTATACTACTTTTTAATACAATTCTTTTTTCTGATTGATTTATTGTGTTTGATTTTGTTATAAATTCTGATGAATTATTCACTCTTGTTTTGCTTTTATTTTGAGAATCATTTATAGGAAATTTTTTAAATGTTTTCTTTATTAAATATTTTCTAAATGAAGTTAAACTTAATTTTGTACTTGATTTATTTCTTAAATCATTCAAAAAACTAATATCTTCATTTTTAAAAGAAGTTGTGGTTTTAACATTATTTCGAGAAGGATTTTTTTCTTCTTCTTTATAATTAAATATATTTTCTTTAATCATTGAATAATAATGATTAAGTGTATTTTCTTTCAATGATTTTAATCTATCAATCATAATTTGTTTTCTTGTTTTAACTAATTCATAATAATTTCTTTTAATATTTGGATCTTTGATTATTTTATTAAAAAACTCTAAAGTAATAGAAAAATATTCTGCTGATTTAGAATAACATTTACATGAAAGAAAAAAATTATTAGTATTAACTGTTAAATAATCTTCTAATCCTAAAATATCACCTCTTTTAACTAAAAAAACAGAAAAAATTTTTTTATCTTTATTAAAATTATTCAACTTATAATTTAATTCAATTTTATGTTTTAAATCTCTATTATAAGAATCACCTCCAAAAGAATCAATGATACCATTTAATTCTTCACAAGAAGAAAATAATTCAACTTTAAATTCTCCAGATTTAATAAAAAAAATTTCTTTTCTTTCATCACCTTGATTAAATAATTCTTTTCCTCTTGAAATAGTAACATTTTTAAAATTATTAAATATATAAACTTTAAATAATTCTTTACTATAATCATTGAATAAATTAGTGGTATAAATAGTTTCCATATTAAATCTTCTAATTCTTTCTAAAGTATCTCTAATACAAACTTGATAAATATCTTTTTTAATAATACCAAAAAAACAATCTTCAACAGTCATAATTGTTGCAGTTCTTTTAGAATTATTATCTTTTAAAGCAACATCACCAAAAGATTTTCCACTATCTAAATCAACTACTCTAATATATTTCCATAAAGTAAAAGGAAAAGTATCTTTTGGATCTGATAAAGATTCTTTTGGAATTAATCTATGAATATAAGAATAAATATCAATTTCTTCACTTTTATAATTTGTTAAATTATGAATATTTTGACATTGTTTTTCTAAATCTATTATTTGCTTTGTTAAACTTGAATCTAAAAATTTTCTATTTGAAGAAATGGATTTATGTATTAAATCATATTCTTTTAATTTAAATAAGTTATTTAAATATTTCATAAATTCATCAGTAGTCATTTGCACAATATAATAATTTGGAACTAAAACTGCAACAGAACCTTCAAAAATTAAATAAAATTTATCTCCTAATTGTCCATTTAAACAAACAATATGATTTTTAGGTAAATATTCATATTGTAAAAAAACAGCAATTTTTTGCATTATTTCTTGAGGATCATTAAAATTTTTAGATATATTTAAAGTTTGAATAAAACCTGGAAAATTTGTTAAAAAAAATCTTATTACTAATATATCATTTTGATTACGAAGTGGCTTTTCTAAAATATATAATATTAAATCTCTCATATCTTTTGAATTTTGAAATGGAATTTCATTTAATGATATTCCAAGTAATAATTTTTTATATAAATTTTCAGCAAATGCTGATACTGTTTCATCTGTTGATTTTCTCTTTTGTTTAACATTTATTATAGTTTTCTTTTTTATTGATTTTCTTCTACCTAGCATCATTTTTTTTTACAGTTTTATTTTTTATGAGCAGTTATTTTATTTTTTTTCAAAAAGTTAAAAATTAATTGATTTTTAAATTTTTTAATTTATTATGGAAAGAAATTATAATTTAGAAGTAATTAAAACAGGATTTTTAAAAAAAAGATCTAAAATATTTAAATTTTGGAATTCAAGATTTTGTATATTAACAGAAACATATTTTTTTACATATAAAGGAATAGAGAAAAATTCAGAATGTACAAATTCAATTGCATTATCTGCAATAATGAATGTAAAAAATACAGAAAATGATTATATAAATAGTTTTTCTATTCAAACAAATAATTCAATTTTATATTTTATTGCAGAAAATAATGAAATAAGAAATGATTGGGTTAATATTATAAACAAAACAATAATAAATTTATGTAAATAAAGAATTTCTTTTTTAATTAATATTAATATATAAATATTTGAATATATTATATTATATTTATATTGAATTATCAGAAAGAGAGAGTGAAGCTTCATCTTTACTTAAAGGAGATTTACTATATTTTGGACTAGCAGAACTTTTATTTTCTTC
>JAEEGL016093901.1_pt1 | contig 12086 bp, 27 predicted proteins | sample 9134231 | NCBI WGS metagenome assembly JAEEGL01 (sample SAMN16246548, study PRJNA631951) | gut metagenome | biome: gut microbiome; feature: rumen; material: fiber-attached | host: Bos | place: Iran: Karaj | collected 2018-10
ATCATATGATCTAAAATATCAATCATTTCAAAACTATTTATCATATTAACCACCTTAAATTGGTTCATTAATAAAAACCATAAAACTATTCCAAACTTCACTATGTTCATAACTTTCAACATGAAAATGATTACGAATTAATTCTGATAATCGTACAGTCTCTTGTTGTACCGCAAAACCAGAAGGACATTCATCTTCGGTAATATAAGCATCTTCATCAAAAGCATAACAAGTATAATCATCTGGATCACAATAAGGACAATTTAATTTATCATTACCACAATCAAAAGCAATAACACAATAAAATTCGCCATCACCACAATCTTCAATATCAACAATTTCATAATCACTATTCTTTTCAATAAAATCTTCAATATCATAAATATCAATCATACTAATCACCTTTATTTATCCTCTAAAATCGCATTCTAATTCAAAAATGAATTCACTCCAATCATCATTATTATCAAATAATAAATATTTAAAAGTTTTTAATAATTCATAATCCCAATCTATAAACATTGTATCTTTCCATTCAGTTTTATAAATAATTAAATCATGAATACTTCTACTACTATTATATTTATTATCTTTACTCATTCTAAAACTATGATAATAATCCTCATTAATATTTAAGAATAATGGATATGATTCTTCATAATTTTTATCTTGATAATAATAAATTGTACCAATTTGAATTTTAATATTTTTATCTTTTAATAATTTATCATTATTTAATTTTTCTTTTATAGCTAACCAGTCTAATGTCATTTGACTTGTTTCTGTTAGTACTTTTTCCCAATTAGAAATATTTTCCTTTTTTTTATTCCAAATATCATTCCAAGTTAAACAATTATTACATTGATCAACCCAATTAATCATTATATCACCTTTATTCTTTCCATTGGAAACTAATTTGTTCATAATAAGTATCTTCTAACTCATCATCACAATAAACTTCATTAGTTAAATATTCAACATTATCATATTTACTAATCTCTTTTAAAACTTCATCAAGACCAACAATACTATCTTGACCTAAAACACAACTATATTGATCAAAACAAACATACCAATATCCATCATCTTTAGTATAAAACATTTCAAGAATTGGACATTGAGTTTTTTCTTCAATTTCAAGTACTATTTCTTTATTAATTTTCATTTTACCACTCTTCCTCTTCTTCTTTATATCCTTCCATAATACAATCATCATAACCGTCTTCGTATCCGACATTATACATAATTTCAATTATTTTTTCTATATCACTATCTTTAAATTGTTTTACATAATTTTTAATATCTTCTTCTGTTAAATGTTCATGTCCATAACAAATGTTTATCATCTTATCACCTTATATAAAATTTAAAATACTATATTTATTACCAAAATTTGCATTTCTATTAACATACCTATCTTCAATATCAAACCATTCAAGATCATATTCATCAAAAACATAATCAGAATTAATAACAATATAAAGAGTAATTTGAACCCAATCTTCTCCATCATCAAAAGCAACACTTAATTGATCATCATCAAAATGAGCTTCACAAAATGGCAATCTATTAAGAACATCACAAATTTTAATTAATTGATAACCTGCATGTTCTGTAAAAAACATAATTTCAAAATCAATACCAAGAATATTAAAACCATGATCAATACTATGCTCATATCTTTTTGTTTGATATAATTCAACATCTAAAATATTATTTTCAATAGTTAAATTATCTTCAAGATCTAACTTAACCATTGTTAATTTAATCTTATCTTCATCAGATAAAGATTCAAAGATTTTAATATTATTCATCTAAAATCACCTCATTTAAATACTTCTTTAAACTACCATCATATAAATCATTAATATCACTATGAAATTCTATAAAAGTATCAAACCAGAAATAAACATCTTTGTCATTCCATTTACCATCATGAATTTTGAAAAAATCCAAATAACGAGGATTCCAATACTCTAAACCATCACGGGTTAATAAAAATTCATATTTACTATCTTCTGTGGCAAAGTCAATGATTATTTTTAATTCATCATCATTAACATCAATATCAACTTCTTCATTTAACTGCAATTTAACTTCTTCATAAACTGCATCATTAAACATTAGAATCACCTTTTCATATCTTCATAAATAGTTAAATAATAATTATTTTCTAATTCTTCATATTCTTCATCAGTTAAAAATTCACAATCACCTTGATCAGTACAAAATTCACCACTTTTACAAGGATGACTGCAACTTATGCCATCAAAATAAAAACACATATTAATCACCTATTTAGTTGTAATTTTTGCTTCGTATTCAATAGTAATACCATATTTTCTTTCAATTTCTTGTATCATTAAATTAATTTCATTATAAATAATTTTTTCTTCTGGAACTTTATGATAATAAACTTCAAATAAATGATCACCTTCTTCATCATAATAAAAACTACATTTAAAACCTCTTTTCTTAAATTCTTTATAAATTTTATCAACATCATAAGTAGCATAATCATGTTTTGCATAAAGATAAAAATTATAAGGATAATCACCATTAGGATTATCATGGTAAAGAGGAATTCCTAATAGTTCTCTAATTTCTATAATTTCATTATATTTATCAATATCTTTTTCATATTCCATATAAATCACCTAATATAATTTTATTGTTATCCAATAATTACCATTTTTAAAATATTGATCAATAGTTTGAAATACTTCTTTATGACGATTAACAATTTCATTTAATCTTCTATCTGTTAATGATGCATATTTTTGTTTGAATTTATCCCATTCATCTACTACAATTTCAATAGTACCGATACAATCAATGTTAGTCATATCATTCATGAACGGCCATAATACATCGAAGATTTCATTATCAGACCAATTGTTCCATAAATATTCATGATCTTCATGGACATATCTTAAACCATCTATTACTTCTTGTTTTTCATGTACAATATAAGCACGAACACTCATTTTAATCACCTAATATATTTCAATATAAAATTCTCCTAATGGTAAATATTGTAAAATATCATTAGCAAGAGATTCAAGTTCTTCATCATTAATATCATAACCGCATTCATATGGAATATTAAATTTCTTACTTAAAAACATTCTAATACAATTATTAGTAGTTCCATCATGAGCATAACCGAAACAATCAAGATGACCACCACTATCACGAGCTTGCAATGCAATTGTTTTTAAATCTTTATAAGTAATATCAATTTCATATTTATAATTTTTTTCTTTAATATTCCAATCTATATTATTATTATATAATGCTTTATAATGATGTTTTAATCTTGTACATGCATCAATTTCAATATTTTTATGAGATAAAATAATATCATCATATTTATTAGTTGGTATATTGTAATCTTGCCAGTTTGTTAATAAAATTTCTTGAATTCCAATTTCTAAAATACTACTTTCTTCATAACACATTGGATATAATAAAAATTTACCTGCTTCAATCCAATCACGATCATTAAGTGGACTAATATTATTAAGAATATTAAGGCCTTCAAAAAAGTTATCATAGTCGTGATCAAGACATCTTCCATAAATATTTAATAGACGAAAAACATTTTGTTTAAATGATTCAGGGAAATCACCATAAATCATTAATTCTCTTAAAGCGATACTTTCTTTACAAACAAATTTATTACAATCTTCTAATACACTATTACCATAACAAATAATAGTATCATCTTCTATTATTTTCTTTTCCGTAATTTTAAGAATTTCTTTAATACTTACCATTTTAATCACCTTAATCAAGATATTTAATATTGATTTCTTCATCATTCCAATTATATGAAAATGTTTTATCATATTTTGCCATGACTTTTTCCATATCTTCTAAAAATCTATAAAGATCATATTTCTTTTTTTGATTTTCATCTACAAGAGATTCTGTATTTATTCTTAATATAACATCTCCATCATCTTCTACGATAAAGTAAATATCATTAATGTCATGATATGTATCTTCATACATTAATTCAATATGAGGTTCATGGTTTTCAAATTCATATTCATCTTCTCCCCATATTTTAATTGTTTCTTCTAAATCTTCTAAAATTGGTATTAATAATTTTTTTATTTTCATTTAATCACCTTAAATTTTAATATAATTTATTTTTTTCTTGTGTTTGGTGTGGGATCCATATGTAGATAGTTACACCATATTCACAACCGACGTTGAAATCTCCGATTGTTACTACTACACCATATTTTTTATATTTTTCTCTTAAAAGTTTTGCTTTTTCTTCGGTTTTATTGATGACTTTCATGACATCTCTGATGTATTTTCCATTGTATCCAAAGTTGCCTTCATATTCGACATCGTCAGGATCAACTAAGTCAGAGAAGTGTTCTAACATGTATGCAAAGTTACCTTCTGGTTTAATTTCGGTTTCAGCATTGCATTCTTTTTCATCATATTCATAATCAAAACTTATGTCTTGTTCAATTTCCTTTATTATTTTCTTTATTATTTCTTCTTCTGTATTTTTGCATTTTTCAATGACCTTGTTAGCTAATGAACTATCGTAGGTATATTCTTTAGTTAAGTTTTCAGCATTTATTCTTTCATCATCATATTCTGGATCATCTAAATCTCTAAATGGATGTGAAAAAATGATATCTCTTAATTCTTCATTATTTAATCTGTAAAGTACATTTTTTGCTTCTCTTAATAGTGTTTTTCTTATATCTATTTCTTTTGATTCGCTATCATTAGATTGTGCTACCATATCTTTAACATTGTCATAATTTTTAATGTATTTTTCATATACAATTTTCATTACTGTTTCGGTATCGACATTTTTATATTCTTCTCTTACTTTTTCATTTGTTAAATGATCTTTATGTCTTAATATCCATAATTGACAATAATTAAGGAATCTTTCTATATCTTTTGTTTCCCATAAAAGGTGCCAGTTATTGAACATATACCATTCAGCAGCTTTTTCGTTACTTATAGATTTTATATTATTATCTCTTTTCTTGAAGTATTCATCTCCTTCTTTGAACCAGCCTATGATGTCAGGATGGATGTTTAAATCTTTTTGCAGTTCATCTATGTGCTCAATGCCACATACATCAATAAAAGATTGAATTGTGGCAAATAATTCTTCAAAGCATTGAAACAGGCGTGGTCTTTCTCCAAAATACCTACAATTGCCTTCTTTCTCATTGTCCTTATGCCATGAGCATTTTGTATTTGTACATGGTGTAAATTCAGTCCATGTGCTTGTTGGTTTGTCTGAACGATGGAATGATGCATCCATGCCTAGATATATATAAGATTTACCAATTTCATGTTCCGCATAATATTGATCATATCCACCATATTTATTAGCAGGTTTTGGGTCTGGGTCTGCTTTTTCATATTTAGCTCTTAATATATCTCCAATTGTATCCCACTCGAAGTACCATCCCCAGCCATTTTCTTCTGCCATTTTTTCTTGTTCTTCTTCGGTTTTCTTACCCCATTCTATCCATTTTTCATTTTTTGGGTCGTTATTCATATACATAATTATCGCTTCCTTATATTTGTTCAAAGTCTAATTGCCAATTTTTACATTCTTCATTTTCTTCTTCTTCAAAGAAAGGACATTCTGGAAAGTTTTCACATAATACTCTATGTATGCATGTATCACAGCTTTGTTCTTCAAAAATAATTGACATGATCATTATGTCACCTTTTATTGTTTTATAGTACCATCTTCATCATATTCAATGATAATTTCAAATTCAAATAAATCATCGACTAAAATACTTAATATTAACATACCAAATTGATCGCAAAATTCAATTAAAGCATCTTCCTCTTGTAATAAATCAAGATCAGTATAAATCATTTTAATATCACATTCATTACTATTATGAATAGTAACATTATTAATACTAATAAGATAAGAAGAAGGAAGAAGAATTTTACCATTATTCTTTTTTAATTTATAAATTAAATCATATTTATCTTTAATAAACATAAAAAACACCACTTATAAATCTTTTAAAGCATCAATAATTTCATCATAAAATTCTTTAAAATCTTTATCTTCTAAACATTTTGTAAGACCAATTTTACAATCCCAAAAATAAAAACAAACACTACATTCATCAGTAGTATAATTTCCTGTACCTGCTGATGGACAATAAAACTTTTCTTTCATACAAATCACCTAATCTATTTAATCTTCTCCCCATTCTTTAATTAAATTTTCTTTAAAATTTTTTAAATCCACAAATTTATCTTCTTCTAACAATCTTGGATCATATTCCATAATGTTTTCATATGCAGTTCTGTCGTTTACAATTTTTGCATAGTCCATGTCTCCTTGCCAATCACTACCATATACAAGTACAAATCTTCCATCTGATAATCTTGTAATTCCCAGATGTCTTCCAGTTCCACCATTTTGCCAATTACTACCATTCCATACATCTAAATTAGATGTGTATTTTACTGTTGCTATTAATTCACCATTTTCATATACATTTACCATATCAATCACCTTTTATTTTTTATATAAAGCATTTCCTGAACATATATCTACACATTTAGTGCAATCAGAGGAAGCACATTTTTCATGATCGAATTTTGGACCACCTCTTCTTACCATATCAATCAATGTTCTACACTTAACACCTTCAACTTGTTTCTCTCTTATTGTCATACAAGCTAAACAACCTATACAATCTTTACTTTTAAATCTTAACCATTTCATATTAACCACTTAGTTGTTTAATTTGATTAATAATTTCTTTTTTTACTTTATCTCTAATATCTGTTGCAACTTCATCTAAAACTTGATATTCTTCATAATCTTCTTCTTCAATTAACCATTTATATTCATTGGATTCAAGATATTCTTCTGCTGTTAAAGTTTTTATATTATATTTTTTTGCAAATTCAATCATATCTTGGAACCAAATATCGGTACTTGTTTCTTGATAATATTCATCTTCCCATCTACCACTATGTAAACCTTGTTGATGACCAATTTGATATAAATCGTTAAGTAAATCCATTAAATCCATAAAATCACCTAAAATCTTAATTAAAATAATTTTTTCAAATAATAAAAAGATTAAAAATATTATCTATTCTTAATCTCATCATAATAATTTTGTATTAAAATCTTTTCATCTTTATCTAAATTTGATAATACGAAACGAATTCGCAAATCGCCATTATGATGAAGACAATCAAAAACAAAAGTATTATCATCAAACTTTTGAACCTTAGGAATACCCATCATCTTTTGATAATTAATAAATTCAGGAATATTAGAAGATTCATATCTATCAACAGTCATTAACTTCTTTTCTTCAATAATCATAATTAAACACCATATAATTTATCTAAAATTAATCTTTGTAATTCATGTTCTGCTTCTGTCTCCATAATTAAAATACTTGAAAGTTTCTTATTTTCATCAATTGAACATTCAATATTATACTTATTACAAAGACTTAATAAAGCATTGAAATAATTTTCATCTAATGCTAATTCTTCATATGTTGTAACACCATTTCTTTCAGTAATAGTATTATACCTTGAAATAGCATATAATAACATTTTAAAATCATCTAATAATTCTTCAAAATCATAATCATAATCCATTTAAACCACCTTAATATTTCCAAAAATACCAATTCATTGTATCTTTTGCATCTTGCCAAACACGAACTCTATTAATATAATCATGAAACGACTCATTTTTGCCTTTAATAGGTTTTTGTTTCCAAAATTTATCATTTTTATTAGCCATAACAATCACCTATTCTGAATCTGTTTCAATAATATACTTTAAGACTAACATTTCAATTTCATAATTATTTTTTAATTGTTCTAATTTAGCCTTATTAGTTTTTAATTTTCTTTTATTAAAGAGAATTTTTTTATCATTAGCCATAAAAAATGTTTTATCTTTCTCAGTAGGCCTATCTTTATCCAGTAAAGCACACCAATCAGATTCTAACCATAATTCACATTCTCTTTTTTTAACATTTTCTTCATATTTCAAAATTTTAGAACGAGTTTCAAACATTTCTTTTGATAATTCTTTTGTTTTATCTAATTGCTTTTGAAGATCCATTTAAATCACCATCATATTTTTTAAATCATTAGAAAATCTGTTATGTTCTTTTTCACTAATTTCAATAATATTATCAATAATATTATCAACAGTAATGAAAATATTAAGAAATTCTTCTTCTGATAATACAACCTTATCATCATCATTAATAATTGTCCACATTATTTCAAAATCAAATTCTTCATTTAAATTTACATCAAATTCAGGTTCAATACCTAATCTCATCATACATTTCATAAAACTTAATAAATTGTCAAATTTATTTTGTTCAGTTAAGTGAATAAATCTATTATATTCATTACATAATCTATTAATATTATTATAATGATCACTTATACGCATAAGTCTATTATGATATTTATTAAGTTCCATTCTATCATCTTCATAAGAGATTCTTCTTTCTAAAGTCCAAATTCTATTTTGTAAATCACTAATTAAATTAAAAAATCTAATTTTATCATGTAAACTAATTGTCTTCATTGTTATCACCTAATTCATATTTTTCGAAAAAGTATGGTATCCATTCATCAACATCGAATCCTAAAACATTATTTGTATAAAATGAATCATATTCTTCTAAAAAGTTAATTAACTTATTAGGAATAGGAATTTGTTCATTAATCTTATTCCACATCAAATCATAATCAGGATTTTCAATATCAATTTCAAAATTTAAATCAATATTTAATCTATTACCAATTTTTATAAGACTAATGATATTATCATATTTACCTTGAATATGTAAACTTTTAAAGAAATCATATTCGTTTTTAATATCAGATAAAAAAGAACTTTCTTTCATCACTTCTAATGAGTTACCTTTTGCTTTTAATTCATTAATGCTTTCATTAGAATCATAAATAGAATCATAATGTAAGCTATTTATTGCTAATAAAAAATCAGAATTTATTTTAAATTTTTTTTCAAGATCCATCATTATACCTCCTAATCATAATAATACCAATAGTTAATGCCATCTTTTTTAATAAGCATTCTATTTTGCAAATGTCTCTTATTAGAATACAATCTTCCTTCGTGTTCAATAAAGTCAGAACTTAATAATATTTGCTTAGGACTCATAAAAGCCCATCTACAATGAGTACTATCTTGTATTAAATTCAATATATCCTGAGTCATGATATTAAAAGTATCATAATTTTCAATAATATAAGACATAGTATCATTACATTCTTTAATTATCTTCTGCTGTTTAATAGAACCATTCATACAAACAACAGGAGATTTAGTAATACCTTCTAATTGCTTAACATTATCAATTTTATAAGGATGACATTGAACTTTATTAATAACTTTAGATGTAGTAATTCTCATATGTAAAATAAGATCATATTTACCTATCAAATCCATGATTTCATTTTCATAATCCTTATATTTCATTATGCCTCTTTTAAAAACAACATTACCATCTTTTTGGTAGCAATAGCCACCACCGTGACTATTGACATTCCAAGCTTTTCTTAACTCTTTTTTAGTAATTCCATTATCTTTCGGTATAAAAATAATAACACACATGAGAATCACCTTATAAATTATTTTCAAATTTTTGAATAATACTATCATAATTAATATTACCTAATTGAATTGTAGAATTATATTTAATATTATAATTATTATACAAAGTCCTTAACAATCTGAAGAATTCTATCTCTTTTTGTATTTTATCATCAAAACTTGCAGTTTTAAATGAATTTAATAAATGTTGAATTTTAATTTTATTTTTATCATTAATTTTATCAGTAGTTAATAAAATAGATTCTAAACATTTATCATTATACATATTTCTTCTTGTAGAATTTTTAGTAAACCAATCCTTTGTCCATTCTACAATTTCATCAATATTATCAACATACTTTTTATCTTTCATCATTTCTGCAATATCAATAATATGGTCAGACATATCCATATATAATTTAATAATATCATAATTGAAATTGTAATAGTTACTAAATATTCTTAATTCAATAGTGTTGTAAGGATTACAATTAACTATTTGATATCTTGCACTACTTGAAATATCACGATTATCAATTTCTTTTGCTTTCATTAACATATCATCATGAAGATTACTACGAAGACAACTACGAGCCCATTCTGAATAATCATTAAAGCTTCTACCAGAAATTTCAAATAATATTTCACTTAAGAATTCTCCCGCTTGTTTAATATCTAATTGATTAATCTCTCTATTATTAAGATACTGTCTGTTTAAATGAATATGACAACTTGTACCACTTAAATTTTCAATATTATATGGATTAAGACCATAGTCATTTAAAGTTTTAATCATTTTAAGATTTTCTTTATTTGTATCCGCTTGCAATTTTATTTCATAATCTACACTTCCGTCGGTTTCAAGAAACATATTGCCTCTGTGACTTCTATTTTCATAATTATCTTCACAGATTAAAATATCATCATAAACTAAATCATTAAGAATATCATAATAATCGCTATCTGATCTAATTTCAAGCTCTATACCTTTAATATTTTCATCTAATAATTCGTCACAAGGAGAACAATCTGAACCTTGATAATCAATTGCACAAAAACTCATTATAATCACCCGTTATATTCAAATCCAAAACTATCTTCTAATTTTTTAATAATATCATTTTTAGTTTTTAAATCTTCAAAACATTCTTCACAATACATACATTTATTATATTTATCAAGACAATAGTCTTTAATAAATTCTTGAATGTCTTCCCAAACTTCACCATCTGATACTTTTTTTAATTTTTTAATCATAGTCTTGCTAAATAATTCATCTGCTTTATCTAATATCTTTTCTCTTATATTACTTTTAGAAAATGAATAACTACAATAATCATAATCATAATTATCATAATTATCATAGTAATCATAATCTTTATATTTACGATCATATGAACAATTATAATCATAAACATCATCATAATAATAATCATTATAAATTTTGTAAATGTTATAAGTGCTTAAATGATTTCTGTTTGAATACCATCTTCCTTCGTGTTCAATGAAGTCAGAAGTTTTATAAACTGTATTAGGCTTCATAACAAACCATTTGGAACCAGTTACATCACCTATCATATCAATAATATGTTGATTAATATTTTTAAATGAATCTTGATGATCTATTATGTAATTCATAGTATCATTATATTTTTTACGATCATTGTATTTGCATGAAACAATACCATTCATACAAATAACTGAATCATTTGTAACACCTCTTAAGCTTTCAATATTACTTCTTTCATAAGGGTGACATTGAAGTTTATTTATCTTTGCACTTGTTGAAATTCTGAAATGTAATAATGTATTATAAACTCCAATGTATTTTTCAACTTCTTCTATAAATTGTTTTTTACTCATAAATCCTCTTTTATAGAGGACTTTACCATTTTTTTGGATTGCAAATCCTGCACCATCTGGATTACAATCCCAAGCATCACTTAATTCATTTCTTGAGATGGGTGTAGCATCTCGAGGGTTGTAAATAATTACACACATATTAAAAACTCCTTATAAATCTCTTAATTCATTATCATATTGACTATTTAATGCTGACATAATATCTTCGTAATTAGGTCTATTAGTTAAACTCATAGTTGTATTTAGTCGTAAATTATTATTTCTAATAATTCTGATAATATGCATTATTTGATCATTGTAAGACATATATCTACTTTGAGATACATCTTCAATTTCGTTATAAATTTTGCTCCATTTACCTTTAAATTCAACAAATTTTACTTCATTCTTTTTAACAATATAATCATCTAAATTAAATTGTTTAAGAATTCTTCTTCTTCTATGAGTTTCATTACAAAAATCATTAATGTAATCAACAAGGTTGTCAAATTCTTCAACATAAGATTTATGTCTCATATAATCTCCAATATCTATTGCTAAGTTAGTAAAATCCATATAAAGTTTTACGAATTTCGGGTCGAAA
>JAEEGL016827615.1_pt1 | contig 12086 bp, 5 predicted proteins | sample 9134231 | NCBI WGS metagenome assembly JAEEGL01 (sample SAMN16246548, study PRJNA631951) | gut metagenome | biome: gut microbiome; feature: rumen; material: fiber-attached | host: Bos | place: Iran: Karaj | collected 2018-10
GCCGGGCGACGATCCGGAGTCGCTGCGCCGCCGCGTGACGGAGGAGGCGGAGTGGAAGCTGCTGAGCCAGGCCGTCGCGCTCTACTGCGCGGGCAGGCTGAAGATCCGCGGCAGGCGCGTGGTCATCGAGTGAGTGCGCAGCGCGCAGTGCTTAGTTCTTAGTTCTTAGTTTTTAGTGCATGGAAAAGGCGGCGAGGAAGATCCTCGCCGCCTTTTGGCATTTCCGTCTGCTACTGTCGGCGCGCTTCCGGGATCCCGCGCGCCGCGGGTGTTTACCAGTATCTCGAGCCGTAGGCCGAGCCGAAGAAGGAGGCTCCGGTCAGCAGCGCGATCACAGTGATCACCAGCGCGATCACCAGGCTGATCAGCAGCGCGCACCACATGGACCGGGCGAAGTTGCGGCGGTTGATGTTCTCGTCGCTGAAGCAGAACACCAGGTTGATGATCAGACCGACCAGCGGGATCGCGAAGAGGAGCGAATAGCCGAAATAAGCCCATGCGCTCAGCGGCCGGTACTGCGCCGGGAGCTGCTCGGCCGCGGCGGCATAGCCGCGGCTGGGCGCGCCGCTGTAGTCGGGCGCCGGGTTATAGCCGGGGGCCGCGCTCTGATAGCTCCGGTCCGACCTTTCTCCGCCGGCAGGAACCTCGTCCATTCTCGTTCCGCATTCGACGCAGAATCTCGCGCTGTTTTCATTGTAGGCGCCGCAGTTGGGGCAAATCATGGGGGATCCTTCCTTTCTGTTCATGGTTTTCTATCTGGTGCGGGCGCTTCCCGCCCGTCAGCCGCAAATCGTTCAGTTCTTCCGCCAGGTGGACGGAAGGAACAGGATCAGGATCGCGTAGATCTCCAGCCGGCCGCAGAGCATCGTCAGGCTCAGGACGGCCTTGGAGAAGTCGGAGAAGATGCCGAAGCTGCCCCTCGGGCCGATCAGCGACAGGCCGGGGCCGATGTTCGACATGCAGGAGAGCGCCGCCGTGAAGTTCGTGGCAAAGTCGTAGCCGTCCAGCGAAACGAGGAGCGTGCAGCCGAAAAGGATCATCATGTACAGCGCGACATAGGTGTAGACCGCGCTCGCGGTCTCACGGCTGACGCGCTGTCCGTCGAGCGAAACCCGGTTGACGCTGCGGGGGCGCACCATCTTCCGGATATCCGCCCCCGCGGTCTTGACCAGCAGGAGCACACGCGAGACCTTGAGGCCGCCGCCGGTGCTGCCGGCGCAGCCGCCGATGAGCATCAGACACACCAGCAGCGTCTGGATGTAGCCGGGCCACCGGGTGAAGTCCTCGGTGCCGAAGCCCGTCGTGGAGATGATCGTGGTCACATTGAAAAAGGCGTGGCGCAGGGCCGTGCCGACGCTCCCGTAGAGCGGCCGGAGGCCGATGGCGATCGCCGCGACGCAGACGGCGATGATGCCCCAGTACCAGCGCAGCTCCTCGCTCTTGAGCGCATCCTTCACCCGCCCGATCAGGACCAGATAGTAGAGGTTGAAGTTTGTGCCGAAGAGGATCAGAAACACGCCGATCACCGTCTCGATATAGGCGCTGTCGAAAGCCCCGATGCTGGCCGCCCGCGTGGAAAAGCCGCCGGTGCCCGCCGAGGCGAAGGAATGCAGCAGCGCTTCGTAAAAGCTCATGCCGCCGAAGAGCAGAAACACCGTCTCCAGCAGCGTCAGGGCGAGGTAGATCATATAGAGGATCATCGCCGTTTTCCGGGCGCGGGGCACCAGCTTGCCCACCGTAGGGCCCGGCACCTCGGCGCGCATGATGTGCATCGAGCGGTCGCCGCCGAGCGGCATGACCGCCATCACGAACACCAGCACGCCCATACCGCCCAGCCAGTGGGTGAAGATGCGCCAGAACTGCCCGGAGCGCGACAGGGCCTCGACGTTCGGCAGGACGGACGCGCCCGTCGTGGTCAGGCCGGAGCTGACCTCAAACACGGCGTCGATATAGCGCGGGATATCTCCGCTCAGCACCAGCGGCAGCGCGCCGATCAGACTCATCGCGATCCACACCAGACCGACCGCGGCGAAGCCGTCGCGGGCAAAGAGCTCGGTGCTTTTGGGCTTCAGGCAGAACAGCAGCGCCAGCCCCAGCGCGGCCGAAAGAGCGATCGTCAGCGCAAAGCCGCGGACGTTCTCCCCGTAAATCAGCCCGACGAGCAGCGGCAGCAGCAGAACGCCGGACAGCAGCAGCAGCACCGAGCCGAGGATCTTCGCGATCATGCGGCCGTTCATTTCTCGCCCTCCAGGATCTGATCCAGGCTCGTCAGGCGCCCGGACGCAGTCACGATCACGGCGTGGTCGCCGGGGTGCAGCACCGTCGTGCCGTTCGGGATCAGGCTCTTGCCGCCGCGGATCACGGCGCCGATGAGCACGTTTTTCCTCAGGCGGAGATGCCGGAGCTCAATGCCGACGAGCCGGGATTTCTCGCCGACCCGGAATTCCAGCGCCTCGGCCTTGCCGTCGGCCAGCCGGTGCAGCGTCTCCATGCTGCCGCCGCGGCTGTCGTCCAGGGCGCGGACATAGCCCGTCAGCTGCTGGGCGACCAGCTCCTTGGGCGAAACGATGCTCTCCAGCCCGGCGGACTCGAGCATGTCGGCAAAGCGCTCGCGGTTGACCTTGGTGACGATCTTGGGCACCTTGCAGCGCCGGGCGTACATCGAGGTGATGATGTTGTCTCCGTCGTCGCCGGTCAGCGCGGCGAAAGCGTCCGCCCGGGCGATGCCCTCCTCCGCCAGCACGTCGCCGGTCGTTCCGTCGCCGCAGACGACCGAGGCGTGGGGAAGCAGGTCGCAGAGCAGCTCGCAGCGCGCCTCGTCCCGGTCGATCACCGTGACCTTGATGCCGCTTTCCTCCATCATGCGTCCCAGATACACGGCGATGCGGCCGCCGCCCATGATCATCAGGTTCTTCACCGGCCGGCGGTACTGCCCGATGGCCTCGAAGAACTTGCGCAGCTCGTGGTTGGCGCCGCTGAGGGAGAGCACGTCTCCGCTCTGCAGGACGAAGCTGCCGTTGGGGATCATTGCCTCGCCGCCGCGCTCGACGATGACCACCAGTACGCGCGCGCCGCTGACCTGGGGCAGGTCGCGCAGGCTCATGCCGTGCAGCGGGCTCCCCTCCGGGATGTGGTGCTCGACGATCTCCACGCTGCCGCGGGAAAAGGTATCGACGCGGGAGGCGCTCGGGAAGCGCAGGATGCGGGAGATCTCCCGCGCGCACTCATACTCGGGGTTCATGATGACCGACAGGCCCAGGGTCTCCTGCAGGAAGGCCGTCTGGGGCAGATACTCCGGGTCGCGGATGCGGGCGGCCACATAGGGCGTGCCCAGCTTCCGGGCGGAGATGCCGCAGATCATGTTGCCCTCGTCCTCGCGCATGGCGGCCAGGAGGAGATCGGCCTGCGCCGCGCCGGCCTCCCGCAGCGTCTCGGGGTTCGTGGCCGAGCCGAGCATGCAGATCACGTCCAGGGTATTGGAAATGCGTTCGATGACCTCCGGGTCCCGGTCGATGACGGTGATGTCATGTCCCTCGGCGGAGAGGGTCTTCGCCACCGAAGTGCCCACCTTGCCGCCGCCGGCGATGATGATTTTCATCTCGCGCCCTCCTTTTCGGAAGATAAAATGCAATATAGTTTATTTTACCACTTTCGCCGCCGTCTGTACAGATTTATTTCCCGGCGCGGCGCTTTTCGCGCGATTTGCTGTGAAACGCGTTGCAAAATGCGGCGGGAGCCTTTATAATAACAGGCAGAAAACCGTCCGCGCCGCGGCCGCCGGTCAAATCGCGCTGAAAGGACGCCGTATGAAAAGAAAAAGACGCTTTTCCACCACAGAGACGATCATGTTCACCTTTCTTTCGGCCATGGCTGTCGGCACGCTGCTGCTCGCGCTGCCCTTCAGCGCAGCCGAAGGGGTTTCCGTCTCCTTTGTCGACGCGCTGTTCACCGCCACCACCTCCGTCTGTGTGACGGGGCTGGTGACCGTTCCCACCGTCACGACCTGGAGCGTCTTCGGGCAGATCGTCATCCTGCTGCTGATCCAGATCGGCGGTCTCGGCGTCGTTACCTTCATGACGGCCATGATGCTCAGCTTCCGCCGCAAGCTCGGCATCGGCGACCGGATGCTGATCCAGGACGCGTTCAACCTGAACACGATGTCCGGCCTCGCCGCCTTTGTCCGGAAGGTCCTGCTCGGCACGCTTCTCGTGGAGGGCGCGGGCGCGCTGCTGTACATGACGGTCTTCGTGCCGGAATTCGGCGCGCGGGGGATCTGGATCTCGGTGTTCACCGCCGTCTCCGCCTTCTGCAACGCGGGCCTCGACATCCTGGCGGAGGACAGCCTCTGCCGCTATGTGCTCGACCCGACGGTGAACTTCACCACCTGTCTGCTGATCATCCTCGGCGGTATCGGCTACTTCGTCTGGTGGGACGTGCTGGGCGCCGCCCGGCGCAGGCGGGAGAACCGGCGGCCGTATTCGCTGAGTCTCCACAGCAAGCTCGCCCTGTCGATGACCGGGGCGCTGATCCTCTCCGGCTTTCTGCTGTTTCTCCTCTTTGAGTTCAACAATCCGAAGACCATCGGGGGCTTCCGCCTCCCGCAGAAGCTCATGGCCGCCTTCTTCCAGTCGGTCACCACGCGCACAGCCGGCTTCGCCACCATCCCCCAGCAGGATCTGACGAACGCCTCGTCGGTCGTTTCGCTGCTGTTCATGTTTATCGGCGGCTCGCCCACCGGGACCGCGGGCGGCGTCAAGACCGTGACCGTCGCCGTTCTCCTCGCCTCCGCCTTTTCCACCGTCGGCAGCCGGGAGGACGCCGTCCTGTTTCACCGGACGATCCCGAAGCAGGCGGTCAGCAAGGCAGTGGCCGTCGTCAGCGTCTCCTTCCTCATCATGACGACGGCGACCCTGCTGCTGGAGGCGATCTCCGGCGCCGATCTGCTGGACGTCCTGTACGAGTCCGTCAGCGCCGCCGCGACGGTCGGCCTGACCCGCGATTTCACCGGCACCCTGGACTTCTGGGGCAAGCTGGTCATCATCGTGACGATGTATCTGGGCCGCGTCGGCCCCATCTCGCTGTTCATTGCACTGAATACCAGAAAAACAAAATCCAACCTGATCAAGGATCCGACGGAGCAGATCAGCGTGGGCTGAAAGGAAAGGAATCGGGATGAGCAAGAATCAGACATACGCCATATTCGGACTCGGCCGCTACGGTACGGCCGTCGCCAAGGAGCTGGTCAGAAGCGGCGCGGAAGTGCTGGCCGTCGATATCGACGAGGAGATCGTCAACGACGTGATCGACGAGCTGCCCTACTGCAAGTGCGCGGATATCACCGACCCCGACGTGCTGCGGCAGCTGGGCGTGGCCAACATCGACGTCGTCATCATCTCCATGGCCAACAACCTGGAGGCCAGTGTCATGGCCACGATGCTGTGCAAGGAGCTCGGCGTCAAAACCGTCATCGCCAAATGCTCGAGCGACATGAACTGCCGGATCCTGAGCCGCGTCGGCGCGGACAAGGTCGTGTTCCCGGAGAACGAATCCGGCATCCGGCTGGCCAAGAACCTGGTGAGCAACGGCTACATGGATCTCTTCGAGCTGTCCACGGACGTGTCCATGGTCGAGCTGGCCGTCCGCCCGGAGTGGGTCGGGAAAAACCTGATGGAGCTGAACCTCCGGAGGCGCTACTCCATCAACGTGGTCGCCACGATCCGCGACGGCAGGATCAGCACCTCCGTCGACCCGGACAAGCCGCTGGACAAGAACATGAAGCTGCTCGTGCTCGCCAACGTGTCCAGGCTGAGCAAGCTGAAATAATATCGCCCGAACGGGAGAAGACTCACGGACGGCCGTCCGTCTCAAGCTGCAGGCAAACCGATGCGGCAAGGTTTCGATCTGCCTGGGGTGATTGTGAAGAGGGGACGGGAGTCCCCTCTTCACGTACAATCTGCACAAAAACGGGAACTTGCGAAAAAGTTCCCGTTTTTGCCGCTCACGCTGTCGACCCTTTGTCGGCAGCGTGAAGACGCACGGACGGCCGTCCGTGCGTCTTCACGCTGCCGACAAAGGGTCGACAGCGTGAGCGGCAAAAACGGGAACTTTTTCGCAAGTTCCCGTTTTTGTGCAGATTGTACGTGAAGAGGGGACTCCCGTCCCCTCTTCACAATCACCCCAGGCAGATCGAAACCTTGCCGCATCGGTTTGCCTGCAGCTTGAGACGGACGGCCGTCCGTGAGTCTTCTCCCGTTCGGGCGATATTATTTCAGCTTGCTCAGCCTGGACACGTTGGCGAGCACGAGCAGCTTCATGTTCTTGTCCAGCGGCTTGTCCGGGTCGACGGAGGTGCTGATCCTGCCGTCGCGGATCGTGGCGACCACGTTGATGGAGTAGCGCCTCCGGAGGTTCAGCTCCATCAGGTTTTTCCCGACCCACTCCGGGCGGACGGCCAGCTCGACCATGGACACGTCCGTGGACAGCTCGAAGAGATCCATGTAGCCGTTGCTCACCAGGTTCTTGGCCAGCCGGATGCCGGATTCGTTCTCCGGGAACACGACCTTGTCCGCGCCGACGCGGCTCAGGATCCGGCAGTTCATGTCGCTCGAGCATTTGGCGATGACGGTTTTGACGCCGAGCTCCTTGCACAGCATCGTGGCCATGACACTGGCCTCCAGGTTGTTGGCCATGGAGATGATGACGACGTCGATGTTGGCCACGCCCAGCTGCCGCAGCACGTCGGGGTCGGTGATATCCGCGCACTTGCAGTAGGGCAGCTCGTCGATCACGTCGTTGACGATCTCCTCGTCGATATCGACGGCCAGCACTTCCGCGCCGCTTCTGACCAGCTCCTTGGCGACGGCCGTACCGTAGCGGCCGAGTCCGAATATGGCGTATGTCTGATTCTTGCTCATCCCGATTCCTTTCCTTTCAGCCCACGCTGATCTGCTCCGTCGGATCCTTGATCAGGTTGGATTTTGTTTTTCTGGTATTCAGTGCAATGAACAGCGAGATGGGGCCGACGCGGCCCAGATACATCGTCACGATGATGACCAGCTTGCCCCAGAAGTCCAGGGTGCCGGTGAAATCGCGGGTCAGGCCGACCGTCGCGGCGGCGCTGACGGACTCGTACAGGACGTCCAGCAGATCGGCGCCGGAGATCGCCTCCAGCAGCAGGGTCGCCGTCGTCATGATGAGGAAGGAGACGCTGACGACGGCCACTGCCTTGCTGACCGCCTGCTTCGGGATCGTCCGGTGAAACAGGACGGCGTCCTCCCGGCTGCCGACGGTGGAAAAGGCGGAGGCGAGGAGAACGGCGACGGTCACGGTCTTGACGCCGCCCGCGGTCCCGGTGGGCGAGCCGCCGATAAACATGAACAGCAGCGAAACGACCGACGAGGCGTTCGTCAGATCCTGCTGGGGGATGGTGGCGAAGCCGGCTGTGCGCGTGGTGACCGACTGGAAGAAGGCGGCCATGAGCTTCTGCGGGAGGCGGAAGCCCCCGATGGTCTTCGGATTGTTGAACTCAAAGAGGAGAAACAGCAGAAAGCCGGAGAGGATCAGCGCCCCGGTCATCGACAGGGCGAGCTTGCTGTGGAGACTCAGCGAATACGGCCGCCGGTTCTCCCGCCTGCGCCGGGCGGCGCCCAGCACGTCCCACCAGACGAAGTAGCCGATACCGCCGAGGATGATCAGCAGACAGGTGGTGAAGTTCACCGTCGGGTCGAGCACATAGCGGCAGAGGCTGTCCTCCGCCAGGATGTCGAGGCCCGCGTTGCAGAAGGCGGAGACGGCGGTGAACACCGAGATCCAGATCCCCCGCGCGCCGAATTCCGGCACGAAGACCGTCATGTACAGCAGCGCGCCCGCGCCCTCCACGAGAAGCGTGCCGAGCAGGACCTTCCGGACAAAGGCGGCGAGGCCGGACATCGTGTTCAGGTTGAACGCGTCCTGGATCAGCATCCGGTCGCCGATGCCGAGCTTGCGGCGGAAGCTGAGCATCATGGCCGTCATGAAGGTAACGACGCCGAGACCGCCGATCTGGATCAGCAGCAGGATGACGATCTGCCCGAAGACGCTCCAGGTCGTGACGGTGGGAACGGTCACCAGCCCCGTCACACAGACGGAGGTGGTGGCGGTGAACAGCGCGTCGACAAAGGAGACGGAAACCCCTTCGGCTGCGCTGAAGGGCAGCGCGAGCAGCAGCGTGCCGACAGCCATGGCCGAAAGAAAGGTGAACATGATCGTCTCTGTGGTGGAAAAGCGTCTTTTTCTTTTCATACGGCGTCCTTTCAGCGCGATTTGACCGGCGGCCGCGGCGCGGACGGTTTTCTGCCTGTTATTATAAAGGCTCCCGCCGCATTTTGCAACGCGTTTCACAGCAAATCGCGCGAAAAGCGCCGCGCCGGGAAATAAATCTGTACAGACGGCGGCGAAAGTGGTAAAATAAACTATATTGCATTTTATCTTCCGAAAAGGAGGGCGCGAGATGAAAATCATCATCGCCGGCGGCGGCAAGGTGGGCACTTCGGTGGCGAAGACCCTCTCCGCCGAGGGACATGACATCACCGTCATCGACCGGGACCCGGAGGTCATCGAACGCATTTCCAATACCCTGGACGTGATCTGCATGCTCGGCTCGGCCACGAACCCCGAGACGCTGCGGGAGGCCGGCGCGGCGCAGGCCGATCTCCTCCTGGCCGCCATGCGCGAGGACGAGGGCAACATGATCTGCGGCATCTCCGCCCGGAAGCTGGGCACGCCCTATGTGGCCGCCCGCATCCGCGACCCGGAGTATCTGCCCCAGACGGCCTTCCTGCAGGAGACCCTGGGCCTGTCGGTCATCATGAACCCCGAGTATGAGTGCGCGCGGGAGATCTCCCGCATCCTGCGCTTCCCGAGCGCCTCCCGCGTCGATACCTTTTCCCGCGGCAGCGTGGAGATCGTCGAGCACCACATCCCGGAGGGGAGCCCGCTGCACGGCATGAGCCTGCGCGACCTGCCCCAGGTCAGCGGCGCGCGCGTACTGGTGGTCATCGTCGAGCGCGGCGGCGAGGCAATGATCCCCAACGGCAGCTTCGTCCTGCAGAGCGGAGACGTGCTCTCCCTCAGCGGCGCCAACCACGAGCTGCGCAAGTTCTTCGAGGCCATCGGGCAGTACCGCCGGCCGGTGAAGAACCTGATGATCATGGGCGGCGGCCGCATCGCCGTGTATCTGGGACGCATGATGGAGGAAAGCGGCATCAAGGTCACGGTGATCGACCGGGACGAGGCGCGCTGCGAGCTGCTCTGCGACCTGCTTCCCCACGCCTCGGTCGTCTGCGGCGACGGAACGACCGGCGACGTGCTGGCGGAGGAGGGCATCGCCCGGGCGGACGCTTTCGCCGCGCTGACCGGCGACGACGGAGACAACATCATCACCTCGATGTACGCCCGGCGCTGCAAGGTGCCCAAGATCGTCACCAAGGTCAACCGCGAGCGCTTTGCCGACATGCTCGAGTCCGCCGGGCTGGAGAGCATCGTTTCGCCCAAGGAGCTGGTCGCCCAGCAGCTGACGGGCTATGTCCGCGCCCTGGACGACAGCCGCGGCGGCAGCATGGAGACGCTGCACCGGCTGGCCGACGGCAAGGCCGAGGCGCTGGAATTCCGGGTCGGCGAGAAATCCCGGCTCGTCGGCATTGAGCTCCGGCATCTCCGCCTGAGGAAAAACGTGCTCATCGGCGCCGTGATCCGCGGCGGCAAGAGCCTGATCCCGAACGGCACGACGGTGCTGCACCCCGGCGACCACGCCGTGATCGTGACTGCGTCCGGGCGCCTGACGAGCCTGGATCAGATCCTGGAGGGCGAGAAATGAACGGCCGCATGATCGCGAAGATCCTCGGCTCGGTGCTGCTGCTGCTGTCCGGCGTTCTGCTGCTGCCGCTGCTCGTCGGGCTGATTTACGGGGAGAACGTCCGCGGCTTTGCGCTGACGATCGCTCTTTCGGCCGCGCTGGGGCTGGCGCTGCTGTTCTGCCTGAAGCCCAAAAGCACCGAGCTCTTTGCCCGCGACGGCTTCGCCGCGGTCGGTCTGGTGTGGATCGCGATGAGTCTGATCGGCGCGCTGCCGCTGGTGCTGAGCGGAGATATCCCGCGCTATATCGACGCCGTGTTTGAGGTCAGCTCCGGCCTGACCACGACGGGCGCGTCCGTCCTGCCGAACGTCGAGGCCCTGTCGCGCTCCGGGCAGTTCTGGCGCATCTTCACCCACTGGCTGGGCGGTATGGGCGTGCTGGTGTTCGTGATGGCGGTCATGCCGCTCGGCGGCGACCGCTCGATGCACATCATGCGCGCCGAGGTGCCGGGCCCTACGGTGGGCAAGCTGGTGCCCCGCGCCCGGAAAACGGCGATGATCCTCTATATGATCTACCTCGCCCTGACGCTGCTGGAGACGGTGTTTCTGCTCTTCGGCGGCATGAGCTTTTACGAAGCGCTGCTGCATTCCTTCGCCTCGGCGGGCACCGGCGGCTTTTCCACGCGGGCGGCCAGCATCGGGGCTTTCGACAGCGCCTATATCGAGACGGTGATCGGCGTGTTTCTGATCCTCTTCGGCACAAACTTCAACCTCTACTATCTGGTCCTGATCGGGCGGGTGAAGGATGCGCTCAAGAGCGAGGAGCTGCGCTGGTACTGGGGCATCATCGCCGTCTGCGTCGCGGCGATCGCCATCGGCCTCCGGCCGCTCTACGGGAGCGTCGGCACGGCCCTGCGCCACGCCTTTTTCAATGTGACCACGATCATCTCCACGACGGGCTTCGGCACCGAGGACTTCACCCGGTGGCCCGGCTACATCCAGACGCTGCTGGTGTGTCTGATGCTCATCGGCGGCTGCGCCGGCAGCACCGGCGGCGGCCTCAAGGTCTCGCGTGTGCTCCTGCTGGTCAAGACCGCGGGGGCGGATATCCGGAAGATGGTGCGCCCCCGCAGCGTCAACCGGGTTTCGCTCGACGGACAGCGCGTCAGCCGTGAGACCGCGAGCGCGGTCTACACCTATGTCGCGCTGTACATGATGATCCTTTTCGGCTGCACGCTCCTCGTTTCGCTGGACGGCTACGACTTTGCCACGAACTTCACGGCGGCGCTCTCCTGCATGTCGAACATCGGCCCCGGCCTGTCGCTGATCGGCCCGAGGGGCAGCTTCGGCATCTTCTCCGACTTCTCCAAGGCCGTCCTGAGCCTGACGATGCTCTGCGGCCGGCTGGAGATCTACGCGATCCTGATCCTGTTCCTTCCGTCCACCTGGCGGAAGAACTGAACGATTTGCGGCTGACGGGCGGGAAGCGCCCGCACCAGATAGAAAACCATGAACAGAAAGGAAGGATCCCCCATGATTTGCCCCAACTGCGGCGCCTACAATGAAAACAGCGCGAGATTCTGCGTCGAATGCGGAACGAGAATGGACGAGGTTCCTGCCGGCGGAGAAAGGTCGGACCGGAGCTATCAGAGCGCGGCCCCCGGCTATAACCCGGCGCCCGACTACAGCGGCGCGCCCAGCCGCGGCTATGCCGCCGCGGCCGAGCAGCTCCCGGCGCAGTACCGGCCGCTGAGCGCATGGGCTTATTTCGGCTATTCGCTCCTCTTCGCGATCCCGCTGGTCGGTCTGATCATCAACCTGGTGTTCTGCTTCAGCGACGAGAACATCAACCGCCGCAACTTCGCCCGGTCCATGTGGTGCGCGCTGCTGATCAGCCTGGTGATCGCGCTGGTGATCACTGTGATCGCGCTGCTGACCGGAGCCTCCTTCTTCGGCTCGGCCTACGGCTCGAGATACTGGTAAACACCCGCGGCGCGCGGGATCCCGGAAGCGCGCCGACAGTAGCAGACGGAAATGCCAAAAGGCGGCGAGGATCTTCCTCGCCGCCTTTTCCATGCACTAAAAACTAAGAACTAAGAACTAAGCACTGCGCGCTGCGCACTCACTCGATGACCACGCGCCTGCCGCGGATCTTCAGCCTGCCCGCGCAGTAGAGCGCGACGGCCTGGCTCAGCAGCTTCCACTCCGCCTCCTCCGTCACGCGGCGGCGCAGCGACTCCGGATCGTCGCCCGGC
>JAEEGL011435073.1_pt1 | contig 12085 bp, 6 predicted proteins | sample 9134231 | NCBI WGS metagenome assembly JAEEGL01 (sample SAMN16246548, study PRJNA631951) | gut metagenome | biome: gut microbiome; feature: rumen; material: fiber-attached | host: Bos | place: Iran: Karaj | collected 2018-10
ATCTTGATTCCGGACTTGGCAATCTTCTTCATTTCTTTTTCGATCGCTTCGATGTCTTCGTCATTAAGAACGGCATCGCCCAGATCCATGTCATAGTAGAATCCTTCATCAACAACAGGCCCTACCCAGAATTTTGCGTTGGGATACAAATGCTTAACAGCCTGTGCCATCATATGAGCACATGAATGGTTGAGCACATGTAAGTTTTCATCTTCTTTGAAATTAACCATTTCTTTCCTCCTTAATAAGCAAACCTAAATCTTATTCTACATCCAATCAGTTCTTAAAACGATTTCGGAAATTATTTTCATTTGAAAAAATAAAAAACACCCCGAATTATCGTCTCACGATAAATAAGGGTGCATATCAGCACGGTTCCACCTTAATGTTTAACTTCATTTGTCTTTAACGCAACTACGCGGTAACGCTTACTGAATTCGGCGCACGGCTCCAAAGTGGTCTTCATATCAGTCCGCCGGATATCTCACACCAAATGATATCCTCTCTGAAGACTTTCCCCGATACTACTCTCTTTTTCACAGCCTTTAGATTTCGATTACTTAATAATATAGTCAACAAAATCTTTTTTGTCAACTTGATTTATACCTGTTTTTTCGATTAACTGCTGCCGTTTTCATGACTGCTGTCAATCTCATGACTGCTGCCAATTTCATTATTGCCGTCGGTCTCGCCACTGCTGTCTGACTAACCGGTCGATTATATTTTCTGCTTTACAATCCAAAGATCGCAGAGAAATGTTTTTAATCTTATGCTCTTCCTGTGTTCGAGGAAATTCTTTATAACTCCCGAAATGCTTCCCGCCTCAAGAACTTTTTTTCTTATAAGCATTATTTCCTTTTTGGCTTCCAGTTCCCTAAGACTGTTTTTATTTTCGAAAATTTTCTCATTTTTAAATGCATCGAGAATCCTTATATATTCGTCGATTTCCGCAAGTTTCCTTTTCTTTTTTAAAATCCTTCCGAGTTTATACTCTTCCCTGCCCGTATTGTGACCGTGAATTCTGTGAAGGGCAAGTTCTTTGTCAAGCTGATAAAAACCGCCGTCTTCCGCAGCCTTCGCGCAGAAAAGATAATCATTGGGAATCGCGGTTATATCCGAAACACTTTCCCATGTCATATACCATTCTTTTTTGAAAGCAAGAACCATCGCAGGCCATTCGCATTTGAAGAACAAATCCTTCACGGAAAGATTTTTGACTTTTCCCGTTTCTTTGGAGCGTACGGGGTTGGTGACGCTTTTGATTTTGTTGTTCGCCGCATCAATAATTCCAAACTTGCAGCAAACGACTTTTGCCTTTTGCACTTCCTCGAACACCTTGCACATCTCTTCAACTTTATCAGGATACCATACGTCGTCCTGATCTGCGAAGAAAATAACGTCGCCGTTGCACAGCTTGCATGCGGAATAAAAGTTCGTGACAAAACCAAAGTTTTCGGAATTGCAGTGCAATCGCCAGCTGTCCTTGAGATTGTTCTCTTCTATGAAATTGTTGATAATCGTTATTGTCGAATCGGTCGATCCGTCATCGCAAATAACTACTTCATCAGGCTTTTTGCTTTGTTCAAGAATCGATTGCAGCTGCTGTTGCAAATAATCCTCGCCCTGATAAGTACACATGCATATCGAGACTTTCATTTTCTTTCCTTGTAAATCAATTCCGCATTACTGCGCCACCGGCGGCTTAACGTTGGAATTTCTTTTTCTCACAACCATAATGCAATAAACAAAGAATGCAAGGTACGCCGCCAATATTACTCCCCAGACGTAAAGCCACCAAGGTCTGTACGCGAAACTTACGCTGTGTTCTCCTTCGGAAACGGGGACTGTAATGAATCCTTCTTTGTCGGTTTCCTTTTTAACACGGCGCCTGTCGACCTTAACTTTCCAGCCGGGATAATCAAGCATTCCCATTCTGAATTTTCCCGAAGACGTTGCATTAAATGTTAATGAAACGCTGTTGGATTTCATTTTAAGATTGTCCGCTGTAATATCTGTAAATGTTCCGTCTTCATTTATCATGGAAAAAATACTGTTCACATCGTTTCTGGCATAAATATATTTTCCGTTCAAACTATTTACATACTCGTAGTTTCCGTATCTTTCGGCATCGAGTTCTGCATTTGAAACAAAATATTTAATTGAGAGCAGATTTCCGAGTTCACCATTCCAATCCCACCCATATCTGTTAAGCAAATCAAAGTACGAAACCGGCAGGGTTGCACGGTGCGAATATACACCCAGCATTTCATTGTAAACACTTCCGATATTCGGGGTAAGCGTCATCTTGTCATCAGTGCAGAATCTGTACAAATGACCGTTTGCCATATCTTCTCTGCTGCTTGATACAAGAAAATCGGTAATTTCGGTTTCGGCATATGCGGTCATGGCCGTTTCGCCTCCATCCGCAGCCTGATAATAATTTTTGTTGTAATCAATGGCTGTCCCGGTAATCAAAACAAGCATTGCCGAATAAAAAATCAATTTAAAACCACCATGTAAAACTTTTGTAACTTTTTTATTCTTGAATTTAAATATCGAGACAAAAATATTTACAACCGAAGAAATTCCCATTGCCGCAAGAATGGCAATCGAGAAATTGTATACATACAGAATTCTCGCAGGTTCTCTGATACTTCCGAATCCGGGAAGCATGGTTACAAGTCTTCCCAAAATAGAATGTTTGCCGAATGCAATATCAATGCATATAACCGTTAAAACAATCGCGAAAAAACCGATTCTTCTAAATTCGAATTTTTCTTTTTTGAAAAATACAATCCATCCGAGTATTCCGAAAACAACAAGAACAAGACCTGTCATTGATATGAACAGCGTACAGCCGTCGCCGATGCTTCCGGTAAAACGGATTATATCTCTAAAGTCTGCCCATTCCAATCTTACGAAATCATATGCCGAATCAGGCAGACGTTCGAAACCCTGTACGGGATTCTCGAGTCCGATCCATCTGTATGAAAGTCTGATATATTCGATTCCGCATACTATCTGTCCGAAGCAGAAGGCAACCGAAACAATTCCGACATGAAAAAGTCTTACAAGATTCATAAGACAGTTTTTGAATGATTTTGAAAAACACAAAGCAAATATTCCAAGCGCAATTACAGCATGAAGATAAGGCTGCATGTGTCCGGCGAGTATCATATTGCCAAGCAGTGCTCCCGACATAATCTGGAAAAGAATTCTTTTGAATCTTCCGTTCTCTTCAGCTATGGAAATCTGATATGTAAGAATCACAACCGGAAGATAAACAAGTGCACAGTAAATGTTCGGCTGCTCCGATACTCTTGCCGAAACGGAACCGATGCATGCGAAAATCAGCGCACCGATTATGCTTCCGACACGGTTTTGTCTGTTGTGTCTTAAAAAGCCGTACATAAAGAATGCTGCTGCCAGAGAATGAATCCAAAGATAGATATCTATCGCATGCTGGGTTACATTCGGAACCAGAAGGCCGAAAAGAATGTTGCCGAAATAAAAAGGCGCCGTCTGGATTTCTCCCGCAAAAGATATTCCTCCGCTTTGATTAAACTCCCAGAGCGCCAATTCTCCGTTATGAACAGCCTCGGAAATTCTGGCAAGCCAGGAAAATGTCTGCATGACGGCATCGCCATGCCAGATGAATGTCTTTTCTCCGATAAGAACTTCCCTGAAAATGGCTACCATCATAACAAACAATGCAGCAACGGCATATATTTCTTTATTGTCTTTTTTCTCTTCTTTTTTTATGTAATACGTTTCAGACTGCATAAAGCCAAAACTCCCGGTTTGTTTATAAATCCTGCCTCAAAACTCTTTCCGCCTCTTCAAGCGTGTAATATTTCTCAATAAGTTTCTTTCCGCAATCGGACATTTCCCGAAGTTTCGCACCGTCGAGGTAAAGATTGCATATTTCTTGCGCCATAATGTCCGGATCTTCATATACAAGCATGCTTCCGACTCCGGAATCAATGCCTTCCGCACCGATCGGTGTTGTCACCATCGGTATCTGAAAATATGCTGCTTCAACTACTTTTCCTTTTACACCCGCACCGTATCTTAAAGGCACGACCGCAAGCTTGCAGCTTCTGTAGAGTTTGTGAAGTTCCTCGTCGGAAAGAAAACCTTCAATCAATATGTGTTCACTGTTTAAAGCCTGTACTTTGTCGGGAACCTTGCCTCCTACGACATGCCATTTAATATCCGGTATCTTCGCAAGGATTTTGGGAAATACATTTTCCGCGAACCAGAGAACGGCATCCGCATTGGGCGGGTGTCCGAATCCGCCGACGAAAAGTATATCCTTCCTTTTGTCAAAGTCTTTGTTGATATCCGTGGGAATATCTTCATAAATGTACAAAGGAATGTTTCTTATGGGCTTGTCGGGGAATACTTTCTGCATTACGCCCTGTTCGTAGCTTCCCACAACATGTCCGACATCCGCTTTTGAAAAAAGATCATATTCTATGTCTTTCCATTTGTTTGCCGATTCAAGTTTCTCGGGATCATGTGTCAGTTCATATTCCCTCATTTCCCTAACATGATGCAGATCATGCGCAAAATAAAATACTTTCGCCCTGCCGTACTGCTTAACAAGATCGATGTATTTTACGGAAATATGCGGTCTTTGAAGATATACATAATCGAAATAATGAAGATTGTTCTTAAGCCACTCTTCCCAGTTGTTGTAATAATAATTTCCGTAAAGAACCTCTATACCCTTCTGGTTTAATTCGGTTGTATAGGGTTCATGCTTATAGAAATTGTCTCCGATAAACGTAACTTTAAATCCCATTTTTACCATGAGAAGAAGATACATGTATGTACACTTGCCGCCGGCGTCCTGATCGTAATGAGGAACATAATGATCGACCACAAGCATCTGTTTTTTGAAGCGGCTTCTGTCCTTGGCAAGAAATACATTTTCGGCATTCGGGAAATGATCTTTTTCGAGAACGTCTTTCCACTTTTCAAAGAACTTTTTGCAGTTTTCAACCTGATATGCTTTCTGCCCCTCGTTTACATCGGTTCCGTTAGAAATGCCTTCAAAATGAACCACAACGGAAAGCGGCTGATAAATAACTTTAAAGCCATGCTTTCTTACCTCGAAAGCCAGATCTGTATCCTCGTAATACGCGGGTGCAAATCTCTCGTCAAAACCTCCGATTTCTTTCCAGAGCGAAGTTCTTATCATTATTGCGGCTCCGGAAATATAATCCGTTTCCCTTACATAATTAAACTCGGGATCATCCGGATTTTTCCTGTTTCCGTAATTCCACGCCGAAGCATCATTCCATACGATTCCTCCGGCTTCCTGAAGCCAGCCGTCAGGATAGATTAACTTCGATCCGACCATGCCTGCTTTTTCGTCATCACGCATTATCTTGATAAGAGGATTAAGCCAGTTCTCCTGAACCTGAGTATCATTGTTTAAGAATAAAATAAATTCGCCTTTGGCATGTTTGGCCGCATTGTTGCAGTTCTTTAAGAATCTCAGATTTTCTTTGTTTCTTATAACCCTGATTCCGCCTGCAATCTTTTTAATCTGGCTTGTAATATCCGTCGAGCAGTCATCCGCGATAATTATTTCATAAGATACATCACCGCTTTGTTCCTTAATGGATTTAAGACACTGATATGTATATTCAAACTGGTTGTAAACAGGAACAATAATCGAGACAGTCGGTTTCTTGAATTCCTTAAACTCAAGCTTCTCATAATCCTCAACGCTTTTGCCTTCCGCACTTCCGTTTTTGATTTCGGTCACGGTATACTTATCCGAATCAAAAGGATTCATCCTCGATTTCTCTACTTCTTCAACAAGACGATAATGCTCACGCACACTGTCCATTCCTTCAGTCTTTGCAATTTCGAAGAAGTTTTTAATTCTTCTTCCGTTTATCATCTTAAAGAAAAGCTTCGGATTCTTAAGTCCTTTTACGAAGACACCCGCGATAAATCTTCTTTTGCTCTTCTCAGGGAAGAAGAATGAACTGATTTTACGGAAAATAAGCGCAACACGATATGTACGCGATTTCTTTTCTCTCTCGTATTCTCTCTCAACTTCAAGAAGAAGCTCTATATGTCCTTCTTTGTTTAATATGGTCTGCTTGTACTCTGCTTCTTTTTCTTTGAAAGAAGCAACTGCATTATTGTATTCGTTCTCTTTGTTTGCAAGTTCTTCCCTTAAATTCTTTTCTCTTTCTCTGAGTCTTTCATTTTCTTCGTTTTCCGATTCAATGCGGGCATTCAGATTCTTTTCGTTTTCTTTAAACTTCTCAATTTCTTCTTCACTGTTTTCCAAAAGATTACGGTAATTGTTTTCACTATCTGTGAGTTTTTCGATTTCGGAATCCTTTTCCTGCATTAAAAGACGATTTTCATTTTCGATTTTCTTAAGAGACTCTATTTCAACATTTTTAAGCTCGATGATTTTTTCTTTTCTGCTATCGTTTTCAGAAAGTTTTTTATTCTCCTCATCTTTCCGGTCAATGATTCTTAAATTATCGTTTTCTCTCTCTTTGAGTCTTTCGATTTCCTCATCTTTTTGTCCGATAAGTTCTTCCTGCTTACTTCCGATATCTCTCAGATTCTTTATTTCTTCTATTTTTTTGCCCAGAATAATTAAATTATTCCGCTCATTTTCTTTTAATTTTTCGATCTCGGCAACATTTTGTTCCAAAAGAACTTTTTGGGTGTTTTCAGTCTCCTTAAGTCTGGCAATCTCTTCTTTAGTTTGTTCAAGCCGATATCTGAATTCTCTTTCATTCTCGGTAAGTCTGTCTATTTCAACTCTGTCGCTGTCCAAAAGATTCATATGATTTCTTTCGGTTTGAAGCAGCAGTTCAATGTGTCCGTTTTTGTTTTTCAGTTCCTGAGTGAGACTTTCCCTGTTGTTCTTAAGTTCTTCCGTTTCATCGCGAAGATCCTTTATTTCCTCAATATATCTCTCTATCTCTTTATCAAGAACTTTGATATGGGAATTTCTTTCTTCCTGTTCTTCCTGAAGAATTCTGATTCTCTCATCCTTTAATCTTTCTTCTTCACCCGCCTTGGAAAGCATGGAATTCCGGCGGTCAAGGTCATGCTGAAGCGAAGCTATCCTTTCCATAGCTTCTTTATATGCAGCTTCCTCGCCGGTTAAATTATATAAGTCGTTAAGCTCAAGTCTGAGCCTTGCAATCTCCTCGTTTGACCGGAAGAAAAAGTTCGGATTGCGGCTTAAAATTTCATCCGTTTCATCCTTAAAATCCTTACTGAAATTTTCGCTGTTATCCCCCTCACGCGATACGAATGACAAAGGAGCGCCGAGACGGTTGTCGACTGCGATTTGGTTATTTTCGACAAAAGATTCTTTCTTCACTTCAAGGATGTGCTGGTAAACCTCACCGAAAGGACGTTTTCTTAAAATCTCTTCGATATAAGGATCCACATCACCGTATGAAACATCAAATTCATTTTTGCCTACCGCTATATAAGTGGCATCCATATATACGGGTTTGAGTCTGCATTCATCAACCAGTTTCTGAATTTCGATAAAAGTAAAATGATGAAGATGGGTATAATCCAGAATTCCTGTATTCCCGTAAATGAAACGGTTGTTAAGAAGTTCTATGATAACGGAATTATGCGAAACATTCGGAACGGAAATAAGAATCGATCCGTCTTCTTTAAGAAACTTAGCCGCTTCGGACAGAACCTTCCACGGCTCTCTCATATGCTCCAAAACATCTATGAATAAAATATAATCAAAACGCTTTCTTGCAAATTGTTTTTTCCATCCGTATTCTTCGATATCGCCGCAGAATCCGTCGGAAGCATACTGCATTGCAAGTTCGTAACATTCTTTGTCAATTTCAATAATGCTTACACTGCATTTCTTCTCTCGAGCCATTTTCTCAGTCATTACTCCGGCGCCCGAACCGAATTCCAAAACCTTGGAATTGTCACTGATTCTTCCCAATATTTTGCCGTATACGAGATTAGGGTTATTATTTATTTTTTGTTCATATCTCAATGCTGATTTTATGAACTTTTCCATGACTATGCTTATCCTCTTTTTGGCTGTTCATCAATTCCGTAAACGTTGACTTCACCGCGTTCTATGTAAATGGTTCCCGGCACATCATAATTCCTTCTCGGTATCTGAAACAAAAGTGCATCATCCGCCCAGCAAAGCTGAACATGATCATCCTGGAAACCGTTGGCTATCGCTATGGTTACGGTGTACTGCCCGTGATTAAGTTCCGGCATGGTAAAATTCATTTCATATTCCTGCATGCCTTCACCGACGGGAAGATCTATTTTAAGCGTCTGTGTATTGATTGCTATTACATCATTTCCGAGCCTGTCTCTTATAGCAAGTCCGAGTATCGGATGTGACGCTTTTTCGTGAAACTTCACACGGACTATGCATTTAACCTTCTGAAGCGGTGAAATCAAATCCGTTAATCTGTATTCTTCATCGAATAATCCGCATTCTAATATTGTCGCATTTCTGTTTCCTTTAAACTTTATCGATTGATTAATCTTAGGAACGGTTATCTTCATGCAGCTTTCTTTCACCTTTAGCGCATCTTTATCATTCCCTGAATAATCCAGATCACTGCTTCCGATTTTCTCATTTGCGGCAATTGCCTCGTTGATAAGGAATTCCTTATATTTGTTAAGCCCCGTATCCACGTCTCCGTCAAAAGCAACTTCGCCGTGATTAAGCCAGATTACTCTTTCGCAAAACCTTGTAACTGCCGCAGTATCATGCGTTACCATGACAACGGTTTTGTCTTTCATGAGTGAATCCATAGCGCGATAACATTTCTGCTGGAATCTGATATCACCTACAGACAACGCTTCATCCACAATAAGAATATCCGGATCCGAAAAAATCTGCGTTGCAAAAGCAAGACGCACGAACATGCCGCTGGAATAATTCTTTACCGGCTGATTGATAAATTCTCCGATATCCGCGAACTCGATTATCTTTTCTCTTCGTTCATTGATTTCCTGTGCGGAAAGTCCCTGAAGCATACCGTTTAAGCCGATATTTTCAGCACCCGTATAATCGGGATTAAATCCGGCGCCGAGTTCAAGAAGTGCCGCAACCCTTCCGTTTATTTCCATATCTCCGCCTGAAGGATTAAGCACTCCGGTAATAATCTTCAAAAGTGTGGATTTTCCCGCACCGTTCGCACCGATTATTCCGACTTTTTCGCCTTTTTTTATATCTATATTCACATCCTTGAGAGCATAGAAAACCTTGTGATACCCTTTTTTCAAAGGATGGAACGATTCCTTAAGCCTGTCCATTTCGGATTCATACAGATTATATTCTTTTGTAATATTTTTTACGCGAACCGCATAATCTGACATTAAACAAATCTCCGTTTCTATAGCAAATCCGAAAAATGATTTCTGAGTTTCTTATAAACAACAGTTCCGATAACAATCATTACGAGAACAAAACACCAAAAATATATAGTCTCGCGAAGAGTCCCTGCCATGAAGGGATCGGAATAAATTAATGTATTTCGATAGCCCGTCAAAATATAATGCATGGGATTCAATTTCAGTATATTCAAAACACCCTCTCCGATGGATTCGTCCGACCAGAAAACAGGTGTTACCCAGAAGCCTATCTGCAAAATAACATTTACCATCTGCGCCGCATCTTTGAAAAACACCGAGAGTGCACCGACAAGATATGCATTCCCTATCAAAAGAGCCATTACGCAGAACGAATAATACAAAACGCAAAGCCACGTAAAATCAGGCTTGTGTCCGTAAAAAAGATACAGTCCCATAAGAAAAAGAATAAGAAAAAAATGTATGCAAAAAGAAGACATTACCTTTACCAAAGGCAACAGCCACACATTAAACTTCATTTTTTTTACAAGATATGAGTATTCATAAAAGACATTTGCCGAAGAAAGAATTCCGTCACTGAAAAACGTCCACGGAATAAATCCTGCTGCAAACCAGAGAATATATTCGACATTGCTTACCGGCGGATTGCGAAAGCCGACCTGGAAAACAAACCAGAAAACCACCACTGTTACAAGCGGCTGAACGTATGCCCAAAACAACCCGAGAGCAGATCCCGAATATCTTGCTTTCAGGTCATTTCGCGTCAGTTTTCCTATCATTCTTATATTTTCAAACAAGCCGCTGTTCAAAACGAATTCCTCTCCCCATGCGTAAAACGAACTCTTTTGCGCATTTTCTCCACACCAACACATTTTAATATGTATTTCAGTTCATTTCAACCGAAAACATATATTCTGATGTTTTTGTGGAACCCTTTTTATAATGGTTATATGAAAAATATAAGGAAAACTTTTATAAAGCCATTTTACAAAAAAAAATGTTGCGACGTATAGCCGCAACACTTTTCTAAAATATTATGGAGATTAACTATTTATTAGAATATTTAGGAGATAAATTATTCTTAAAAAATTTACGAGATTAATTTTTTTATTATATATATGTTGTTTTAACCGATTTCTTTTATGCCCTGTCCATTATATGGTTTTGAAGGTGAATACTATCGTATCCTTTCCGTTAAAGAAAAACTCTTCATCGGTTCCCAGTTTGAAATTATCTTCATTGAAATCCGAAGATTCGTACCATTCATCATCCAAATTAACATTCGAATCGGCTTTTCCAAGCTCGGGAATGCTGTTGCTGCTCTCCGACCATGTGTAATCTTCAATCAGCCTTTGTGCCTCTTCTTTTGTAAGAAATATAGCACCGCGGTATTTCGGTTCTGTCGGTCCGAATGATCCGATTTCCACTTTTCCTATATATTCCGAAGGATATATCATTTCATATTCCGCACTCTCAATATTCAAATCGTTAAAGTACTTGACCAAAGAAGTTTCATCCGTGCAGTAATCTTCTTTGATTAACGTATGTGTTTTTACATGACAGCCGGATAAAAACAAAACCATAAGTGATAAAAATACCGAAACAGCCGCCGCTTTATTTATATATATTTTTTTCATGTCGCATTCCCTCCGTCTATAAATTCTTGGCAGCTTTATATGCTTCAAACTCGGAGAAATTGAACTTTCTGAAATCATTCGAAATTTCATACTCATCCACGTGTTTCATAAACGATTCGGCTGCATAATCGTTCTCTGCCATAGCGCTCCATTCATCTTCATGCTCAAGTATCACGGGCATTGCGTCATCCGAAAGATGCATAAGTACATAAATTCTTCCGAATCCGTTTGTCAGATTGTAATCCGCAATTATTCTGTCGGGACGGGCAAATGAAAATACAGCCCAGGTGATGCACAAAACCGCAATCGAATATTTTACAAAAGGAACGTTGTCTTTAAACACAAGTGCAATCGTACCTGCCATTACAAGTGCTATTACCGTAAGTGCCCAGAGCACGTAAACTCTTAAGAAAGTAAGTCCGTAAACACTTATATAAAGAATCATTCTGTATGCACTTGAGAAAAGCATAATATATGTACATGTGCAGATGCAGGTCAGCATAACCTTTAAAAGCAGGTTATCCTTTGAGAATTTTCTGCAGATCAGCACGAGAATAAGATTTATAAGACACACAAACACGAGCTGGAAAAATCCCTCATGAGCATAATCGGCATATGTATATCCTTCAGGCAGAGTTCCGAATCCGAGGAAAAGGAAAATAATCTGAATTCCGGAATATAATGCATAGAAAACCAAAAGGATTGAGCTTACCGTAATGGATACGGCGGGGTTAAGTTTTCTCATGTCACTGACAGGATTCTGAAGCCAGTTAAGCTTGTTGTAAAGTCTCTTTAAGAGTGCATATCCGACAAAGAATATAAGCACTGTCAGCATAATAACTCCGATGATGTCTCCGTTAAATTCGATATGAAAGAGATTTCCCAACAGATTGGAAAATACTGCATCCGACGAAGAAAGAAGCGGAAGTACGATTGCAAGAATCGGAACAGATATTCCAAATCCCAAAAGGATATAAAGAAAAGTAAACGATTTCTTTTTGCCTTCATTGTTATCTCCCGCAAATTTGTGAAGATGACTCATATCAATGAAAGGATCAAGAACATACGCAATC
>JAEEGL011471828.1_pt1 | contig 12085 bp, 8 predicted proteins | sample 9134231 | NCBI WGS metagenome assembly JAEEGL01 (sample SAMN16246548, study PRJNA631951) | gut metagenome | biome: gut microbiome; feature: rumen; material: fiber-attached | host: Bos | place: Iran: Karaj | collected 2018-10
CAACCTGCGAAACTTGATGGATATGTCTCGCCAGCGCATGTGCAGCAGAGCGTATCACGAATACCGCAAACTGTTCTTGGATGTGTGCAATGCTTTGCGCGCGTATTCTCCAGAATGGGAAACACTCGTCAATATGCTGTTCCACGCAAAATGCGAAGAAACAAAAACCTGCCCCGAAGAACGCGGCTGCGGCAGATACCCTAAAAAAAGTGTATAAGTACTTTTTCTTCCATATATATGCTATAGTGTGCGAACCATGACAGAAGAAGCAAAATCATTTTACAAAGACCTGCGCAACGTTGTGCAGCCTATGGCAATACAAAACCTCATTTCCGCCGCAGTTAATTCGGCAGACGTTATCATGCTCGGATATATCGGGCAGACAGCAATAGCGGCTTCGGCTCTTGCAGGCAACATTGCATTTATTCTTTTTATGGTTTCAACAGGACTTTCGTCCGGTTTGATAATGCTCGGAGCACAATACTGGGGCAAAAAGGATACAGAATCAATTAAAACACTTCTCGGAATAGGTCTTAGAATCTGCTGTTCTGTGGAGTTTATCGTAGCACTTGTTGCCGCGTTTTACCCGCGCATTTTGATGCTCATTTTTACAAAAGATGAGGCTCTCATAGCAGAAGGTTGCCGTTATCTGCGAGCCGTGAGCGTTTCTTACGTCTGTCTTTCTTTTTCACAGATGTTTCAGGCGGGATTCAAAAGTATTGAACGCGTAAAAATCGTAACAATTACGTCTACAACCAGTCTTTTTCTCAATATCGGGTTAAACGCAGTGTTCATTTTCGGCTTGTTCGGCGTACCAAAGATGGGAATCCTCGGTGTTGGAATCGCTACTTCAATAGCACGGTTCATCGAGATGCTCATCTGCCTTATATACGCACGGTGTCAGAACGATGTCCGCTTTTCGGTACTCTGCATGTTCAGAAGGAACAGCCTGCTTACAAGAGATTTTTTCAAATATTCACTGCCGGCAGTCGGCAATGAGCTGGTATGGGGCGCGGCTTTTTCAATGTACTCAGTAATTATGGGACACTTGGGTGAGGATATTGTAGCAGCAAATTCCGTTGTAAACACAGTGCGGCAACTGGGCACAGTGCTTTGTTTCGGCATGGCATATGGAGGCGCTATTGTACTCGGCAAAAACATGGGCGCAGGCGATATGCAACTGGCAGAGCGGAACGCTTCTCGCCTGGCGCGGGTAACAATTTTCTCAGGCATTCTTGGTGCAATTCTGATTATCTGTCTGTACCCCATTCTTCCTCTGATTGCCAACCTCAACGCAACAGCAGCTCATTACCGCAACATAATTCTCTTTATAAATTCGTATTCGATTATCGGTGCTTCAATAAATACAGTACTAATCTGCGGTATTTTCCGCGCGGGAGGCGATTCCAGATTTGGATTCATTGCTGATATAATAAACATGTGGTGTGTTTCTGTCCCGTTGGGATTATTGGCAGCTTTTGTTTTCAAATTACCGCCTCTTTGGGTTTATTTCATTTTGTATCTTGATGAATTTGAAAAAATACCTTTCGTCATCCGGCATTACAAAAAGAAGGGCTGGCTCAGAAATATCACCAGAGATTAATGATAAAACAAAAAAACCGCTGCCTTTTTAGCAGCGGTTTTTGTTTTAAGCCGTCAGGCTTAATGGTTTATTTTGCATAAGTTGCGATGAATACACCTGCGGCAACAGCTGTACCGATAACACCGGATACGTTCGGTCCCATGGCATGCATGAGAAGGAAGTTACTCGGGTCGTATTCAAGACCAACCTTGTTGGAAACACGTGCTGCCATTGGAACAGCGGAAACACCTGCAGAACCGATAAGAGGATTAATCTTTTTCTTGAGGAAAATGTTCATCAGTTTTGCCATCAAAAGACCGCCGCAAGTTGCGATTGCAAATGCAAGAAGACCAAGAGCGATAACACCAACGGAACTCGGGTTAAAGATTTTTTCAGGAGTCATCTGTGCACCAACACCAAGAGAAAGAAGAATTGAAACGATGTTCATCATTTCGTTTTCAAGTGTCTTGGAAAGGCGTTCTACAATACCAACCTGCTTGATAAAGTTACCGAATGCGAGCATACCGATAAGCGGAGCTGCCGGTGGCAAAAGCAGAATTGTGAGGCACAAAAGAACAATCGGGAACATAACCTTTTCTGTTTTAGAAACGTAGCGGAGCTGATCCATCTTGATTTTGCGTTCTTTTTCAGTTGTGAGGAGCTTCATCAACGGTGGCTGAATCATTGGAACAAGTGCCATGTATGAGTATGCGGCAACAGCCGTAACAGCCATCATCTCAGGAGCAAGCTTTCCTGCAACGTAGATTGAAGTAGGACCGTCAGCACCACCAATAATTGCGATTGCACAAGCCTGCATCATGTTGTATTCAACACCAGGGATAAGGTTCATAACAGCAACACCGAGCAATGTGGCAAAAACACCGAGCTGGGCTGCACCACCGAGAAGAGCCATCTTTGGGTTAGCAATAAGAGGACCAAAGTCTGTCATTGCACCAATACCCATAAAGATAAGCATCGGGAAGAATTCGTTACCAACACCTGCTTTGTAAATGATGTGCAGCATTCCGTCAGGTCCCTGTCCCATTCCGGCACCCGGGATGTTTACAAGAACAACACCAAATCCGATCGGAATAAGAAGGAGAGGTTCAAATCCTTTACCTACAGCAAGGTAAATGATAAGAAAACCTACAGCAATCATTATAAGCTTCTGCCAGCCTGGAGCTGATTCGGCAAAAACAACTGCGCTTTCTACTTCTTCTTCCTCTTCGGCCTTAACTTCACCGTTAATCATCTGATTAATACCGGTGTTCTGCCAGAGGCTCTTCAAGAATTCCAGAGGCTTAATCATCGGGATTTTTTCAGATCCCTTGATGATTGCTGAATTCATTGTCCTCAAGGAAGGATGCTCACGAACTTCCGCACTGTTCTGTGCAAAAACCGATGATACAGAAGAAAATACTACTGCAATTGCCATGATTATAAGCATTGCAGAAAATATCTGCTTATTTAGTTTATTTTTTTGACCAAGCATTATTAACTCCGTTACCTTATTTAATCTCTGCAAGTGCCTGACCTGCTGTGATTGCAGAACCGGCTGATGCAAGGAAGTGAACAGAACCTGCAGCTGTTGCTTTTACTTCAAGTTCCATTTTCATTGATTCAATCATGATGATTGTCTGACCGGCAGTTACAGAAGCACCTTCTGCAACAACAGCCTTGAGGAATGTTCCTGCAACAGGAGCATTAACAGCTGTTCCACCGTTAGAAACAGGAGCTGCAGGAGCAGCGGCTGAAGCAGCGGGAGCCGCAGGAGCTGGAGCAGCAGCACCACCGCCGATTGTTCCAAGAACCTGACCGGCTGTAATTGCTGCACCCTGTGAAACAGACCACTGAACAGGACCGTTTCCGGTAGCTTTTACTTCGAGTTCCATCTTCATTGATTCAATCATCATAACGGTTTCACCGGATTTAACGTTTGTACCGTTCTGAGCGATAATCTTCAATACTGTACCGGCAACAGGAGCCTTAATGTCTGCTCCGCCTGTTGAACCGGCTGCGGCAACTGCAGGAGCAGCACCGGCTGCGCCGAATGTTACATTGTATGCTGTACCGTTAACATTTACGCTCATTGTATCACCGGCAGGACCAGTTGTTACATTGTAGCTTGTTCCGTTTACGTTTACTGAATATGAACCGCCGTTGCCTGATGCGGAAGATTTTGCAACTGCAAAAGATTCTGACTTTACAGGACCGTTTGCTCTTTCCTTAAAGAACTTAGGAGCTACTTTCGGGAACATTGCGTATGTGAGAACGTCTTCGTCAGAACCGTTACCACCGTTTTCTTTTGCTTCGGCAACCATTTTGTCCCATTCCATAGGAATGAGGTCTGCAGGACGGCATGTTACAACCTTGTCCATCTTGTTCTGTTCAAGAGCTTTCTTTACAAGGTCTGCGTTCGGTTTTGCAGGAGTTGCACCATATTTGCCGACCAAGAGGTCGCGTGTTTCCTGTGTAAGTTTGTTGTAGCGGCCGAACAGTACATTGAATACTGCCTGTGTACCAACAATCTGTGATGTAGGTGTTACAAGAGGAATGTAACCGCAGTCAGCCTGAACAACCTGAATTTCTTTGAGAACATCGTCAATCTTGTCAGATGCGCCCTGTTCCTTAAGCTGGTTTTCGAGGTTGGAGAGCATTCCGCCCGGTACCTGTGAAGCAAGGATACGTGTATCTGCACCGAGGAAGCTTGATTCAAACTTAGCGTACTTTTTGCGTACTTCGCGGAAGTATGCGGCAATGTCAAGAAGTGACTTAATATCAAGACCTGTGTCGTACGGAGTACCCTTGAACATTTCAACAACTGTTTCAGTCGGTGAATGTGATGTACCCATAGCCATTGAAGAAATAACAGTATCAAGAACATCAGCACCGGCTTCGGCTGCTTTTGCGAGTGTTGCAACAGAAAGACCTGTTGTTGCGTGTGTATGAATCTGAACAGGAATATCAACCTTAGCTTTGATTGCTTTTACCAATTCATATGCGTCATAAGGTTTAAGAAGACCTGACATATCTTTGATACAGATTGAATCTGCACCGAATTCGGCATAGGATTTTGCAAGGTCAGCATATATTTCTTTTGTGTGATAAGGAGTAGTAGCATAAGAAATAGCCATCTGAACATGTTTGCCAGTCTTTTTTGCTGCATCAGCGGCGCGCTTAAGGTTGCGCGGGTCGTTACAAGCGTCAAAAATACGGAAAACGCCAACGCCGTTTTCTGCGGCTTTTTCTACGAACTTGTCTACAACATCATCAGCATAGTGACGATAGCCGAGAAGGTTCTGACCGCGCAAAAGCATCATAATAGGTGTTTTGGGAAGCTTTGCCTTGAGAGTGCGGAGTCTTTCCCACGGGTCTTCGTTCAAAAAGCGGATACATGAATCGAATGTTGCGCCGCCCCATGCTTCAAGACTTTCATAACCGATGTTATCAAGTCTTTCGAGAGCAGGAAGCATATCAGCTGTTGTCATACGTGTTGCATGCAGTGACTGGTGGGCATCACGCAGAACCAGATCAGAAATTTTTACTTTTTTTGCCATTTTTATTCTCCAGTGAATTATTAAGAGTTTTTCTCACGAACAGCTGTGGCAATAGCAGCAACAACTGCATTTGTATCTTGTGCAGTGACTGCTGCAGCAGATCCGGTTGACTTTGGCTGATCTTTATCAAGTCCGAGCATCTTAATAACTTTTGATGTCAGACTAACAAAAATAATCATAATGATAAGGAAACCAAAAACAACGCCCATTCCAAGCAAAGTCAGAAGACCGCTCTGACCAAGCATATCGACTATTGTCATATATCCTCCAAAGGATTAGAAGTTAGAATATTTTAAAGGTAACCCATACCCTTTAATTTCTACAGGCAGTATATAAAAAAATAAGTTTTTATTCAATCGCACATATCTGTCCAAACTTAGCTTTTGTTTGACAACTCAAAAATCTGCATATAGAATTAAGAGGGAGATTATACGTCTTTAATACAGGAGAAACTATGAAAAGCATCAGAATGCAAATTGCTCTTTTATGCGCAGCTCTTGCACTGGCTCTCGCTTTGTGTATCGGTCTTGTAGTCAATTATCAGTCCAATGCAGCCCTGAAGGACGCATACAAAACAAACCTTATCTCAAACACACAGAATGTGGCGGCTTTGGTTGAACTTTTGGCGGATGCTCAGGCGGAACTGCTGGAATCAATCGCAAGACGTCCTGCAATTATGTCACGGGATGTTCCTGTATCAGATAAAATCAATTCCCTCAAAGAAGACGCCGCCGCGGAAAAAGACTCAGGCCTTTTACGTTACGGCATAGCCGACAAAGACGGCAAAACCATGATGACAAACAACGCTTCTTCCGTTGTTGCCGACCGAAATTATTTTAAAGCATCCATGAACGGCGAAAACTTTGTAACAACACCCATGCTGGCAAAATCAGACAAGTCATGGATAATCATTTTTTCCACACCTATTAAAGACGAGACAGGAAAAGTTTATGCAGTCCTTTTTGCCACATACAAGGGCGATTATCTTTGCGAAAAACTCAGCAACATTCAAAAAGGCGAAAACTCAGTATGGGTTACAGATAAAACAGGCGCAACAATCATCGCACCGGACTTTGGCAGGATAACAGAAGGCGAAAATCTTTCCGCAGAAGAAGAAGCAAACAAAGAGAAAAACACCATTGCCCAGGTATACAAAGCGGCGCTTGCCGGCAATTCAGACGCAATGCTTTACACCGACAGTTACGGCAACACACTTTACTGCGGTTTTTCTTCCATAAAAAAATATGACTGGTATATTTTTTCAGCAATGGATTATTCCATTATAAAAGCAGACCTTGACTCCCAAACATTCGGCATTTTTATTTCTGCCTTTGTGATGTTCATAATTGCTGTTCTTGTAGCAGTTGCCGTAGGCAATGGACTTGGCAAAAGGATTTCCATTATTGAGCAGATTCTCAAAAAAATGTCAAAAGGTGATTATTCTCAGGACAACGAACAAACTGAATTAATGGCGCCTCTTTTAAGACGCAGAGATGAAATAGGACGAATGTCCAAAGCACTCAAAGAAATGCAGACAAGCACATCAAAACTCGTAGAAAATATAATGATGTCTTCTGACCAGATTGCAAATGGAAACGCACAGCTTACTGCCGCAAGCCAGTCAATTTCTACAGGTGCAAGTGAGCAGGCCGCATCAAGCGAACAAATTTCTTCTCAAGTACAGAACATCAGTACAAGCCTCACAAAGACAGCCGAAAACACCAAAATTGCCGCACAGATTGCAAAAGACACCGCTATAGATGCAAAAGACGGTGCGGAATCCGTTCAGGACACCCTCAATATGGTAAAAGAAATTGCTTCAAAGGTTATGATAATAGAATCCGTAGCATCACAGACAAACCGGCTTGCGCTTAACGCGGCAATAGAAGCCGCCCGTGCCGGCGAAACAGGGCGCGGTTTTGCAGTTGTTGCAAGCGAAGTAAGAAAACTCGCGGAACGCAGCCAGAATGCGGCATCCGAAATAACGGACATTGCATCAAAGAGCCTTTCTGTTGCTCAAAACGCAAATGCAAAAATGCTGGGTATAACAGAAGCAATAGACAAAACCGCACAGCTCATTGCCGAGATAGAGCTTGAGACTGATGCACAAAATCAGGAAACACTCCAGATTTCGGCAGGAATGAGGGAGATGGACGACGTAACACAGCAGAATGCTTCCGCTGCAGAAGAACTTGCCAGCATGTCAGAAGAAATCTCTACACAGACAGTTACACTGCAGGAAACCGTCAGCTTCTTCAAAATCAGTACAGAGGACGAGGTACAGGAAAAAGAAAAACTGCTGCCTGATTACTCAAACAGCAGTCGTTCATAACAAAACCGGTTAAAAATCGCAGAGCTTCGGTGCGCGCGGGAACGGAATTACATCCCTAAGGTTACCCATTCCGGTAATGTAACGGATAAGGCGTTCAAATCCCAATCCGAATCCGGAATGCGGAACTGTTCCGAACTTGCGCAGGTCAAGATACCACCAGTAATCTTCGGGCTTCATGCCAAGTTCTTTTATGCGGTTTATAAGCTTGTCATAATCCGCTTCGCGCTCGGAACCGCCGATAAGCTCGCCGATGCCGGGAACAAGAACATCAACAGCGCGCACGGTCTTTCCGTCCGGGTTAAGCTTCATGTAGAACGCTTTTATCTCTTTGGGGTAGTCATAGACCATAACAGGCTTTTTGAAAACCTGCTCGGTAAGGAATCTTTCGTGTTCCGTCTGCAGGTCGCAGCCCCAGAATGCTTTAAATTCAAACTTATCGTTGTTCTTTTCAAGTTCTTTTACAGCGTCAGTATAGCTGATGCGGGCAAAGTCAGAATTTGCGACAGCGGTAAGGGTTTCTATGAGACCTTTTTGAACGCGTGAATCAAAGAACTGCATGTCTTCCGCGCACTTTGTCAAAGCCCAGTTCATAAGATACTTAACAAAGTCTTCAGCAAGGTCCATGTCATCTTCAAGTTCAAAGAACGCCATTTCAGGCTCAATCATCCAGAACTCGGCAAGGTGACGCGGTGTATTTGAGTTTTCGGCGCGGAAAGTAGGTCCGAATGTGTATACTCTTGAGAGTGCCGTTGCATAAGTTTCCGCTTCAAGCTGACCGGAAACGGTAAGGCTCGACATACGACCAAAAAAGTCTTTACTGTAATCAACCAGCTCGGATGCCTTTTCGGGATTCATGCCCTTTGCGCCGGCCTTTATTCCGGCTTCGGCAATGCGGTTCAAATCAAGCGTTGTTACCTGGAACATTTCGCCCGCACCCTCACAGTCGCTGCATGTGATGAGCGGTGCATGAAAGTACTGAAAGCCGCGTTCCTGAAAAAAGGAATGAACGGCAAACGCCATCTGGCTGCGAACGCGCATAACGGCACCAATCATATTTGTACGTGGTCTCAGGTGAGCAATCTCACGCAGAAATTCCACGGAATGTCCTTTTTTTTGCAGAGGATAATCAGAAGGAGATTCTCCCACAACACGCAGAGACATCAGAGTAACTTCTACAGCCTGTCCTGATGCGGGGGATGGAATAATTTTGCCTTCCGCAATAACAGAAGCGCCGGTTGAAACTCTTTTAAGTTCTTTTTCTATCGATGCAGTATCTGCACCATTGGGATTGGATCTGTCGTAGGCAAGCTGGATTCCGGCAAAGCAGGAACCGTCATTTACCTGAATAAAAACAAGGTTTTTGGAATCGCGTATTGTACGCACCCAACCGCAAACTTTAACAGACCGTCCGTCCGGTTCAGAAACAAGAAGCTCTTTTATCAGTTGATTTTTCATAAGTATTATATAACATTTTTAGCGGTTTTTGTTCAATAAGGAATACGTCTGTCATTGCGAGCGCAGTAAAGTAATCTTTTACGAATATTCGACTGATTTTATATTTGAGAGGAACGGGTCCCAGCAACGGGGGTGCTTGATACAGGGGCGAAAATTTGTAACATAATTGAGAGCCCCCTGCCGGAAAGCGACCTATCAGGAATATAAACAAGAACAGGATTTGCAAAAGTTGCGGATATCGATGGTTCCGCACTGCACTTACCTGCGTAAAGCTTGTACTGTATAAAATTGCCGTTGTGCACAAACCCGAACGCGGCAAATGAAACATTAAATAAACTCTACAACTTTTCAACAGCTTCCAGTTTTGTGTGTGCGGGTCCCAGCTATATTTGAGTATGCAACCTGCCCTCGCCTTATGTAATAAATATCAATCAATTACGGTTGGGAGCCCAGCGACGTGAAAAAATAAGGGGACCCACCCATGGGGTGCCCGCCCTTATTTTTTCACTGCGTCCCAACCACATTGTTAGTTTTTAGCAAGACTAAGAACCCCGAATCCATTAAAGTTTAAACCAGAATTATCTCCGTTTTATTTCATTTTCTTAATTTCTCCAAAAAAATGTAAAAAAACCTGCATGGCAGGGCTGTGCAGGCAGGTTTGATAAAACCTGCCATACTGAATAATGGGTAACCGTTGCTTATTGATTTAGCTTCTTGTGAACAGTTTATAAGTGAAAATAACTATGGAAGTTTGCTCTCGGCTAATTTCGTGCCGCAAAACAGCTTCACCCTTTCAGGGTTCAGATTATTTTGCCCCCTAATCCTGCTGCGCAGTCGGATGTGGTTAATTTTGAAATTACCACTGTGATGCGGGTTTAGCTTCAAGTTTATTTATGTCAATTAAGAAATCTGCCTTGAATTGTGATGATATAAATCCATTTGAAATTTCATCGTCAAAAATTTCTAAAAAATAGGCAGTTTCCCCACCTTCGGAGCTCCTTTTAATCAATTGCTCCAATAAAGTATCAAGTGTCAGCACAACACTTCCCTCTTCCTTAAGAATTGTAAATTTCTTGTAGATTGTATTGATTTTTTCCATAAAAGGGATTGCTAACATTTCGTTATAATGAGATCCACTGACAAAGGCACCTCCAGAAGGACAAATAGCATGTAAGCAACCATAATTATGTGGTTTTATTACATTAGTCCCCCACAAAGTATCTTGGATTGCGAGAGTTAGATCTCCAACTGGTTGTGTTAAAAAATAGTTTCTTTCTTCTATTGCTATACCGGCAAAAAACTCGCGTTCCACAATTATATTTTGTTTTGTATAATTCATAATATAAAATGTTTCTATTTTTCTTGAAAAGGAAAATACCGGTTCAATAAAAATAAAACAAATACATAATAAAATGCTTAATCTTTTCACTTATTTTTCACTCCTGTTACTGAATATTTCCAGCCATTTTCATAAAGTTTGATTGCTTTTTCTTCAACCTGTTGTGCTTGATATTCAAGGTATCCTGGTGTTTCATAAACATCAATATCTGTTATTTGAGATTCATCTATTAGTTTATAAAATATATCTTTCGGGTTACCATTCTGATACTGAGATTGGTGTTCAATTTCATGTGCAGTTAATGCATTTAATCGTTCCTGAGTCTTCCTTTCAGTTTTTGGAACATATATCGTTCCATCTGGCAATGACATAGCTCCTGCATCATTTATCTGAGCCTGTATTTTATCATTTGTAAAACCTGACATATCAACACCAACTTTTGTTGCCGCATCTCTCACTTGTTGAACAGTAGGCTTTCTATCTATAAAATTAATCTTATTATAGTCAACAGATCCTCCACCAGCAGCCTTATGTAAAGCTTTTTCTTCTGTAGTAAGCTTTCTTAAGCCTTGCGAATCAATATAATTAACAGGATCATTAACAACATAGCTGAACCAGTTAGAACCGTCTCGTATCGGGTCAACCGTGGTAAATCTAGCAGAAACCGGTGAATAGTCGCGGAAACCGTAATCGTACAAACCTGTTCCGACATCGTAAACCTTACCACAGTAACCGAACCCAATATCATTTTCGAGATTACCAAAATACGGACTTCCGAAAACGTCATATCTGTAATCAGCTTGAACTGCGCCATATTTGTCCGCAATAGTACGCACTGAACCGAGAATATCCGTACCAAAATATGAAGTACCGTTGTCATTGTTTATGGCAACAGGCTCACCATAACTATATAACACATACTCATTGTTCGGGCGGCTACGCGTTTTTGCTCCGTTTGCCTATGCGCTGCCGTTTGTGCTGTTTCCGGCTTCCTGTATTGGCACTAGCGGTGTATCATCAATATAGCGGTAGCGTGTACCAATATCAGTACCACGATTATTGCGAGCGCTCGGAGAAGCCCCAGAGCCAGTAACAGAAGTTGCAGACTGACGGTTGGGAGTGCGGTATTTTTGGTCGGACAAATTTGCAGAATAAGCAGATTGCAAAACAGACTTTCCGATTACATCAAACGAGAAGCCGTCGTACAAATTTCGAGTATAATCACCAAGATACTGGTTTGTTTCAACCCTACGACCAAAGGCATCATAAGCATATTCCGTAATATTCCGTGTGTTCAGAACAGAATCCTGAGCATCGCTGAAGCTCATTCGGTTTTGGGCATTGTACACATAGTCTTTGCGGTATCTTGCTGCACTTTCGCGCAACAAGTTTCCGTTGTTGTCATACGTGTATTTTACTGATTCACTCTTGCCCAAATCTCCGCTTTCAACAAGCCTGTTTTCTTTGTCATAGCTATAAGATATAGTGCCCCAAGCCGTTGTTTTGCTCGTACGATTTCCGTTGGCATCATAAGTGTAGGATTCTTTCCAAACAACCTGATTAACCGTTATGGAATTACCTCTTGCACGAGAGAGGTTTTCTGCAGCGGCACGGAGTTTTATCATCTCAGAGGAAGAAAGGAAGTAGTTTTCCGCATTTCCCTGTGACGGCAAAAAGTACAACCCCTGTTTGTCGGCTTCTTTGCGTGCAGTTTCTTTTATGTCTTCGTTAAAAGGATATAAAACTATTTCAAAGCCTGCCAGTTTTCGCATTGCGAAAATTGACGAAAGTTGATTTGACAGGGCGCCTTTTTTTTCTTG
>JAEEGL011612866.1_pt1 | contig 12085 bp, 7 predicted proteins | sample 9134231 | NCBI WGS metagenome assembly JAEEGL01 (sample SAMN16246548, study PRJNA631951) | gut metagenome | biome: gut microbiome; feature: rumen; material: fiber-attached | host: Bos | place: Iran: Karaj | collected 2018-10
AAATAAGCGAAAAGGAGAAATCACCAAGGAGACCTGAGTTACTCACATTTACCGCTTGTCCCGCAGGTTGCGGATATGAGAAAGGTTCTTAATTGTGATTGTACCTAACAACGCACGGGGCTGCTGAAAGGCAGCCCCTTTTATTCACCTTTTTGAAGTGAGTCAAAAACGGACGGACGCACCGCGCCCGTCCGTTTTTTTGTTATCCCGCTTCGTTCAGCGAGTGAGTGAAAACCTGACGATAACTTCTCCGCCGCCCAGCACGGCTTTCAGCTCGCTCTGCGAAAGGCCGCTTACTCTGCCGAGGCGCGTGAAGGTCCAGGAGTTGACGTCATAGTATATCGTGATCTGATTGCCGAGGTAAAGAATGACGTCGCCGGGCGCAGTGGTTATCGCTTCGTCGTTTCTCGGAAGCGTCACGCCGAGCGGACCGACCTTCTCAAAGCCGCCGTAATCGTGCATTTCTACGGTTACGTCGCCCTGCGAAAGCAGGTCGGCGAAGGCTTCCGCCGACGAGTTGTCCGCAAGCTCTATCTCCAAGACGTTTTCACCTATATGCGCGTATATCACGGCGTCATCCCTTCAAAACTCGACGTATTCGACGCTCACGGCAGTAACGGACGGCGCGGCGTCGATTTCGTCGGAAACGGTCAGTTCGCCTTCGCACAGGAGCGAGATCAGTTGCGCGTAGTCTTCCTGCCCGAAGGTCTGATTCCACTGAGTCGTCTCATACGGCAACTGGACAAAGCTGTTCTCCGGATTTTGCGGGTCGTTGACTCCGAGAATGAAGTGACGGCCGGCGCAGTCGGCCCACTTCCCTTCCTTTATCGTTTCAAGGCTGTTGAAAACCGACGGATAAACACCCTTTACCGCGGACGTCAGGACGAGTCCTTCGTCAAACATCCCGGACTGATCCGAGTCGACGCCGATCAGCTTGCCGCCCTTTTCCTGCGCGGCTTCGGCGACGGAGAGGCAGATGCCTCCTCCGCATGCGAATACCGCCTGCACGCCGCCGTCGTACCATGCGCACATCTTTTCCGTCAGCTCTTCCGACGGAGCGAAGGAATTCGCATAGGCAAACTTCACGTTCGCCGTTATGCTCAGTTCCCGCGAAGCGGCGTCCGCTCCCTGCAGGAATCCGTAACCGTAGCGCATGACGGCAGGAATGGGCATTCCGCCGATGAAACCGAGATTATCGTATCCGAGTTTAACCGCCGCATAGCCGGCGAGGAATCCCGCGACCTCTTCGCGATAGGTCAGGCAGAGGACGTTACCGTAGTCAAAGCCGTTCTCCCCAGCCGCTTCGAGCAGCTCGTCGCGCGAAACGTCGATCAAGATGAACTTCGCGTCCGGATACTGCGGCGCTTTTTCCGCAACGAGATCGGTCATCATAAAGCCGAGCACAACGAAGACGTCGCACCCTTCGGCCGAAGCGTCGTCGATCAGGCGGCCGTTATCGAAATCGTCGCCGAGCGGATAATACGCGGAGCAATAAATATGATTCTTTGCGCCGAAATCGTCGATCGCTTTATACGCCGCGCCGGTGAAAGCGTCCCATTCGTCGACGGGAGCGTCGCATATCAGCGCTATACCGCGGATGCCGTGCCCCTGAGGAACGATACCGATAGCGATACGAAGCAGCGCGAGCGCGTCTGCCACGTCAACCTCTCCGTCGCCGTTGGCGTCGCAGTCAGCGTCGACCGTCATAAGGCGCGCCGCGACTCTGAGACAGATCAGGACGTCGGAAACGGTTATTTCCCCGTCGCCGTCGAGATCGCCGGGCATTCCGCCCTCGCGCACACGGAAACTGACCGTAACGGTTTTATCGAGGTTGATAACCTTCAGGAAATAGTCGCCGGGCTCGTTGACGGTCACTTCGTATCCGACGTCGCGGCCGTTCAGTTCTCCCCTGCCGGCGCTCCACGTGATTCTGACGGGCGGATCGTATTCTCCGCCTTCTTCAACGCCGAAGACGACGGGGATTTCGCCCTCATCCTGATACGCGGTCAGATCGTAGTAGTATACGCCGGTAGTGGACTTGCCCGCGCCGGTAAAGCCTATGATCTCAAGTCTTGAAAGATCGAGCTGCCCGTCGCCGCTGACGCGCTCGAACTGATCGAACGGGGCGACGACTTCCATCTTGGCGGTATCTATCGCGCCGACGTTGAACTTGTAGATCGTATCGCCGTCCTCGCCGGTATAACCGATGAGGATATCGCTGTCGTTTACCGCTTTCGTGGAGTATGTTTTGAATCTGAGTCCGCTGTAGTCGCGCATATCGGCTACAAACGGATTCTTTATGACCTCGTCCCCGGTCTTATTATTGAACTCCCACTTTGTACGCGTGGAGTAAACGCAGAGCGAGTTGTGAGTAACTCCTTCATCCGACGTATCGCGCATCGTAGCACGACAGGTCGTTACAGTCATAAGAGACGTATCGGAGGTCTGCCACGGCTTGAAACCGAAGATCTCATTGTCCTTCAGCGCGAGGGCGCAGCGTACGGTTACGGCAGCGGCGGTAACGTCGGCCTGATCGGCGGTGTAAATACGGGTAAGCTTCTTGTATTTATTGCGTATGCCTTCGAGCACGCCCCATGCGCGGGCGGAGTAATCCGCGGGGTTGGCGACCGCCGCGTCGCAAAGCGCCGCTTCGAGCTCAGAAGTATCGAGGCTACCGGTACCGAGATCCCAGCAAAGCGTATTGGCTTTGTTATGATAAGTTATGCCGTATATCTTTGTTCCGCCGGCGGCGAAAACGGCGTTGTGGATAGCGTAGGTGCCCTCCTGTCTGCCGTTGAGAGTGCGGAGATATTCGCCGTTTGCGGTATAAAGTCTGCCGTAGCCCTCCAGGCTCATGAGCAGAAGCATATTCCCGTCGGGAGACCAGTGCGCGGTCGGGACCGCCTGACCGAAACCGCCCATTACGGAAATCAGCTTGCCGGTCACGGCGTCAAACAGTCTGCCGCCGTCAGCGCTGCCGCTGACAAGCAGCTTGCTGCCGTCCGGAGAAAACTCGCAGGTACGGATCGAGGCTCTGCTGACGTTCGCGGCTTCATACTTCATCGATTTTGCGTCGACGTCGTATACGAATATTTTACCGCCCTCGTCGGTAGTCGCGAGCAGCAGACCGTCCGGAGACCAGTCAAGGCCTCTGGCGCAGCGGATATGATCGGTAAAGACCGCGTATTCCGTGAGCGCGCCGCCGTTGATACTGTATACGATTATCTTTCCGTTTGCGCAGGCGGCGGCGAGCTTCGCGCCGTCCGGCGAAACCTTAAGAGTCCTTATGTTGGTTCCGGTAAACGGGCCTTCCGTAACGGCGCCGGTCGCCGTATTCATTATATAAACGTATTGCGAAACGTCTTTGCTCGGGATCGAGCTGTCCGCCTCTCCGCTGATCCTGCCTCCGGCGAATAGCTTGCTGCCGTCTTTGCTGAAATCAACAGCCTCGACGTATACGTGCGGGAAAGAACCGGTAGCTTTCCTCGTCAGCGCAGGGCTGTCAAGAATAACCACCTTATCCCCGCGCGACGCTACGGCGATCTTGGAGCCGTCGTCGGAATAGAGTATCTTGGAGATCTCGTTGTATCCGCAGGAATTGCTTTTAATGAGCGAGTTATCCGACGTGTCGGTAAGGTAAACCGTACCTCTGTCGGAAGACGCGACGTATCTGCCGTCGGGAGAAGCGTCGAGAGCGCACATCCAGCCACTGCCCGTCACAACCTTCGACGAATTGAGCACTTCGTCGTCATAAGCGGTAACGTCGGAAACTTCGCCGGCGCGCTTGTAAACACGGACGTAATCGACGTACATAAACGTTTCGTCCGCCATATCGCTGTATATCTGATTGTTGCCCGGCCCCTTGGTGGAAACGTTGACGATCAGATAGTGAGGATTGTCGCCGAAACCCCAGCGGAGCTCGTCCGTCTTCAGCAGCATCGACATATACATCATGCCGTCGACGTAGGTGCGCGCCTGCGTTTCATCCCATTCTACCGTGAATGTGTGGTAATCGTCGGCATAGGGTTCCTTGTTCTCGTTATATATCGTAGTCCCCTTCGCAACGTGCTGCATATAATCGTTGCTCGTATCGTTGCCGTTAAGGTTGCCCTGATACGCGAACCAGTGGTTAGTGCCGTATATCGCGTACGGATCGCTGGCGTTATCGCTTATATCGAACTCCATCATATCAAGCTCGCCGTTATACGGCCAGTTGCCGTACTGCCCCATCGACCAGAACGCCGGCCAGGAACGCTTGCCGTCCGTAAGCTTGGCACGCATCTCGATCTTGCCGTAGGTAACGCCGTAGATACCCTGCGTATCCATATAACCGGAGGTAGCGTGATAGTTGCCGTAATCCTCTTTTACGGTTCTGATAACGAGCTCGCCGTTCTTGACGTAGATATTGTTGGGGTCGTCGCGGAATGTCGCGGGCTCGCTGTCGCCTCTCACCTTACCGTTCGCGACGTTCCACTTCGTGCGGTCTATCGAGTTTCCGTCGAATTCGTCGCCCCAGACCTCTACCCATTCGTCCGATATGCACTTGATAACGTCCCATTCGTAAGCGGAGCTGACGAGCGCGGGCTTTCCGGAGCTTACGCCGAGATACTTGCTGCCGCTCTTGAAAATAAATCTGCCGTTGCTCTCGGTCAAGCTCCACTTCTGATATGAGTTGTCGAGATCCTCGTGCCGTTCAAGCGTAAGACTGCCGTTTTCGATAATGCCGAGAGTCCTGCCGCGTGTCATACACGCGGACGCACCCTGGTTGATAAGCTTGTAATCGCCGCTGCGCAGCATCTTGTAAATCTGCCACTGCTGCGTAACGTCGCAGCCGTTGCTGTCGCTGAGCGAGAAGGACTGATCGGATGAAGTCCAGTCCAGTCTGGTGCTGGAAGCCTGCGATTTGAAGACGGTTTCCGTAAGCTCCGGACCCCAGGCGACGACCTTGCCGGTCGCGGGATCGGATATCTTGTAAACGTGGTCGTTGTCTATTTCATCAAACGCGGCGACAGGATCCTCCGCATATACGCGGTCGTCGGTTTCGATCGTCTCCTTGAAAGCGTGGACGTCGGAAACATAAACGCTCGCGCCCGCTTCGCCGTTGATGGCAAAGCCAATGAGGTTCATCGCGCCGGAAAGGTCTATCTTCGCGTCGGGAGTCGTTACCTCGGGATAGAAGATTTCCCACGGAACGTAGACGTAACCCTCTTTCGTCACGGGGATATCGTAGACCGAAAGCATTTCTTCCGATTCCGCGGTCATTTTGCCGACGTAAAGCTCGATGCTCCCGACCGCGCCGTAGTTATCCGAAGCCAGCCACATTGCAAGGCCGTCGGAAAAATACATCTCGACTCCGAACGGCGAATAAGCGCCGTCTTCGCCGGGCCGGTTGATGAACATAACGTAACTGTCCCACGCCGTCAGCTTCAGCGACTGCGACGCGCCGGCCGGCTTGACGTCGGTGACGATTTGCGAAGCAATACCGAAATGTCCCATTCTTTCGATCTGCTCGCCCGTCCACTTATCGACGCCGTTGAGGTCGATTCTGTCGGATATTTCCATCGGCACGAAACCTTCGATCGCCGCGGAAAGGCGGCTGTAGGCGTCGTCTATCTCCGCCTGCGCCGCGGAATCATCCAGCACAACGGAATCCGCGGCAAGGATCTTACCGTAGAGATACTTTCTCGTCTGCTCGCTTCCGCCGGAGAAATAAAGCTCGCGAGCCTCGATAAGTTTCTGTTCGAGTTCGGCTTTCGTCGTCGAAGCCGACGCGGTTATCGTGAACGATCCCGCAAAAACGCCGGCGATCATACACAACAGTATCAGTGCGGACAATAATTTCTTCATAATTGACCTCCCGTGTGACAGTTATTCAGAATCAAAACCGGCGCACGTCCTTTTCGGGCGCACGCCGGAACAGCCCTTAGTTGAAGCTGACGGTACCGTTATCGAAATTGACTTTGCCCTGTTTTATGACGTCTTCGTTTATCTTGAACACCCACTCTTTTGTTCCGCTGTTGCCGGTAAACGTGACCTGGATACCGTTCTTAACGCGGTCTGAGCTGCAGTTGACGTCCACAAGGCGCAGTACGGACTCCTTCTCGCCGGACTTTTCCTTGACGGTGTAGATGTCGACGTTGAAGCTTGAGTAATCCTTGTATATCTCGGGCACTTCAAAGGTATACTTGACTTCCTTTACGGCAAGCGTGCCGTCCGAAATCGTCAGATCGACCTTGTCGCCCTGATTGAGCGTACCCTTGTCGGGGCTCTGCGCAATGACCGTGCCCGCGGCTTTTTCGGAGGCAGCGGTAGTTACAACGCCCTTATCGAGTCCGGCGTCCTTCAGCTTCTTCTCCGCTTCCGATTCGGTCAGTCCGACGACGTTGACGACGTCAACGGGACTTACCGCCGGGCCCGTGCTGACGTAGACGGTTATCTCTTCGCCGACCTTGACAGGCGTCCCCTTCTTCGGATCGGTTCCGATGACACGCCCCTCCGGTACGTCGTCGTCGGATTTTTTCTCCTCGACACAGGTGAGGTTGAGCTTCTGTATCTCCGCTTTTGCCTCCTGATACGAAAGCTGCGCAACGTCAGGAACATCCACCTTCTGAACGCCCTTGCTGACGGTAAGATAGATGCGGTAGCCGTCCGTGTTGACCTCCGTGCCGTCCTTCGGCTGCTGGGAGATTATCTGCCCCTCTTCGTATTCGTCGCTCCAGACCTTATTCTGCTCTATGAATACGAACTTGTTGGTATACTGCGTATCGTTGACCACGTCGCTGTAATACTTTCCTTTGAAATCCGGTATTACGACGGCGCTGTCGCCTCCGCGAGAGGCTATCAAAATGACGAGGATCACGGCCGCAATAACGAGAACTGCGGTTATTGCGATCAGTATAGGCACAAAAGACGGCGTCTTTGAGCTTTTTTTATCGGTATCCGGCTTAATCTTCCCGAAATAACGCGTCTTTGCGGCCTCCTCGGTCAGGTCGTAATCAAACACGACGTCGGGATCGTTTTTCACGGCCTGGATATCCTTGATCATATCCGCCGCGGACGCAAATCTCTTATCCGGCGACTTCTGCATCGCCTTCATTATGATCTGGTCGATGCCGATCGGGATGGTGTCGTTGATCATCCTGGGGTTGTCCGGCTGCTTTTGGACGTGCTGCAGCGCAATCGAGACCGGCGTATCGCCGTCAAACGGGTACTTCCCCGTCGTGAGCACGTAGAATATCGCGCCGAGAGAATAGATATCCGCCTTGAAATCAGTCTCATTGCCGGACGCCTGCTCCGGACTGATATAATGGACCGAGCCGAGCGCCATCTCGCTCATGGTCTTGGTATCGACGGACGCCATACGCGCTATACCGAAGTCCGTCACCTTTACGGTGCCGTCCTCGAGCAGCATTATATTCTGCGGCTTCAGGTCGCGGTGGACGACGCCCCTTTCATGCGCGTGCTGTATGCCCTTGAGCGTCTGTTCCATAATGGCGATGGCGTCGTGCAGCGGGAGGACCTTTTTGACGTCAATATACTGCTGGAGCGTTATGCCGTTGATATACTCCATCACGATATACTGAGGCCCGTCACCCGAACCGACGTCGTATATGCTGACGATATTCGGATGCGAGAACATGGCTATAGCTCTGGACTCGTTCTTGAAGCGGCGGCGGAACTCCTCGTCCTCCGCGAACTCATCCTTCAGTATCTTAACGGCCACGTTTCTCTCCGCGAAGCGGTCGTACGCCTTGTATACGATAGCCATACCGCCTACGCCGATGACCTCACGGATCTCGTATCTGTTGTCTAATCTTACTCCGAGGTATTTGTCCATTTAGCAACCCTCCATTGAATCACTGCTTATCACGACTGCGGTGGCGTTGTCGGTTCCGCCGCGCTCAACGGCGAGATCGATTATACCTTTGACCGCTTCATCCGGCGGCTTTTCCATGAAGCCGGCAAGCTCCGTGCCGTCCACCAGATTTGTGACTCCGTCGGTGCAAAGCAATATGGAATAGTTTTTAGGCAGGTAGTATTCGGTGTAGTCCGCGTCAAGCAGCGGCGCAACGCCGAGCGCCCGGGTTATAAGATTTTTATTTGGATATGTCTGCGCCTGATCCGGCGTAAGGTCGCCGCTTTCAAGCAGCTCCTGCACGACCGAGTGGTCGCGGGTGATTTGTTCAAGTTCCGTGCCGTTAAAAAGATACGCCCTTGAATCGCCGGCGTGCGCAAGATAGAGCGTTCCGTCACGGACGACAGCCGCAACTATCGTGGTGCCCATACCTTCGAGGGAGTCTACCTCCTTCGATTTTTCAAAAACCGCTATGTTCGCGGCGTCGACAGCGGAAAGAAGCACATACTTCAGATCCGAATTCTTTCCCGCGACGGAGATCCGCTTGGCGACTATATCCGCGGCGATGTCCGACGCAACGGCTCCGCCGTTTGCGCCGCCCATACCGTCGCATACAACGGCGTAAGCGAAATTGTCCCTTTCGCCCATTACGAACGCGTCCTGATTCTCTTTGCGGACAAGCCCTATATCACTTGCTCCGTATACCCGCATGGCATATCACTCCTTTCGAGCGCCGGTGCGCTTTTCTTCATCTTCGTAACGCAGCCTGAGCTGTCCGCAGGCGGCGTCTATATCCGTTCCGAGCTCGCGTCTGACAGTCGCGCTGATATGCTCGCGCCCGAGCACGTTCAGAAACGCGTTTATCCGCGCCGGAGACGGTCTTTTCCATTCGCACTCCTCAGACGGATTCAATGGTATGAGGTTGACGTGGACCATCATCCCGCGCAGTCTTGAAGCGAGCTCTCTCGCGTTTTCATCGGAATCGTTCAGATCTTTTATTAGCGTGTATTCGATCGCGACGCGGCGTTTCGTGTAGTCCGCGTATTCTTTCACTTCCGCGAGCAGGCCGCTCATATCATACTTCGCGGCAACAGGCATTATCTGACGACGGATCTCGTCGTTCGGCGCGTGAAGAGACAGCGAGAGCGTCAGCCCGAGCCGCATTTCCCGAAGCTGCTTTATGCGCTCGACCAGCCCGCACGTCGAAAGCGATATGCCCCTTATACTTAACCCGAGGCATCGCTCGTCGGTCGCCATCGCTATGAACTTCACTACGTTGTCAAAATTGTCCAGCGGTTCGCCCGTGCCCATCATTACTATATTTGATATTTTAACACACAATTCTCTCTCTGTAAAGATTATTTGGTCAAGCATTTCCGAAACGGAAAGATTGCGCTTCAATCCGCGCTTGGTGGACGCGCAGAAGCGGCAGCCCATACGGCATCCCGCCTGAGTGGAAATACAGACCGTGCAGCCGTGCTTATACTTCATCAACACGGTTTCGACGGCGTTGCCGTCCGCAAGTCCGTAAAGCAGCTTCGCTGTTTCGCCGTCGGACGAGATCTGCGAGCGGATGATTTCCGGAGCGGATATGAAGAATCGCTCCGCGAGCCTTTCGCGCAGCTTTGCGGACAGATTCGTCATCTCCGCGAAGGAAGCGACTCTGTCTTTGTAAAGCCAGCGGAAAATCTGCTCCGTCCGGTAGCTTTCGCAGCCCTCGGCGGCAAGCGCCGCGGAAAGCTCGTCAAATGTCAAAGATTTGATATCCGTCATATTTTTACCATTCTCGCAACGAAAAATCCGTCCGTGCCGTTCAGGTCGGGGCGAAGCGTTACGCGCCAGTCCTCACTCCCGTCCGGGCACGGAAACGGCAACGGCTCAAAACCGCCGTTTTCCGCGAGGAACGCCTCGACTACCGCTTCGTTCTCCGCACGCAACAGCGTGCAGGTGGAATAGACGAGCGTGCCGCCTTTGCGGACGCAGCGGGCGGAGTTTTCGAGTATCGCGGTCTGTATCTTCGGCAGAGCCGCGACGTCGGACGCGCGTTTGCGGCGTATCTCCGGTTTCTTGCGTATAACGCCGAGCCCCGAGCACGGCACGTCGCAGAGCACTCTGTCCGCTTCCGGCAGGGCGCCCTTCGATGCGTCGCGGACGGCGGCGGTAAGTATGCTTATCCCGAGGCGTTCAGCGCCTTCGCGAATAAGTCCGACCTTCTTTTCGCTTATGTCAAACGAGCGAAGCTCGCCTTCGTTTTTCATCATCTCTGCGATAGTGAAGCTCTTGCCGCCCGGCGCGGCGCAAACGTCGTAAACGCGCTCGCCCGGCCGCGCGCCGAGAACTTCGCAGCAGAACGCGGACGCCGCGTCCTGAACGTGAAACAATCCGCCGCGGTAGGCGGCGAGTCCGTCGACGCTTCCGGTTCCGGAAACGGTAAGCACATTGGAGATAAACGGGTGTTTTTCCGTCTTCACGCCCTCCGCTTCAAGCAAAGGCGCGAGGCGCTCGGCGTCGGTTTTCAGCGTGTTTGCTCTGATCGTCAGCGGAGGTCTTCCCTCCGACGCGGCGAGTATCGCTTCAGCGGCGGCGAAGCCGTATTCCTTTATCCATTCCTCCGCTATCCAGTTCTCTACGGAATAGCGAAGCGAAAGGTATCCGACCGGATCGGCTTTCGCGTCCGGCAGAACGCTTTCGCCGCGGTGGCGGTCAATATTACGAAGCACGGCGTTGATAAATCCGCCGGCATGGAAATCTACCGATTTCGCAAGCTCGACGCCCTCGTTTATCGCCGAATACGCCGGTATCTTGTCACAGAAGAGTATCTGATACGCGGAAAGCCGCAGTATAACGGAGATTTCCGGACGGAGCTTACCCTTCCGCGCCAGTTCGCGCTTTATATACGCGTCGAGCAGCGACTCGCGCTCGAGCGTTCCGTACACTATATTGGCGGCAAGCGCCGCGTCCTGCTCCGAAAGCTCAGCAGCCTTTATCTCGGCGTCGAGCGCACGGGGCGAGAACGCGCCCCCCACGGAAACTGCTTTCAGCACCTTATAGGCGCAGACGCGTGCATCGGTCATCAGTCGCTTCTCCTGCCGAATATCATCAGCAAACGGATAATGTTCATAAGCGTTACGAAAAACGCCGCGACGTAGGTCATTGCGGCCGCGGTCAGCACCTTTCTGGCGCCGACGGCTTCGGCTTCCGCAAGGACGTTATGCGAACGGATCGCGGCCATCGCTCTGCGCGAAGCGTCAAACTCCACCGGAAGCGTTATAAGCTGCACGAACAACCCGGCAAACAGTATGATGAACGCGGTCTTGAAAAGTATCATACTCGCGTTTTCGTTGGAAACGATGACCGAGATTATAAGCAGCGGTACGGGCAGCCACGAAACAAACTGCGTTATCGGGATGACGAAGTTCCGTATCCGCAGCGGGAAATACCCGATATTGTGCTGAACGGCATGCCCTGCTTCGTGCGCGGCGATGCCCACGGCGGTCACCGAGTTCTTGTCAAAAACGTCCGCCGACAGGCGTATCGCCTTCGACTTCGGATCGTAGTGGTCGCCGTCGCTGCTCTGCAGGCGTTCGATACGAACGTCGAGGATGCCGTTCGCGGAAAGGATCATCTCAGCCATTTCCCTGCCGGTTATTCCTCTCGCGGTGCGCACCTGCCCGTATTTGCTGATAGCCGACTTAACGACTATCTGCGTTATGAGCATGAATATCAGCGCCGGAACAACAAGAATGAAATACCAGCTGTCAATATACCAACCCATATGATCACTCCCCGTTAAAAATCGGATGGCCGCGCAGATACGCGGCGGAATCCATACGCTTTCCGCCCTCGCCCTGCACCTCCGTCAGGAACACTTCCCTGCCGTCTCCGCACGCGACGGCGATCATACCGTCTTTTTCATAAGCCTCTCCGGCGGGACGCGAGTTCTTTTCGCCGACGGCGGCTTTGTATACCTTGAGTCTGCTGCCGTTTATATCGGTCCGCGCGACCGGGTTGGGATTGAGCCCGCGCACCAGGTCAACGACGCTTTTTGCGCTTTTGCCGTAGTCTATGACCGCCGCTTCTTTCGAGATCATAGGCGCATAGGTCGCTTTGCTTTCGTCCTGCTTCACGGGTATTATTTCACCCGCGTCGAGCTTTATCAGCGTTTCCACGAGAAGCTCCGCGCCGACCGGCGCGAGCGCGTCGAAAAGCTCTCCGGCGGTCATTTCGGGA
>JAEEGL011645004.1_pt1 | contig 12085 bp, 5 predicted proteins | sample 9134231 | NCBI WGS metagenome assembly JAEEGL01 (sample SAMN16246548, study PRJNA631951) | gut metagenome | biome: gut microbiome; feature: rumen; material: fiber-attached | host: Bos | place: Iran: Karaj | collected 2018-10
AACCGGGGAGCCCTCTTGTCCGCCAGCCGCGCAGGCGAAAAAAACGATGGATTCAGCGAGTACATCCCCGCAAACGATAGTGCGCAGGCCGAATAAACGGCGAAAACGAAGCCGCACAGGCAAAAGAAAAAAGCGCGTGTGACGGGGAAAACACACGCGCCGAAAACAAGGAGGTCCCCATGCTTCACTTTATTCTCGGCCGCGCAGGCACCGGCAAAACCTCCCGCATCGCCGATGAAGTTGTGCGGGAAATCGCCTCCACCGAGCGCCCCGTCGTCCTCCTCGTCCCCGAACAGCAGACCGTCGCGTGGGAAACCAAAATGGCGGCCCGCCTCCCCGCCTCCGCCAACCTGCGGCTCGAGATCACCAACTTCACGCGCCTCGCCAACTCCGTCTTCCGCGAGTTCGGCGGCCTGGCCGATCCCATCCTCGACGAGGGCTCCCGTACCCTCCTCGTCTGGCGCGCCATGCTCTCCGTCCGCGATGCGCTCACCGTCTACCGCGCGCCCGAGAACATGCCGGGCAGGGAAGACCGCTCCCTCCCCAAGCTGATGCGCGCCGTCGACGACTTCAAGACCGCGGGCGTCTCTCCCGCCGAAGCCGCCGAGATCCTCGACCGCCTCGAAGCGGCACAGGGCGAGACCTCACCGGACGACGACCGCTCGGGCAGCCTCCTCCACCGGATGCGCGACGCCGTCCTCGTCTACGCCGCCTATGAAGCGCTCCTCCGGGAACCGCAGAACGCGGACCGCGGGATCGATCGCGGCGACCTCTTCCATCATCTCATCCGAACGCTCCGCCTCCACCCCTTTTTCCGCGGGAAGGCGGTCTTTGTCGATTCGTTCTTCTCCCTCACCGCGCCGGAGCAGACGATCCTCGACCTCATCTTCCGCCAGGCCGACGAGGTGTGGGTCACCTTCGCCTGCCCGCCCGCCGACGCCCTCTCCGGCGACGAATTCCAGTTCGCCGAGGTCCGGGAATTCTATAAAACCGCCGTGCGCCTCGCCAACCGCGCCGATCTGCCCTTCGAGCGGATCGCGCTCACGGAGAATGTCCGCCACCGGTCCGCGCCCCTCCTCGCCCGCGTCGAGAAAAACCTCTTCCGCTACGCAAAAGGGGAAAAAAATCCTGCGGGATCTGCGGAAATCCCGGAGAGCGAGCGGAAATCCGTCCGGATCCTACGCTGTGCCGATCTCTGGGATGAAGCCGAGGCCTGCGCGTCCCTGATCGACCGCCTCCTCCGCGACGGATACGCGCCCCGCGACATCGCCGTCGTCGCCCGGAACATCGAAAGCCGCGCGGGCATCACCGACGCCGTCCTCCGCGCGCACGGGATCCCCTGCTTCCTCTCGGAATCCACCGCCGTCTCGCATTCCCCCGCCGTGCGCCTCGTCCTCGCCGCCCTCTCCGTCGAAGCGAACGGCTGGCAGCGCCGCGACGTCATGCGCCTTATCAAGACCGGTCTCACTCCCGCAGGCGACGCCGACGGATCCGATGAGACCGGACCGTTCGCCGCCTTCGCCGAGGACGCCTTCGAGCAGTACGCCGCCACCTGGAACATCCGGGGCCGCCGCATGTTCGAGTCCCCCCGCTGGTCGATGAATCCCGCCGGCTACCGCACGGAGATCACCCCCGCGGGGAAAGCCCTCCTCGATCTGGCGAACGGGGTGAAGGACCGCGTGATCCCGCCCCTCGCCCGCTTCCTCTCGCTCTTCGCGGACGGTCCTGCCCCGGTGCGCGACATCGCCGCGGGGATCGTCACCCTCGCCGAGGACTACGGCATCGCCGCGCGGCTCACGGAACTCGGGGATGCCTGCCGCGCGCTCGGTCTCCCGGCAGACGCCATGCGCGCCGAATCGAGCTGGGACGCCGTGTGCAGGATCCTCGATTCGATGGTCGAGATCCTCGGGGACACCGCCCTCGACGCCGGACGCTGTGCCGGACTGTTCGCCCGTGCGGCCGCCGCGCTCGACGTCGGGACCATCCCCACCGGCCAGGACGAGGTCGTCCTCGGAAGCGCGTCCGGGGTCCGCTTCGACGAGGCCGGATGCGTGATCATGCTCGGCACGGTCGACGGCGAATTCCCCGGATCGGTCAGCGACGGCCCGTCCTTCTTCGACGACCGCGACAAAGCGCTCCTCGAGAGCGTCGGTCTCTCGATCGGCGGACCGGATACGGCCATGCAGTCGGCCCGCGAGGCCTTCATGTTCTACCGCACCGCGGCCTCGGCGTCGAAGCTGCTCTTCCTGCTCGCCCCCGCGGACGGCGGAAAGACCCTCTCGGAAGGCGCGCGCCGCATCGGGGACATCCTCGAGACCTCCAGCTGCCCGGGCGTGCAGACATTCGGCGAGCTGCCGCTTTCGGAGATCCTCTATCACCCCGCGACCGCCGAATACCTCCTCTCGCGCCGCCCCGACCGCGCGGATCAGGAGATCCTCTCTGCTCTCGTCGGAGCCGCAGATAGACCCGCGGTCCCGCTCACGGGTGTCTCGGACCGGATCGCGCGCGCGCAGGCTGCTCCGTCGGACCGGATGCGCCTCTCCGAGACCCGGATCAACACCTTCCTCACCTGCCCGTTCCGCTATGCCTGCCGCTATCAGGTCAAGCTCGAGGAGCCGGCCGAGGCCCGGATCACCGCGGCGGACGTCGGGATCTTCGTGCACGCGGTCCTCGAGCGCTATTTCACCGAATACCCGCCGTCCGACACGCCGCCGTCCGAGGAAGACATGCGGAAGGCTGCTTCCCGCATCATCGGGGATTACATGGACGAGCTTGCCCGCGCGACCGGGGACGATCTCTCCGCGGACGGGCGGCTGAACTACCTCTTCCGGCGGCTCGAGCGGCATGTCCTCGTCTTTCTGCGCGCGATCTCCGAGGAGATGGCCCAGAGCGGATTCCGCCCCGCCGCGTTTGAAATGCCGATCGGGCTGAGCGCACCGAACGCCGCCCGGCCCATCGTGATCCGCACCCCGGACGGGGCCTCGGTGACCCTCGACGGGATCGCGGACCGCGTCGACGTGTGGCAGTCCGGCGGGAAAGAATACCTCCGGATCGTGGACTATAAGACGGGCTCGAAGTCCTTCTCCCTCGAGCGTGTCGCCCGCGGCCTCGACGTGCAGGCCCTGCTCTATCTCTTCTCCGTCTGGAAGAACGGTCTGCCCGGCGAAGTGGGCGAAGTGGGCGGATCGGTCCGGGGCAGGGAAGCGGAGCGTGTCCCGGCGGGCGCGGTGTACTTCACCATCAAGCCCCAGCCCGTCTCCGCGGATCACCTGCTCACGGCGGACGAAGCGCGCGCCCTCGCCGAAGAGAAGATCGAGCGCGCGGGGGTCTGGCTGAATGACGAAGAGGTTCTGCGCGCGATGGACCGGGAGCTCTCGGGCCGGTATGTCCCCGTGAAGGAAAACAAGGACGGCTCGCTCGCGGCGCGGGGCAGGGCGAACCTCGCCACCCTCGAGGAATTCGGGGAGATCTGCGGCGAAGTCGAATCCGTCATCGGGCAGATCGCCGGGCGCATCCGGGCGGGATCGGCGGAGGCGAAGCCACAGCGCGTTTCGGGGTACGACCCCTGCGCAAGCTGCGCGCACCGGGTGATCTGCCGCAGGCGCGCGGAATAAAGGGCGGTGCCCGGAGACAGCGGGGAGCCCCCGCGGGTAAAAGGCGAGCTCACTTCGCAAGCCCGCGAAGACCGGGCGGTGCCCGGTGACAGCGGGGAGCCCCCGCGGGCAAAAGGCGGGCTCACCGTTGGCAAGCCCGCGGAGAGCGGGTTTTCGCCGTTCATCCTGCCTGCGCGGCTGGCGGACAAGAGGGCTCCCCGGTTTCACGGGGTGAAACCGGCCGGGAATCCACCCTGCCTCAGGTCCAACCTCCTTTTTCATTCTGAAGCGCCGTTCAATGGGGCATAACGCCTCATCCATTCTTGATTACAGGGGCCAGTTCCGCGTCAGTCAGCCAAGGTCGCACAAGATACGCTCAACGCCGAAGATTCGGTTTTCCTCGTCAGACTTGTCCCCGCAAAGGTGCAGCGGGAAATTGTTCGGCCCAGTACAATTCTTAATTCTGAATTCTGAATTCTTCATTCTGAATTCTTATCCGCCCATCCGTAAACAGCCTTCCCTATCGATTCATCATGCCGATCTCCTTCACACCTTCCCAGCGGGCAGCGGTCGAATATTCCCGCGGGAATCTCCTTCTCTCGGCCGCCGCGGGTTCCGGCAAGACCGCCGCCCTCACCGCCCGCATCGCGCGCCTGCTCCTCACGGGTGAGGCCGATCTCTCCGAGATGCTCGTCGTCACCTATACCCGCGCAGCCGCCGCCGAAATGCGCGAACGCATCGGGAAACGCCTCCGCGAAGCTCTCGGTGAAGCCGAAGCCGCCGGGGACGAGCGCACCGCCTCCCTCGCTGCACGCGCGCTTTCCGCCCTGCCCGCCGCACGGGTCTCGACGATCCATGCCTTCCTCTATCAGGCGCTGCGGCCTTATTTCCCCGCGCTCGGTCTCTCTCCGGACGCCCGCATCCTCGACGAGCAGACGGTGGATGTGCTCCGCGCCGAGATCATGCGCGACACCGTCGACGACGCCTTCCGGTCCGCAGAAGATCGGACGGACGCCTGCGCCTCCTTCCCCGAGCTCTGCGACATCCTTGGACAGGCGCGCGACACCGATGCCGTCGACGGGGAACTGCTCTGGCTGGACCGCAAGCTCGCGGCGACCGGCGGGGATCCCGCGACCCTCTCCCGCTTCGCCGATTCGCTCAACGCCCTCTCGGACGGCACCGATTTTCTCCGCACCCCCTACGGCGAAGAGATCCGGAATGCCGCCCTCGCCTTTGCCGCGCATTACATCGAGGTCTTTTCCGCCCTCGCCGAAGAGCTCCCGGATTCCCCGAAGGCCGGAAAGCAGTACGGCCCCGTCTGCGCCGCGCACCTCGGCGGTCTGAGCCGCATCCGGGACGCTGCGGAGAGGTGCGATTCCTATGACGAGCTGCGCGCGGCGGTGAAGGATCTCGCCTTCGAGCGGCTCCCGGTCATCCAGAAGAAGGACGCGACCGAGGTCTCCGAGACCTTCAAATATTTCCGCGACGAGCTGAAAAAAGAACACGCGGCCCTCTCGGAGGAGCTCTTCTCCGCGCCCGCCCGGGAAGCCGCCGAAGCCGCCCGTCTGACCGCCCGCATCCTGCGCCGCGCCGCCGTCATTCTCGCCGATTTCGACGCCCGCCTCGCCGCCCGCAAACGCGACCTGGCCGCCCTCGATTACGGGGACCTCGAAACGGGCGCGCTGCGGCTCTTTCTCGACTTCGACGGCAGACGCACCCGCGCCGCGGAGGAGATCGGCGGGGCCTTCCGATACGTCTTCATCGACGAGTACCAGGACACGAACGACGTGCAGGACCGCATCTTCCGCGCCCTCTCGCCCGCCGCGCACCGCTTCATGGTCGGCGACATCAAGCAGTCGATCTACCGCTTCCGCGGCGCCGATCCCTCCGTCTTCTCGGGCTACCGGGACCGCTGGCCGACCGTCCTCCAGCCGGAAGACACCGACGACGGTCCCGTCCTCACGGGAGACGAGGGCCGCGCCCTCTTCATGCGTGAGAATTTCCGCTGCGCCGCGCCCGTCGTGGCCTTTGCGAACGCTGTCTCCCGCTGCCTCCTCCCCCACGGGAACATCGGGTTCCGCGAGGACGGCGACCTCCTCGTTCATGCCCGCGGCGACGATCCGAACCCCGCCCCCGACGCCGAAATCGTCCTCGTCGAGCGCCGGCGGAAGAAACCCGGCGAGCCGGACGACGACGAATCCCCCGACGCCGATCCCGAAGCCGAATACGTCGCGGACCGCATCGCCTCCATGATCGGGAAATACGCGGGCAGCGGGACCTCCCTCCTCGCCCCGGACGATTTTGCGATCCTTCTGCGCTCGAACCGCTCGGCACCGGTCTACCGCGAGGCGCTCGAAAGGCGGAAGATCCCCGCCGTCATGAAGACCGCCGCCCCCCTCGGCGAAAGCTCGGCCGTGATGCTCCTCGTGTGCCTCTTCCAGTTCGTCGACAACCCGCTCCGGGACGTCTACACCGCGGGCGCGCTCCGGTCCCCGGTCTTCTCGATCGACCTCTCGATGATGATCTCGATCCGCGAGGCCGCCGGGGACATGCCCCTCTGGACGGGCGTCGTCTCGCTCGCGGACCGCGCTGACGGGGAAATCGATCCCGCTCTCCGGGATACCTGCCGCGCCGCGGTCGGCTGGCTCGGACGGCACAAGCAGATCGCCCGGTCCCTCCCGGCGGACAAATACCTCGAGACCCTCCTCGCCGACACGGATTTCTTCTCCCTCGACGGCATCCGGGAAAACGGCGCGGAGCGGGACGCCGTCAACCGGTTCTCCTCCGCCGTGCGCGCATACGAAGCGGGCGTCGGCGCGAAGATCGGCGGTGTCTCCGGCCTCCTCGAGGGCATCGACGAGCTGCTCTCCTCGGAGGACGACGCGGGAGGCGGCATCCGTGCGAAGGGCGCCGTGTCGATCCTCTCGATCCACGCCTCGAAGGGCCTCGAATTCCCCGTCTGCTTCCTCTGCGAATGCGCGAAGCGGCGCAACGAGGAGGACGAACGCCGCACGGTCCTCTACGACCGCGAGCTCGGCCTCGGGATGACCCTGCCCGATCCGGGGGGACTCGCCCGCTGCGACACGCTCCTGCGCCGTTCGGTCTCCGCCAAGCTCGCGCGCGAAGCCGTTGCCGAGGAGATGCGGATGCTCTACGTCGCCATGACCCGCGCCCGAGACCGCCTGATCGTCACCGGGAAAACCCCCGATCCCGACCGGACACTCGCCGAGGCCGCCCTCGAAGCCCGCTTTGCCGACGGATACCGCGCCATGAACGCCGGGTCCTATCTCGCGTGGATCTGCGAGGCGGCGGAAAAAACGCATCTCCGCACGGAGACCGTCGTTGTGCGGGAGAACGCCGGGGAGCCGGACACGGAGGCGGAAGCGGAGCCCTTCGTCCCCGAGCAGCTTTCCCTGTTCCCGGAAGAGCCGGAAGAAACCGCTGTGGACGGGGAAGAGGCCGCGCGCGAGGCGGAAAAAGCGGCGCTTCTCGAAGAGATCCGCCGCCGGTTTGCGTATGCCGGCGAGGATTCCGTCCTCCGCCGCGTCCCCGCGAAGCTCACGGTCTCGCGCCTTTCCCCGGAAATCCTCGACGCCGACGCGGACGCCTCGCTGACCCTCTCGCTCGATCCGCCGAAGGTCGAATCCGATGCCGAAGCCCCCGGCCCGCAGCCCGCGCTCACCCGTCCGACGTTCCTCACGGGCGGGAAGGAAGCCACCCCGGCGGACCGCGGCTCGGCGACGCACGTCTTTCTGCAGTTCACGGATCACAAAAAACTCCGGGAGAACGGCGTCGCCGCGGAGATCGAACGCCTCGTGAAGGAGCGCTATCTCTCCGCCGCCTCGGCCTCCCTGCTCTATGAAAAGCAGCTCGAACGCTTCCGCGGCAGCGCCCTCCTCGACGCGCTGCTCCGATCCCCCCTGGTGAAGCGCGAATTCCGCTTCAACGTCCTGCTCCCCGCCGCGCGGTTCACCGCCGACCCGGATTTTGCGGCAAAACTCCGCGAACGGGACGTAAAGGTCACCGTGCAGGGCGTGGTGGACTGCGTGTACCGCGATCCCGATTCGGGCCGGCTGATCCTCGTCGACTACAAGACGGACCGTCTGACCGCCGAGGAGCTCCGGGATCCCGCCCTCGCCGCCGAAAAACTGCGCGCGCGGCACCGGAACCAGCTCACATATTACCGGGAAATCTGCTCCGCCATGTTCGGGGAGGAGATCGCCGAGGCGCGGGTGTATTCGACGGTGTCAGGAAGGTGCGTGACGGTGTGAGGGCGAGGGGAATTCAGAATTAAGAATTCAGAATTAAGAATTCAGAATGAAGCGGGCAATGAAGGGGGAAGCGGGAACGTTGAGGCGGGAAACCTTCCCCTTCAGTTCCAAGAAAAAAACGGTTGTGCGGCTGTATCTCATGTCCAGCTGCATAACCGTTCTTCTTTACGATCCGCCCGCGATTGCTGCCGCAGGGATTCGCTCTTCCTGCTCTCTGTCCGTTTCCCGCCCGCTCAAGGGGTTCCCGCCGCTTCTGCGAGAAAGCTCTTCTTCGGCTTGTACGGGACGAACACCTGTTCCGCGTGTTTGAGGACCTGCACGCTCTCGAATCCGTCGCGGAGCTCCATCACCGCCGTGAGCTGCGACGCGTCGTCCGCATGAACGCCTTCGACGACGAGCTTCCGGTAGCTGTACACGCTCATCCGGTCCGTGCCGATCACCGCGGCGGGCCATTCCTCGCCCGTCACCTCGTCGCGGAGGCGGAAGACGAATTCATGTCCCTCGGGCATGTCGGTGTACCGGTAGACCGAGCGGTTCCAGCGTACGGCGAACTGCACCTCGCCCGATTCCGGGTTGTAATAGAACCCGTACGCCGAGAAATACCCGTCCGCGGCGAGCTCGGCTTCCACGCGGCAGGTCAGGATCTCGCTCTCCCCGTCGGCCCACGCGCGCTTCATGGCGTCCGTGGCCTCGAGGCCGGAGAATTTCGATTTGTCCGCCGCCATGCAGCAGCGGAGCACGAACATCACGATGACGACGAACAAGAACGTCAGCGCGACGGTTTTGATGATCTTGCCTGTTTTTCCCATATCGATCTCCCGATCACCTGCATCCGGAACCGTGACCGCTCACGATCCGTTTTTTGTTTTTCTTCTCTTTCCGACGATCTGCTTCATTTCCTCGCTCCGGAGAAGCGCCGTGACGAGGGCGTAGACGAGGACGCCGCAGAGGGTCGGGAGGACGAGGGCGAGGAGCTTGCCGTGACTGCCGAAATGCGGCGCCGCAAACCATACGGCTGCGCCCATCACGACCGCCGCCGCGACGCTCTTTGCGATGTCCGCCCAGTCCGCCCCCACCGAGCGGATCAGGCCGCGGCGCAGGGCAAAGGCGAGGTTGACGGCCAGATTCACCCCCGCCGACAGCGCGGAGAGGAGCGCGATCGCGCCGACCCCGAACCGTTCGCCGAGGAGCGCGCTTCCGATGAGCACCGCCGCGACGTTGACCGTCATCGAGATCAGCGAGGAGATCATCGGGATCTTCATCTTTTCCGCCGCGAAGAACGCCTTGACGAGCACCTCGCCGCACGCCGCGAACACCATGCCGACGGCGTACATGCGGAGAGCCGATGCCGTCATGTCCGTGTCGGACGCCGTGAAGACGCCGTTCTCATACACCAGCGCGATGAAGGGCCGCGCGAGCACCGAGACACCCGCCGCGATCGGGGCGATGAGGAAGACCAGCGTTTTGAGCGAGGTCCGCGTCAGCCGGTCGCTCTCCGCCGCGTCACCCGAAGCAGCCGCCCGGGCGAAATACGGGAAGAGGAGGTTCGTCGCGACGAAGGAGAACAGCCCGACGAGGATGATGTAGAGCCGGTTCGCGTAGTCCAGCGCGGTGATGGCCCGCCCGCCCTCGATCCCCGACGCGAGCCGCGTGTTGATGAGGTTGCACACGGGCGTCGTCCACGTCGCGATGAGGATCGGCAGGGTATTCCTCGCCGCCCGCGCGATCTCCGGGGTCCCGAGCGGCGCCGTCAGCCGGGGTCGGAATCCGCGTTTCCACACGGCGGGCAGCTGGACCAGGGCCTGCGCCGCCCATCCGACGAGCATGGCGATGGCCAGTCCGCGCACGCCGAAGCGGCCGTTGAGGAAGACGAGATACCCCGCCATGATGAGGTTCGAGACGAGCGAGATCAGCGCGGGGATGTTGTATTCCCCCTCGGACTGCAGAAAGCCGACGAAGGAGAACGCGAGCCCGACGAAGATCACCATCGGGAACATGACGCGGGTGAGGGAAGCAGCCAGCGCGGCGGTCTCCGGGGCCAGCTCCGGCGCGATGAGGCGCACGAGCGACGGGGCGAACACCACGCCGAGGGCCGCGATCGCCGCCGTGATGAGCAGAATGAGGTTGACGTAGGACTGCGCGAAGTCCATCGCCTCTTTTTTGCTCTTCTTCACGGCGATGCTGTTGTAGACCGGGATGAACGCCGCGGTCACGACGCCGCCGAGCACGAAATCGAAGATGGTCATCGGGAGCTTCGACGCGCACCCGTATGCGACGGCTTCCGCACTCGTCCCGTACGCGGAGGCCACAAGGATGTCCCGCACCAGCCCGAGGAGCTTCGAGATCAGAATGATCACGCCCATGAGCGCGGCAGATTTCGCAAGGGAAGGGGAAGACTTACGCTGCATGAACGCGGCTCCTTTCTGAAAAATGAGGAGGGACTATGAATCAAGAACGAAGGATGCAGAACAGTCCCTGTCCAATTCTGAATTCTTAATTCTGAATTCTGAATTCCTTCCTTCACACGACCTGAAACAGATAGAACTTCAAGTAGTCCGTCTCCGGAACAGCGCGCAGGAAGGGATGATCCGGGGCGGCGGCGCGGGATTCGATCTGCACGAGGTCCACGCCGGCGTCCTGCGCGGCCTCGTCGAGCATCTTCTCGAAGAGGGGCCGCGTCATGAAGTGCGAGCAGGACGCCGTCGCGAGATACCCGCCCCGCGGCAGGCACCGCATCGCGCGGTAATTGATGTCCTTGTATCCCCGGTACGCGTCCTTCACCGTCGCCGTCGATTTGGTGAACGCGGGCGGATCGAGGATGATGTAATCGTAGTCGCGCCGCTTCTCATTCACCATCGCGGTGAGGAGCGCGAAGACGTCCGCCGTGACGGTTTCCGGCTCGATGCCGTTGAGCGCGGCGTTGTGCCGGGTCTGCTCGATGGCGGAGGCGGAGATGTCGACCGCCGTGACGTGTTCGGCCCCGGCTTTCGCGCAGTTCAGGGCAAAGGCGCCCGTGTGGGTGAAGCAGTCGAGGACGCGGCGGCCCCGGGCGATCTTCGCTGCGGCGAGGCGGTTGTACTTCTGATCGAGGAAAAACCCGGTTTTCTGTCCGTCCGCGAAGTCGACGTCGTACCGGATGCCGTTTTCGGTGATCTCCGTGTGTCCGTCGGCGTGTCCGTTCAGGCCGCCCCAGAAGCCCTTCTGCTTTTCCATGCCCTCCTTGAGGCGCAATTCTCCCTCGTTCCGCTCATACACGGTCGAGACGGTGACGCCGTAATCGGGGAGGAATTCGACGAGGGCCGAGAGGATCGTGTCCTTCACCCGTTCCGTCCCAAGGCACAGGCACTCGACGACGAGGGTGTCGGAGAAGAGATCGACGGTCAGGCCGGGGAAGCGGTCCGCCTCGCCGTGGATCAGGCGGCAGGCCGGGAAATCGGGACCCATGACGGTCCGCCGGTAGTCCAGCGCGTACCGCACGCGGCGGCGGTAGAACTCGTCGTCGAAGCGGTCGTTCGCGTTCGAGGAGATCAGCCTCACGCGGATCTTCGAGCGGCTGTTGTAATACCCCGTGCCGAGCCAACGCTCTTTCGGGGAGAACACATGGACGAGGGCGCCGTCCTCAGGCTGACCGTCGACGCGGACGACCTCGCCCTCGAAGACCCACGGGTGCCCGGTTTTCGCGTGCCGCTCGCCTTTGGGGGTGATGAAGATTTTCGGGAAATCCAGCATGATTTTCCTATGCCTTTTCTGATGTGCTTTTTCGTCAGCACCGATCGGTGCCGAATGAGGAGGGAGGAGTAAATTCAGAATTCAGAATTCAGAATTCGGAATTGAGGTAGAAACCGCAAGCGGTTTCAGATTAAACAGGTCTAACATTTTACCGCTGCACCCTTTGCCTCGACGGAGTCGAAAGGACGAACACGCTCAAACTGTATTTTCGGCGTTGAGCGAGCTATGATATTTACCGTGCCACTCATCTTGGGGATGGCCCCTGTTAATCCAACGTGCGAAAGGCGAGATGGAACTTGTTCCATCCGCCGTGGGACCAGACGGAATGGAGCAACGCTGCAAGAAAATCCGTGGTACGCACGTTGGAGGGGTGGATGTCCAGCCGGTTTCAGCTTGCTGAAACCGAGGGAACAGCGCCTCTGGGAGCGGTGATTGACAAGAGGGCGGCTCCGGAGCCCTCTTGTCCGCCAGCCGCGCAGGCGAAAAAAACGA
>JAEEGL013132346.1_pt1 | contig 12085 bp, 1 predicted proteins | sample 9134231 | NCBI WGS metagenome assembly JAEEGL01 (sample SAMN16246548, study PRJNA631951) | gut metagenome | biome: gut microbiome; feature: rumen; material: fiber-attached | host: Bos | place: Iran: Karaj | collected 2018-10
AATCCCCAATCCCCAATCCCCAATCCCCAATCCCCATTTAAAATTATTTATTTTAAATTTGAGTTATCAAAAATTATAAGATGATAAAAAAGAAGTTTAATAAAATTAAAAATTAAAAATAAAACTTTAAAAAAATGAATTCAAAACAAGTTATCTTTACATTATTACTAATTCATATTTGTTTTATAAATTGTCAATTTCCAGAAGATTTCAGTTCTATAGACCAATTAACATACTTTGATGAAACTTCAAGTGAAGAAGAAATCTATATAGGCTCATATTATCATTCTTTAGATCCAACATTATCAGATATTATTGATGATAAGCATAATGGGATAAAAATTTATCCGAAAAAATTATCAAACGTTAATGTTGGACCGTGCAGTTATACAGCTCCTCCTACAATAAATGATGATTATTTTTGGAGCACAACTGATTATGATAAAGCATATTCACCTCCTACTTATGGCCTAATAAGTGACTGTATTAATGATAATAACGAAATAATTCTCGATTTATCATCAATTTTGGAAACTCCGCCTAGTTATATTTCTTCATATAATATTTATGTTTGGATACAAGTAAGTTCAACTATAAATATTGTATGCAACGCAGGTGGAACTTCTGTACCTATTTACACAGATAATGGCTTATATCAAATATATATCAAATATTCAAAAAATAAATTTAATATTGATAATACTGATTTTCCATGTGAATCAAAGGAAATAAAGATTTCTTCTTCAACATCAATATCATTTCAAAAATTAAAATTAAGTGCAGTTATATCAAAGGATAAAGTATCAAAAATAATTTGTGCTGATAATTCCGCCTGTCCCCTATCATATTATTGCAATATTGATTCAAAAGAATGTAAAAAATGTTTAGGTAAATTTGCTCGATGCAAAAGCCGAGATTTAGGCCTAACTTGTAATAGATTCACAGAAGAATGGGATAATTCTGATAGTGAACAGGAATCATGTAATGCTCAATATTTTAATTTAAAAAATTTAGATGATATGACTTTTGATATAAGTCCTCCGATAAAATCTAACGCTGCTAGTATTAGTTTTTGGTTATTTACTAATGAAAATGATGATGATGATGAAAATTTATATCATATAACTTTAGAAGATTTTTTTGTTGTGACTATTATACCTGGAAAAGATAAATATATTATTTATGTAATAGGATATGAAATGTATCATGAGGCTTATGAAACAGTAATTAAAGATATAAATAGCAAACCGGAATTTATTAATTTTGTTGAAACTACTTTTCCATATAAAAATTGGTATAAAAAACAAGAAATATATATAAAAAATAGATGGATTAATGTCATTGTTAGTTATAATAAAAATCTTCGTAGATTGAATATGCAAATTTTTTATCAAAAAAGGGATAACACAGGAGGCCCTGATATAGACGATTATAAAACAGATGATGATTCCTTACCTGGCGAGTATATTTATTATAGGGAAACGGACCAAAATGATATACCACAAAGTACTTTACGTTTCAACAAATTTTATAGAAATTCAGATATAACTCATTTAAATATGAAAATTTATAGTAATGATAATAATAAAGGAATATATATCCGAAAATTATATGCTTTTGTAACAGAATTATTAATTAAAGATTCCTTAAATTCTTTTAAGGATATTTTTGGCTTTCAATACATCGAATTTGAAAAAATTTTTAAAATAGATAATCATTTAATGCCTGAATTAGTATTAGCAGTTCCTTTTGATAATATAATTCCTAGTACAGATAAAAGTCAATATTCTATAGAATATTTTTTATATGATATGTCAAAAATATATAATAACAGAAATAAAAAATATTTAGTAATAAGTCCAGGAAATATAGAAGAATCTTTATATAAGTATGCTCCAAGTTTATATAGACTTAATTTAATTACTGAATCCAATAAAAAATATGATAATCCACTTTTAGAAACTTCAGATTTCACTTGCACAGACACCACAAAAATTGAAAATTGTTATTATAATGAATTGAACTCAAATTCTTTCCCTTATACTTGCAAAGATAGTTATTTGATAGAACCTGAAAGTAGAATGTGTATTTCATTTAATGATATAACATCAGGTAAAATATTAGTACGAGGAATAAATGCTAATAATAATGGAAAAGGGACATTGAATGAAGTTTGTTACCTTGGGAATTGCCAAAAGGGTGAATTAACAGAATTTGGATGTGGTTTAAGTGAACGAAAATTATTTGACGGATGCATAGATTCAAGTGATAATTATTTAGGCTATTTTTATTATAGCTATTTTTTTAATTTACCTCCAATTAAATTAGATTTAGGCTCAACTTATGATGAATATTACATTCAATTTAATTTTTTATACGAGACAAATATAAAATTGCATCCAAAGAATAAAATGAAAGGAAAAAAATTATATCTGTTTTACACAGATGCTTTCAAAATATGGCACGATCATACCATGAGTTATTTAGTTATCGAAGACAGATTAGGCAATCCAAGTAAAAATTTGATACCTAATTTTAATGTTGAAAACGAAAATACTTTTACGATATCAGTAAGAAAAGAAGATGGTATATATAAAGGTAAAGTTTTTTTAAATGGAATCAAAATACATATGCCGTCATTTACAGGGAGTACTTTATCTTATATATTATTTTGTCATAATGATACCGCTTGCTCTGCAGGAAAAAATATTTTTTGGACAAGTGGATTTTATAATCAAATTAAAATATATGATTTATCTGGCATTAAAGTTCTTAATGATAATTCATTTTATGACTTATATATATATAATAATTATTATAATTATTATTATTATATAAAAGGAAATCAAAGGTTCAATTCTTATCCTTCTGAAAAAAGCTTTGATATGGAAATTAATACCATGGGATATAATAAAATATGTTCGCAAACTATTTCGAGCCCATATACTAATACTGATAAATTACAAATGTTTAATTATGGTATTGATCAAACTTTATATTTGCGAAATAAAGGTATTGCCAATCCGAATTATAAATATATTAATAATAATTACGAAGAAGAATTATGTCCTAATAGTTTGAGCTGCTATGGAAATAATGATATTTTTTCTAATGAAGTAAAGACTTGTGATAATTTGAAATATTATAAGTATGATACTTGTAACGATTTTCCTACCTCTTTAAAAAAAAAATATTATTCATTGACTTTGCCACTCAAAGAAGAATTTTCTAGTACTACGGAAATTATTTATAATTCACTTGATTTAAATATGAAAGTTGATGATATTAATAAAATATATGGAAGAAAAGTTACATATACTTTTTGGATAAAATTAATGGGGTTCAAAGATCCAAATAATAATATCTTTCATTTTGGGGAAAATTCTAAAGATTTTTGCTATTTAAATTATGAAGAATTTAATAAATTATCACTCATATGTATAACCTCTGGTAGCAGCATTATTTACAAAAATAGTTATACTATTGATAGAAAAGATTTTGGGAAATATATGCATGTGAATATAGCTTTATCAATACATATACATAATTCAGCCCATAAATATTTTATTTCATTCCAAGTAAATAACGAAAATATAAATAATCTTAATACAAATAGTTTTGATTCTACAGGTCTTTCTTTTTTAGTTGATATTACCATGTTTACCCTTTATACCCAAATATATGCACAAATTTCAAAATTTTATATATATAACGAAGTATTAATTGGAGGATATGCCTTTAATACAAATAAATATTTTAATTTATCACCAAAAGCAATCGTAGATGAAACTAGAGAAAATTGTTTATTAGATAAACTTAGTTATACGTGTATTCAAGATTATGATCCTGTATTGAATAATGATTATTATATAAATAGTGGTTATCCTGGAGATTTAAATGTTTTTTTAACTCAAAATAATATGTATAAAATAAAAGAATGTAGTGATGAATGCGCCACTTCTTGTTATAATACAGGTGATGATCAATGTGCCTGTGCAACTAATAGTTTCTATGATTATATCATTGAAAAAAGTGGCTCTTATTTTTGTAAAAAATTACCATTTCTAAATTTTAAGAGATATGTTAGTGAAAAAATTGAGTTTTATTCTCCTCCACCCGCAGTTGGATTAGATTTTTGGTTTTATGCGACAGAAGGTGTAAATGATTATTCAAGCTCAACAAATTTATTTACAATTAAAGTTTCAGATTCTCCAACAAATAATTATATTAATATCAAAAAAAATGAAGTGGAATATCCTGTTATTTGCGAAGACCCAATATCAATCACTAGTAATATATTCGATAAATGGAAACATATTGCATGCCAATTTTCTTCATCAATTAATATTAATTCAATAGAATTCATTAATGATGAATCTCAATTAACAAGTCCAGGGATAATGATAATAAGACAGTTTAAAATATGGAAACAATATCCAGATGATGAAAATGAAGTAGAAAAGCTTTATAATACTGCTTTTGAAACAAATTTAAACACTGAATATTTCTTTTATATATTAGATTCATCATTAGAAAAAAAAAGAGAAATAACAGAATTAGATCCAAATAATTATGGAGAGTTTTCTTATGGGACTCAAATTTCTTATTTCGGTTATTCTCCTGTAGAGGAAATTAAAGAATTAAAATTATGTTTAGAAACAGAAGACTGTTCTAATATTTTGAATTTGAAGGAATTATCAGATATAACATTTCCAGATGTTGCGGGAAGTGGAACTTGTAGATATACTATGGAATTCTGGATAAAATTAAAAAATTTGGAATATTTTTTAAAAGGAGTAAACATAATTTGGGATAAGCATGTTTCAGTAAGTATTTTAACAGATACTTCAAAAGATAAATTATCCATAATATGTTTCCCTCAAGATTATTTATTTTCACCTTATCAAAAAAGTGGAATAGAAATTTTAACAGAGGCTGAAAGAGCTTTAAATAAATATATAATAGATTTAGATTTAGGTTCTTATGATAATGAATGGTTTTATGTAAGATGTGCCTATAATTGGGATTTAGAACGATATTATTTAAGAACAGATAAAGAGAATACTGCTGGAGATTATAAAGAAGTAGAACATGAAAATGCAAGTACTGGTCAAAAAGTTGATTATCCTTTTAAGTATTTTTTTGATACTTATGAAAAATATAATGCCTATATTCAAAATGCTAATTTAAACACAGGAAGTGAAGTAATTATGAGAAATTTATATTTATTTAATGAATATTTACCTATAGAATATGATACACAAAGAGTGTTATTTGAATTGGATACAGTGGTGAGAATACTTGTTTTATTTACTGATTTTTTTAATTTTGAAGTTGATGGAAATAATAATATAAATCTTAATTATTATCATAAAAAGCATCAAGTAAGAGAATTTGTTAAAACGACTTTAGAAAAAATTTCTGATAATTATGTATCAAAAGGGGGGGTGGTACTCTGCAAAGCTCAAATAAATATTGCTTTTGATGAAAATAATAATTTATGTAAAACATTTACTTCTTCAAAAAATTCAGATACAGCAAAAATATGGTATAATGAAAAACCCTTGGAATGTAATTCTGATAGCTATTTAAGACTTAGTGATTTAACTTGTGATTCAACCTGCGAATCTGGGAAGAATAGAAGCCCTGGATCAATTCTTGTTTTAGATGATGTCAATTCATCAAATGATAAAACTGCAATATGTAATTATGAACTTGATTTATATAAATCTTATAACGGTCCTTCTAATTTTGATCAAAACCTTGTTTGTACTGGGGAAATGGTCAGGGTAGGATTTAAATGTTTTGAGAAAGATAAACAGGCTCGTTCGGCTCTTTATTTTAATGGATGTTATAGTTTTTATCCAGTATTTACTTTTTTTAGTACTCAAATAAAATCAAAAACAATAAAAGGATATATAGTTGAATTCTCTTTTAAATTAGATTTAGTAAATGAATTTTGCTCAAATAAAGACAGAGAAGAAAGATATATATTTTATATTCATCCTCATGGAATAACCTTAAATGAAAAAAATAAATTTTTTTATAAAGATACAAATTATTTCGACGTTATTTCAACCATACAATTAGAGGCATTATCTCAATATGAATGGAATAACGTTGTTATAGAATTTAATCCAGATAAATTAAAAATAAATGTATATATTAATTATAATACTTTGAGTCCAGCTCTTTCTTTAGATGTTGATTCAGATAAAATTAATAATTATAATTTAGATAGTTTATTATTTTGTGATTGGGGACATCTATGCAACCCTCTTGGAGAAGATAAACCTATATATTGGGGAGCGGCTTATTATAGCAAAATAAGAATTTATAACTTGAAATCAAGCTCAGTTTATATGGTTTTCGAAAATAATTTAAATAAATTTAATTATGATTTGAGTTCAATTTTAGTATTTTATACTCTAAATACTATAAATAATGATTTTAATAGATTCAAAGACACATATAGTAATTTAGATTTGACTTTTGGAGAGAATCTTGGATTGCAGTCAATATATAAAGCATATGAAGAACAAATATTACTTTTTAGTTCTTCTAGTAATTTTGACTATGGTGATATTTATTCAAATATTTATGCAACTAAAGTTGAACTTTTAACAGGAGAATTTCTTTCTGATGATTGCTATAAGGGATGTAAAAGATGCTACTCAAATAAAAAGAATGATTGTTATCAATGTGATACAGATTATGAATTATTCAATAATCAATGCAAAGAAATAACAGGATATTATTTTCAATTAGTTCAATATAATAATGAAGAATTAAAAGTTGAACTTGATAGTGATTATCTAAATAAAAATCCTATAACAATTACATTATGGGTTAAATATTATGGATTAATCCGTGACGCAACAATTATAAATCCTTTATCTTATCTAGATAAAACATGTGCATTATTAATAAGATTTTCTGCTGTTGAAGATAAAGATAATATTGTTATATGTCATGATCAAGACAGCAGCAGTTTATTAATGTATAGAGATAAAACTAGTATGTTTAGTAGCAAGGATTTTTTGAATGATTTAGGAAAATGGCAATTACTCTCTGTTTCAAGTTATAAATGCTCTTTTATTAATGAAAATTCGTGTAATCATTATCCTTCAATGTTTTCTTTTGCAATTAATGGTAAAGTTGCTGAAAGACAAAATACCAATGAAATTCCAACAGAAGGCGTAACTATAAGCCAAATCCGTTTTGGAACTGGTATTATAATGAAAGTTGCTGATATTAATATTTATGAAACTTTCATTTTAAATCCTTTAGGGATAATTGGGAATTATATGTCATATCAAGAAAAATTAATAAAGGCAATAAAATTTTATTCTTCTAATAATCCTCTTGAATGCTTGGAAAAAGGTCTTTTAAAATCTTTTACAACAGGAAGAGATATGTACCATCAACAAAGTAATTTATGCATAAAAGATTATAACATATATCATGATTTAAATAATTATAATTGTCATAGTGAAGATAAAATGATAAGCATAACATCAGTAGATAATGAATGTTTGGATTGTATTGATGAATGTGAACATTGTGCTGGAGAATCACCTTTAAATTGCGCATGTTATCATAATGATAAATATTGGTTCAGAAATGATAAGGATACTAATAGATTATATTGTCAATTAGTTCCTTATCTTGACTTAAATAAATATTCCGATTTACAATTTAATGAAATTCAATACGCAACTACAAATGAATACGCTATCGAGTTTTGGTATTTTATTTATGAATATAATGAAGACGATGTACATTTTTATGATCAGACTATATCTTGGGAAAATCATGTCAAAATTGAATTTACTAAATATAGTAATGGGGAAGTCAGAATTGAATGCTTTCCTTTAAATGAAAAAGATGAATCTATCTCCGATACTGATGTTTCCCAAAAATTTTTTCATTGGAATCATCTCATATGTGCAACTGATTTAAATCATAAATTATATTATTTAAACAAAAATAATGTACTTAACATAATAGGAGAAGGTGTAAAGAATATGAATTATTCAACATATGAAAATCAAAGAGTTAATTTAAGATTCCAAAGTTTTAATAACATGGGAGATACATCAAGTAGCGGCGTATTTTTAATAAAGGAATTAAAATTATGGAATTTTTTTTCAGTAAGGGAATTTAATACAAAATGCTATTATAACTATGATTGGTCAAAAGAAAACGATATCCCAAATATATTGCATTATTTTCCTTTTAAAATGGATAAAAAAGGAATAATCAGCGATGTAAAAGGAAATTTGCCTTCTCAAATTTCAATAAAAGAATCAATTATTGGCTATAATATTATTGATGAAAAAAATATACGCGAAATAGATGAAGAATTCGAAGAGTGTCTTATTATATATGCTTTACCTCAAAGACTTTATTATAATTTAACTAACGTTTTAATATATAATTACGAAATTGAAAAAAAAGAATATCCTTTTTATAATTATAAATATGAATGTTATATTAGTGAAGAAGGAAAATATTCTTATGAAGATATTACTCTAGTTGAATTAAAAGGAGAAGACGATAATCCAAGAGAATATTTATTAAAAAAATTCAAAGATCCTAAATATAATGGAAAGCAATTAAATATATATTTAACTTTAACAGAAATAGAAGACACTTCTTTAATACATAAAGGCTTTACTATCGTAAAAATAAATTCATATTATCCTGGATTAGATATCGATTTTAACACTAACGGTATGCAAGATAATCTATATATCAATATAGATGATTTAGAAAGTAAATATGATTTTAGTGAAACTGAAATATGGAATAGATTATATCTTTTTCAATCTTTGGGTGATATACATGCCATGGCTTTAAATGATAAAAATAGAACTACTACTTTTTTGAATTATTATTATGATTCGAAAACGTTAACGAATTATCCTAATAATATAGTAATAAAGAATCCTATATGTAATGATAATTTTTGTTCAGGAAAAGGAAAGTGTATTATTATTGTAAGAAGTATGATATGTAAATGTGATGAAGGATACACTGGAAGCAATTGCCATTTAACTCAAAGTAATAAAGAATATATTTCTGAAACTCATTATAAAATGTGGAATTATTTAACTAATAATAATGAATACTCAACTTTAACAATAAATAAAAAATTCTTAGCACAAATTACTTATTTAGCCAAATCTTCTACTATTTTTGATGATTCATATAATGTCTTAATTCAAAATTTTTTTAATTTCTTGGATTATTTGAAACAAAATTATTTCGAATTATTAATTGATCAAATCCAACTTATTTTTGATACTATTAGTTTCATTATAATTAATATGTATCATGATATACAACAATTTCGAGCTATAAATTTTTTTTCGCAAAATAACCCGACTTATAAAGTTAATGAAAACATTCCAGAAGTTGATTTAACTCAAGACCAAATAGATCTTGTATATGATCTTTCCAATAAAATCACAACAATAATCCCTGAATTAATATTATATTTAGTTAAAAAAAATGAAGCAAATGATATGCAAAATTATACCGCATTTGATTTCACTATACAAGGAGTATCTCATTCTTATGATTATTTAGAAGAATTTGAAATGAAATATACGAATGCTCGAGATACATATAATTCATATTTACCTTATATTGATGCATATAAATGCGCCGATTATATTTTTGGCTCAACAAGTTATAATAATCTTTATTTAATAATGATTAATTATCATTATGATCCTTTATCTTATCATAACCAATATTCTCGAAGTGCGTCATATGCTGTAGATATATTTTTCGGAACTAGAATTGGAGAAAAATTAGATATTAAAGCATGTCCAAATTATATCGATATATATTTCCCTTTAACTTTATATAATAGTTCAGAAATCGAATTTATTAATTCACATTCTAAATTTTTGGGACAAAATGATGAAAATATAAAATATAGCGAAAATGACCCCTACGTCACATGGCCTGTTTATGTCTCCGATGATGGCTGCATATCAAAAAAAAGTAGATATGATAGAATTAATGAAGTATTGCCTATGATTAATATCGAATGCAATTATTATAATAGTAAACAAGATTTAGCTCGGAGAATTACATCTACGTCAGTTTCAGATAATTTTTATCTCGTATGCGAAACTAATCATTTAAGTTTTTATACGATTCAATCGCAAACATCAAAATCAACATATAAAGAAGCGAATAATTTTTTTTATTTCAAAGCTCCACGTGTATTTAAATGCAGTGATAATTGGGGTAATGGATGTAGTGTTTTATTTATAATTATTTTTTGCTTTTTTGGGTTCTTTATAGGACTTTTTGCCTTTTTTGAAAAAACTTTAATGCTGACTAAGAGTAGTTTAAATAATATAAAGTTAGAAATATTAAAGCAAAATAGATTAATATTAGATGAAAATGAATTAGTAGCAGAAATAGCAAAAGTAAATAAAATGAATGAGCAAGATAATATGGAAAAACATTTAAAAATACAAACAGAGGAAGATAATGTAGATAAAGATTTAAAACAAAATTTATATTTATATGGAAGTAAAAATGTCGATTATAATGAATTTGCTTTTAAGGGGGGACAAAAAGGAGCTGATTTAGAAGGTAATTATGGTGGAAAAGGAGTCTTTAGTAACCCACCTAAAAAACAGAAATCTAAAAGAAAAGGTAAAACAAAAGGAAAAAAAGAAAAAAGTCAATTAGATAATGGGTTTATTATTGATGATATTTTTAAATTTGAAGACTTATCAGATAAAGAAGATGATAAATCAGAGCGAGAAAAAGAAACAAATATTAAAAAAAGTATTGATTATATTAATAAGAGAAATGCCGAAAAGAAAAAAAAATTTAAACCAAAGCCAAAAACTACAGATGAAGATGATGAAGAAGAACCTAAAAATAAAAAATTACGATTTTATAATGTTAAAGAATATAATCCTGAAAAAGATTACGAAATAAATAGATTTAATTATAATATGTATAAAGACTCTGATTTTGGTTTTAATGAAAGTGAAGGCTCTGAAGAAAATAAAAATACCAATAGAATAAAAATTAGTTCTGATAATAATTCTTTGAAGGCTTCCACTGATAAATTAAAGCCTGAAAATAAAAAAGAAGAAGAAAAAAAAGGAGAAAATGATGAAAATGTAAATGATAATATGCATGATGAAGATGATGAGAGTAATGGGGTGGAGAATGTTGATTATTTTTCAAAATATAAAAAAACTATTAAAAATGAAAATAAAAAAGGAGGAAAAAAAGTTGAAATAAAAAATGGTAATTATACCATTGTTGATAAATATAGAAAAGTCACTTTCGTTAAAGAAAAAATTAATTATATAAATATACCTGACTTTTATGAACAAATTAATAAAAAAGATCCAAATTTATTACTTTTCTTTTGGTATCTTTTTTTGAGAAGGAATATTTATATAAGCCCATTTATGGTATCATCGACAATTAATCCAAGATGGAAAAGAATTTTATCTCTTTTTATGTATATAATATTACAATATTTTTTCTTAACCTTTGAAATGACATTCGCAGAAGGTTCAAGTTTATCTAAAGCTGATAAAGTTTTCCTTTTTCAATTAACTAATTTATTTATATCTGATATGGTCATGCTAGGTTTAATACCAATTTATAGGATTTCTTCTAATGATAAAAGGATGTTATTCTTAAATTTGAAAACGACCCAACAAATGAGACTATTAAAAGCTTTTAAAGTTGTGAGAGATAACCAAAAAAGAAAATTAAAATTTATTATTGGAATAATGAGTTCATTTTTCATTATTTCTTTTTATTTTTCTTTTAATTATTGCTCGGTTATGTATGATTCGAGATGGACTTTTGCTGGATGCTTCTTAGTTAGTATAGTCTTTGATTGCTTTTTATATGAAGGGTTTTTAAATGGGGCTATTGTCTTATTGTTTTTTTTGAAAAAAAAGAACAAATTTTTCAATATTCCTTACAGATATTTATTTGATTTTAGAAATTATAGAAATTGTTTTTAAATATCTAATTTAATATTTATTATAGATTATAAAATAATTATAAATATTTAATATAA
>JAEEGL014950740.1_pt1 | contig 12085 bp, 13 predicted proteins | sample 9134231 | NCBI WGS metagenome assembly JAEEGL01 (sample SAMN16246548, study PRJNA631951) | gut metagenome | biome: gut microbiome; feature: rumen; material: fiber-attached | host: Bos | place: Iran: Karaj | collected 2018-10
GTCCTGTTTCTGCTCCACAACATACACGATTTTGCCCATATCATCTTGACTCTTGCATTGTCACTCATATTCCTTTCTTCTTTCTTTAATTCATCACAGTAAATAGTAGGTTTGTTTACATTTGTCGTATTTCACAATCATATTATAAATCAGACTATTAGGTGTGATTTTCTAGCTATTGTATAGCACCTAAATTGACGCAGAACCTTCACAGATTTTCCAAGAACGAAGCTATAACAGGCCTAAGTGCTACTATATCCTTCTCTACTGTCTGCCATAACTGCTGCGGTCTGATTTGATAATAACCATGCACAAGGACATGCCGCATATCCTCTATCAAATCCCACTCTACCTCCGGATGCATCTGGCGGAAGTCTTTTGTCAATCTGTACACGGCCTCGCCAATTATTTCAACAAGCTTTACGAATCCGAAATATAATATCGGGTTCTCCTCCACTTCTTCTTTCGAATACTTGTCCTTCTTCTCAATAAGCACATCGCAGGCCTTAAGGATATGCTTGTAGGCGTTCCTTATCTCTAATCTTTTCTCTCATAAACAAGTATTTTATCGCGATTGGCAGACTCGACAGCAAAAGGAAGCAAGCAACCTTCCTCCACCAAGTCAACTTTTCGACCGATGGAAGCTTCCAGTGACTTTCGCACGCGGCCTATTGACATCAAAGACATACTGTCGCTATCGATGTATCTAACTAAGAGATCAACATCGCTGTCAGCACGCTCCTCGCCTCGGGAACATGAGCCAAAGAGCCATGCTACAGAAACAGGTTGCTTGGCAAGACTTGCCCTAAACTTTGGCAATATCTGTCGAGTGTTGTCGCTAATCATTATTCAAAACTTTATTTATTCTCTGCAAAGGTAAGGATTATTCTGGAATTAGCAAAGAAGATGATGAATTATTTATATAAAAAGCCCTCGACGGAGAACGTCGAGGGCTTAATGATTATTACTTTATTCAGAATTGCAAGCTAACTTACTTGATGGTCTTCTTGCCGTTCTGGATGAAGATGCCCTTCTGAGCCTTGCTTACGCGCTGGCCAGCGAGGTTGTAAACAGGAGCATTTACGTCGTCAGCGTTAACGCCATTGATGCCAGTACCCTGAGTGATCTTAACAGGAATTGTCATGTCTGCCAAAGGAACACTTACACCAGCAGATGTAGAAGCAGCAGCCTTCTTAATTGTGATAACATAGTTCTCACCAACTACGGCCTGAGGAGAAGCAGCGATGCTAATAGTAGCGAAAGTACCGGTCTTTCTCTTGAAATTCTTAACAGGATTACTTGTTACAGCAAACATCAAGAAACCTGCTTCCTTGTCAGCAACGTCTTCAGGAGTGGCAGTACCAAGTTCCTTCACTTCGCCAACGTGACCCTGAGAACGAGCGGCATCAACTTCGAAATCGTAAACTTCAGTTTCAACATCCTCGTCAAGAACCTCGTCATAAACCAGTTCAACGCGAGTGCCGAAAGCAGTTCCCTCAGGGAATGCGATACGGAAAGAGACTGCACAAAGACTTTCACTAGAGGTCAAACCCAGAGGAATGTAAACCTTTTCGCCCTGTGCTACTTCAACTGGCTCAACATCGATTGTAGCCTCAATCTGTGCCATTGCTGCAACACCGCACAGCAAAGCAACCATTGTCATGTAAATCTTTTTCATTGTTTTTTAATTTATTAATTTGGTTTGTAACTTTATTTTGTTCTAAAGATATTAGTTAATCACACCAGCCATAATGTTGAGGACTGTTACGAAGTCAGCAACGTCAACATTACCATCCTTGTTAACATCAGCATCACCAGGAACTTCAATACCAGCAACAGCATTCAGAACAGAAACAGCGTCAGCAATATCAACCTTACCGTCGCAGTTTACGTCACCAACTTCAAATGCAGGAGCGCCTTCTTCGATTGTCCAAGTGAACTCGTTGTTGCTTCTGTTGTACTCAGTACCGTCAACTTCTTCCATGTGAGCACTCTTAACATTAACTGTGCAGTCACCTATAGCTGCATCAGCCGCAACAGCAACAACAATCTTAGCTACAGCACCGTCAGTACCAGTCAAAGCAACACCTTCTGCACCTTCGCAACTGAGATCAACAGTGCCATCTTCGTTGGCAACAGCATTGAATTGTGCTTCGTAACCTTCGGGAACACGTGCATTAAGCAGTTCAGCGCTCTGGAAAGTAACGCCTGCGGGGAGTACGATTTTACAGTTCCAAGAAGCAATGGCATTTTTGTTTTTCAGGTTAACTGTCAACTCAGCAGTAGCACCTTGCTTACCGTTAGCGCCTGCAGTCACATAAATCTTGTAAGCTTCCAGAAGAGAAGCTGACATGGCTGTCATAATAAAGAATGACACCAGAGAGAGTAAAATCCTCTTTTTCATAAAACTTAAATTTTTAGAGTTATTAATATTGGTTGTTGTTTTATACTTTTCTGCTGCAAATTTAGTGCTTTTTTCATAACCGCCAAAACTTTTTCACCTTTTTTTTTCACTTTTCTTAAAAAAAGTTGACTTTTATGGAGTCCAAACGCCGAAATGGGGGCTTTGGGGGACATAAAAGGGGACATTAAGAGCAATTTCTTGATGTTTGGAATAGGCTTGCAAGGAAGCCGATGCGAAGACTGGTTTCATATACATTATTATATATATATATATATAGGTTTCAGAGGTTGGAAAGTTTGCTGATTACAGAATCGCGACCAAGGATGGCTTCACATGTGTTGATAGCTGTGAGGGGGACGCCGCAAAAGCCGTGAAGGTTGATGCACTGGCCAGTAAGCAAGAGGTTCGGTATCTTTGTAGCGACAGGAACCTGGGAGAACGCCATATTCTTCCAATCCTTGGCGTAGCCGAACATTGCACCTTGCTTGGTGCCATAGTAGTCGCGGATGGTAAGGGGCGAAGCGGTGTTGAGAGCTTCCACGCAGGCTCGGAAGCCAGGGAAGACCTCTTCCAACTTGATGAGCAGTTCTTTGGCTTTCGTTTGTTTCCATTCCTCGTAATCGGCTCCACGCTGTCCGACGGTTGTGTGTTCCCATCGGCTGACTTCCTGCCAGGACATTGGTGCTGCTACAATCATCTTCGTGCTGTATGCACCTTGGTTTATCTCCGGCGGAGTCATATAGAGAAAGGCTTCGCCTCGCCCTCCAATCTCCCAAATCTTTTCGAGGTCCTGCACATAATACCCTGTGTAGTCGAGGTAGGGGAAGGTTTCTGGCTTCAGCTTCAGATAAAGGAGGAAGGCAGAACAGGTGCTTGGGATTTCTTGCAGACGTGTCCTGTATGCTTTGGGCAGAGCCTTCGGGTCGTCGAGGAGCGAAAGAAGGGCACAGGGATGGATGGCTGAGATATAGTGGTCGGCTGTGAAGTGCTGTCCTTTGCCGGTTGTGACCCCCGTAATGTTCCTACCTTCGGTGTGGATGTGCTGTATGCCATCGCCGCAGATGACCCTTCCGCCCTGAGCCTTAATGCTGTCGCTAAGCGCCTCGGCAAAAAGCAGACTGCCTCCTGCGAAACGATTCAGTCCGTTGATGTGAAGAGCAGATATGGTGGCATGGATAAAAGCAGGCGTGGTGTCGGCCCGACCACCATAGAGGGGATTTAAGTAGGCCAACACCCGGCGAAGCTTTTCGTCGGAGATGTATTTGGCAATAAAACCGTCGGCAGCCATTCCGAACTCTTCGGAATGCGAGAAGATGTCGCGAGTGGAGGGACGGAGATAGAAGAGATCCATCTCATCGACAAGGCGATAGATGGCTTCCACATAGCGGACAAGGTTGTCGTGCTGCTTCGGGAAGTCTTTCGACAAAGATGCCACGAATCCTTCTTTCCCTGAGGCAATCTGATAGTAACACTTTTCCTTGGCAACATAGAGCAGGTCGGTACACCCCATAGGAATCGGGCGGACTTGGACTTTGTCCCAAATGCCGAGCCACTGGCAGATGCGACGGATGTTGCCGCCTTCCTGCAAACCTCCAACAACGTGCATACCTGTGTCGAAGACCTCGCCGAAGCGCCTGAAGCTTTGAAGCCCGCCGCCAATCGTAGCATTCTTTTCGAGGACGGTCACTTCCAAACCTTCCTTCGACAGAATGGCTCCGCAAAAAAGGCCTCCCAAGCCTCCACCTATGATGAGAACCTTACTCATAATTCAAAATTAATAAATTCAAAATTCAAAATGAATAAATCAAAATTCATAATTGTTATGATGAAGGGGAGTAAAGCCAGCATTCAACTTTATCTCATCCGTGGTAACGATGGTGCCGACGAGGACACCCATCATGCCGTGAGAATTGACATTCTGACCAGCAAGCAGGAGGTTTGGCACTTTGGTCTTGTAAGGCACCCGACCCGCAGGCCCTAAGGAAATATCTTTCGCAACACCATACATCGAACCGCCTTCCGTGCCCGTATAGTCAAGGTAGGTGAGAGGTGTGGAGGTGTAGTAGCTCTCTATGGCGGAAGCAAAGCCTGGCTGGTGCTTCCCGACTTCCTGGATGAGACGTTCTGCGTGGCGACGCTTGAAATCCTCATAATCAGCACCTCGATGGCCGACCTTCGTTCCCTTCCACTTTGCCACATCTTCCATATTCATATAAGCAAACACCACTCCGCAGCGGGCAAAGCGAGGTGCATCCTCGTGGCAATGGTGCATATAGAGGAAGCATTTTGGCCAATTGGCTTCGGTATAGTGCTCACAATCCCAAGGCGTTGCGCCTTGATAGCCATAGAGATTGGTGTTCATGTAAGGCATTGCCCCCTCCTTGAACTTGACGTAAAGGGAGAAGCAGCCTGTGGTGTTGGGGATGTTCATCATTCGGCTACGGAAGGCGGGACGGATGAGTTTCGTGTCCAACAAATCCATGAGACGGGCAGGATGGATGGTGCTAATGACATAATCGGCAGGATAGAAGCATTCATCGGCAGTCTCAACGCCAATGGCCTTCGTCGCGTCGCAAAGGATGCGGTACACCTTCTTTCCCGCAAGAACCTCGCCTCCCATCTCTTGGATAGAGCTTGCCAAGGATTGGGCAATCACATCGCTACCACCCACGACACGGAATGCGCTCTGATTATAGGAATCCATGATGAAGGCGTGTTGGGAGAAGGGTGTCTTGTCACGCTCTGCCGCATAGAGAGGAAGGTTGCCGACCAAGACGTTCCGAAGCAGTTCGTCGGAGAAGAGTTCTTCAAGCACCTCGTTAATGCTGCGCGTCTGGTATTCTGTGCTTGCCGCCAAGTCGCGCTGGGCAGAAGTCAGGGATTCGGGAGAAGAAGCTAATGCTATGCGCTGAACAAGACTTGCATACCGCCGGAGATTGTCTTTCTCTTTAGGGAAATAGCCAGCCATCTGCTCAACGAAAGCCTCCCATCCATTAGGGAAACGGAAGCGCTCGCCTGCGAGGGCAATGGTATCGTAGCCAGCTGTATCGAGGGCACTGAGGCGCACTTTGTCCGTCAACCCGAGAAAGTGCATCATACGATACATAGTCTGTCCCGCTGCGGCACTCCCGATGAAGTGCATCCCCGTCTCGAACTTCACGCCTCCGCGAAAAAAGCATTGCAGGCAGCCGCCAATCTGTGCGCCTTGTTCGAGGACAGTCACGTCGAAGCCTTCCTTCTGAAGGATGTAGCCGCAGGAAAGACCGCCAAGCCCAGAACCTATGATAACGACTTTAGACATCTTGCTCCAATCTGTTTGCTATTTCGGCGTATCTGCGCTTATAGTATTTCCTAAGCATAACAGCTTGCTCCCTTAGAGTTTCCCCGTACTCCAACTGCATTTCTTCAGGACTGATGCGCTTGTCTATCTCAATCCTCATAGGCCATTTGTGGAGGTGCTTGTCCTTCTTTGGCAAAGCCTTTCCCGCACCATAAAGCACCAGCGGCAGAACCTCGACTTTCAGTTGTTCAGCCAGATAGAACGCACCCAGATGGAAACGCGTAATGGAACAATCCGGCGAGCGCGTCCCTTCGGGGTAAACTGCGATACTGTAGCCCCTGTCGATAAGCGACTTCAACTTCGGGAGCAACACATCCATGCCTTCTGAAATAGGATAGAACTCCGCGTGACGGATGATGTAGCCATAGAAAGGATTGTTCCAAACCCAGTCTTTCGTCAGCACAACAATCTTAGGGGTGTGTATCAGCATCGTCATCAAGTCGAGGTGCGACTGATGGTTGCTGATGATGATGGCGGGCTTGCGGAAGTCTTCGCCATACGGATTGCCAACGGAGAACCTGACACCTGGGATTCCATGCCACATTGTGACGAACCGGGAAAAGACACACAACATATTGTGAATGCCCATACGTTTCTTTTCCAAGTCTTTTGTGAACGTCAGCCAAAGCATTGCAGCAGGTGTGACGACCAAGAAGATAGCGAAGATGAAGAAAAGCAGGGAGTAGGCTGTGCGAAGGAAAGTCATCAGCCCTCGCCAAAGGGCAAGGGGAAGTCCATAGACGACCGCCAAGACACAGAGCAAGGTATTGAGGATGAAGATGCGGGAGAAGTCGAGGGCTGGACGGAAATGCGACACACGCTCCCCGGGTGACGGATAGAAGACGCTGACAGGAACGGAGACGAGTTTGATGCCGTGCCAAGAAGCAAAGACAAGCAGCTCAAGCTCTGCCTCGTAGCGAGACGTAAGCAGCGAAAGGCCGTACAGTTTCTTCAGAGGATAGAGCCGGTAGCCTGTCTGTGTGTCACGAAGCAGATGCCCCGTCTGCACAGCAAACCAGAAGTTGCCGAATGCGTTGGCGAACTTGCTGCCTTTGCTTCGCTCTGCCTTTTCGAGTCCTTTGCGCTGCCCAACAACAAGTGCACCCGGATGCTTTTGGTTGGCACGAAGCAGGAGAGGGATGTCCTCAGGGAAGTGCTGACCGTCGGCATCCAACGTAATGGCATAGGCAAAGCCCATCTCAATCGCCTTTTGGAAACCTCGCTTCAAGGCAGCTCCTTTGCCGCCATTCTTTTCGAGGGCAACAATGGTGATGCCTTCGATGCTGCGAAGGACATCAAGCGTCCCGTCGGTGCAGCCATCAGAAACGACAATTACATCAGGACATTGGGCAAGAGTGCGACGAACCACATCGGCAATGGTCCCTACATTATTATATATAGGTATCACCACGCAAATGCCCCTTTCGCGAAGCGTCTGTTTAGTTGACGAATGTCTCTGCATTGATAGGTTTGTTGATGCTTATGTCATGCAGTTCTATGACGGTGCGGTCTCCACTCTTTTCGTACATCTCCACTTGGGTAACTGTAGATTGATTCAAGTCGAAATGCAGGACAAGCTTGGTAAACATCCGCTTCATGTCTTTTCTTAAAGGAAGGAGTGTTGCAACATATTCTGTAGGCATTTCCTTGGCTGACACTTGGAAAGCCTTGCTGTCGCTCAGGTACTTGCCTGCCACGCTGTTCATTATCATCCGTGCCATTGAACCGGCCACACCTCCTTTCAAGGGTGTTGATTTCTCCCCGTCAGGAGAGTTGGAGAAGGTCTTTGCCTTTGTTCCGTTCAGAATGAGCGTGTTGGAGACGGGATAGGTGTATTCCCACCGAAGCTTGTCGGGCTGCTGACAGGACATCTTGCCTTTGGACACCATCTCCTCCTTGAGCAGTTTCATGTGCTTGGTCTGTGTGAAATTGCATTGGACGGTCTTTATCGTTGCAGCGGCAGAGGCCATCTTTTCGATAATCTTCTGTTCGCTCAGGCCTTGAGCATTCAGGGCAACGGACAACAGGCAACAGACTAAGGACAAGAGTATATGTTTCATCTTCTTATGCTTATTTCGCTATAAAATAACACCCTGCCATGATGAGCAAGACACCTGCCCATTTCGTCACACTCACCTCTTCGTTGAAGACCAACATTGCCGCTATCATACCGAACACATAGCTCAGCGACACCATAGGATACGCCATGCTGAAAGGGAAGTGCTTAATGATGTAGAACCACAGGACGGTGCCGGCACCATAGAGGAGTCCGCAAAGGGCAAACTGCCAGTTCACGAGCAAAGTTCCCCAGAACTGCCAGTTCCAGCCGAAAGGTTCCATGCGGGCAAGGGCAAGCTTCAAGAAGACTTGTCCGCCGGCAAGCAGAAGGCTTTGCACAATAGCTAATGTCAACAGTTGCATCTCTTTCTCTCGAATTACGCCGCAAAGGTACGGAATAATTTGCGATTAAACCCAAATCGGTCATTAGAATTTATGTCAGAGTAGTATTTATGTCAGTCAGATTGTTTAAGTGAGTCATTGCAGGCGTAGCGAGCTACGTCAAAATGAGTACCTAAACAAGATGACGATAGAAATGCTGCTATGGCAAAATAAACATGAAAAACGAAAAATAACAATGGGTTGGTCTAATGACCAATTTGGGTTAAACAATTCGCGGATTACAATTTATGTGTAATTTAGGAACATAGTGATATGTTCAGTCTGATTTGCTTTTGTTCGGACGAACAAAGTACGGCAGAAGACAAAGTTTCCCTAAGGTCGTTGACAAACTCGGCGAACCGACTTGAATAAATCGACGTGCCGAGTTGAGTAAATCGACGAACCGATTTGAGGAATTCGACGTGCCAAGTTGAGAAACTCAGGCAAGGGCGAGAAGTAAAATCAAGCCTCGTTCACGCTGCCAAGAACAATGCTGCGGGAGTAAAGCAATGAGGGAACAGGCATTCCCATGAGCTTGAACATTTTTTGGAAGATTGGGATTGTTTCATCGTGACAGCCCACAAGGACGGTCTTTGCCTTGCCTGTTTCTATCAATCGCCGAGCATCGCGAAGTGCCCATTCGAGCGATTCTGGCCCTTGGGAGTAGGTCATGTTGTAGCCGTGGCACTTTGTCCGAATGGCAATGGCGGAGCTTAATGTGTTGTGCGTGCTTTGCATGAAGAGTGTCGGACTAAGCATTTCTTCGCCATTCTCCAACATATCGAGCAGGAACTTCCAACTTGTCTCGAGCATTCCGTAAGCTGTTGCCGTAATGATGGCATCGGGACATTCAATGCCAGCCTGCCGAAGCGCTTTGAGCGATGTGATGGTGGCGGCTTTCATCAGTTTTCCCATACGACGGGCCTCGCCTGGGGAAACGAACTCGCGCAACTCGCTTAACTGCTCGACATCGTCAATGACTGCCTCTGCTATGACCTGTGGCTTGAAGCCTCCCCTCGGGGAGGTTTGGTGGGGGCTGCCGGGGGTTACTCCTATCACAATCGCCGAATCGTTTCCTCCAAAGCCAAAGGAGTTGCAAAGCACAGCCCCCTCCCCGCTCCCCCTTTGGGGGAGTGCTTTGGAGCGATAAGGCAGCGGGAATGTGGCACTCCCCCAAAGGGGGAGCGGGGAGGGGGCTGGAGTTATACAATTCTCGTCCTGCTCCTTCCAGCCGATGTTTGCGGGAACAAAGTCATTGAGGAGTGCAAGGATGCTGATAACTGTTTCTATGGAGCCGGATGCTGAAGTGGTGTGTCCCGTGAAGCCCTTCGTGCTCGAAACTGGGGGAATGTGTTCTCCAAAGACGCGACGGATAGCTGCACTTTCGCTGGCATCGTTGTTGGGCGTGCCTGTCCCGTGAGCGTTGATGTACTGGATGTCTTGGGGCTTGAGTCCTGCCATCCGCAAAGCCTCGCTCATGGCAAGGAAGGCTCCCTCGCCGTTCTCGGAAGAAGCCGTCTGGTGGAAAGCATCGCAGCGATTGCCATAACCGCGAATATAGAGTGAAGAGTGAAAAGTGAAAAGTGAAGAATCAAAGTTACCTTCACCTTCTGACTTGTTACTTTTATTCTTCACTCTTCGTTCTTCACTCTTAACTAAAGTTACAAATGCAGCTCCTTCACCGAGGTTCAGGCCTGCGCGTATCTTGTCGAATGGACGGCATTGCTCTTTGTCCAGAATCATCAGGGAATTGAATCCATTCAAGTGGAAACGGCTCAAAGCTTCCGAACCGCCGGCTATAACGATGTCTGCTTCGTCGTTCTTGAGCATTTCAGAACCAAGGATAATGGCATTGAGGGCAGAAGAACAAGCTGTGGAGATTGTGCAGACTTCAGCATCTTGTAGGCCTGCGAGGTCAGCCATTTCGCGAGTGCTGCTTCCGCAGTCGTGTTTCTTCAAAAGCGGCAGCAAGGCATCATCCTCCTGCATCTGATGGAGGTAGCGCTCCGTAATATCCATTCCGCCGACGGTTGTGCCGTTGATGACTACGACACGCTTGCCTTTCATTGACCACTGGCCATTAACTATTGGCCATTGAGCGTGAGTCAGAGCTTGACGGATTGCAATGGCACCCAGCAGTGCGGTACGACCAATGATGGCTTTCTCGTCCTGCCCAAGCATTGCTTTCATTTCCTCATTGGAAAGCTTCACTTCTCCAACGGGCAGTTCCTTGTGACTGGATTGGAGAAAGCGCATCGTCCCTATTCCCGTCTTCCCAGATTTGAGGGAACTCAGGACTTCCTCTGCGTTATTCCCAACCGCGCAAATGATGCCAAAACCGCTAACCCTTACATTTACCATTTAACAATTTACCATTTACTTCCCCTAAGGGGGCGGGGGGACTATTTCTTCCTGTTTGCCTGCACGTATTCTGCTATGGTCTTCACGCTTTGGAAGACAGCCTTACCCTCTTTGGAGTTGGCCATGCGAATACCATAATTCTTTTCAAGAAGCACGATAATCTCAAGGACATCAATAGAGTCGAGGCCAATGCCATCCTCGCCAAAGAGAGGCGCATTCTCGTCGAACTCTTCTATTGAGAGGTCTTCAAGGTTGAGGGCTTCCTTGATTTTCAGTTTCAAGTCGTTGATTAACTGTTCCATATTTAATTATGTATATTGTAGATTGACAATTCACATTCGAAGTTTGTTTCGCTTTCGGCATCTATCCAGCCACAGATAGCACGCTTGGCACCTGTCGCTCTTAGGGTAGCTTCGAGTATCTGCTGCATCAAGGCCTCGTCCTTTTCGGGGAGGATATAGAATGATGTCTCGCCTTGAAAATGATGCCGGATGGCTATCTCGCCTGTCGTAATGTTGGGCAGGGTATAGACAAAGAGGGAAGGGCTGGGGAAGAAATTCTCCGGGTCGCTGATGGTAGAGAGGTACTCGCGGTCGGCAACAATGGAGGAAGAGTGGTTGAAAAGGATAAGAGACCCCTCTAAATCTCCCCTTAAAGGGGAAACTTCCTTCCCTGAGTTCTCCCCCTTTAAGGGCAATTGCCCGTTGGTAGCGGAGCAATTGGGGAGCATAAGCGACGGAGGGAAAAAGTTAGAGAGGGTCTTCTCTGCTGTCACAAAGGCCAGTTGTGAGAGAATGTCCATCTTGTAGAACTTGGGATAGTCCCCAATCTCTTGCTTGTATATGTCAGTTAAAGACTTCCCATCCTTAGAGGAAAGCCTGACGGTATGTGTCTTCGTCCATCGTTCATTACTCCCCCTAAAGGGGGTCGGGGGGTCCTTAGCATACAACGCTGCCACATTGTTCCCACCGAAGCCTGACATAATCTTCAGGAAGGAGGTCTTGTCGGTCTTCTGTGACCTGTTACTGATGCTGACCTTTCCGCTGACACCAACCTCTGTAAAGCCTTTGGAACCCAGGACAATCCCATCATCCGTTGCCCGCATAGTCAGGATAGTCTCAAGCACACCTGCCGCTCCCATCGTATGACCATAATAGCCTTTGAGGGCAGAGAGCGGAACATCCGAAAGTTCTGCACGCTCTATGGCTTTAGATTCCATTTGGTCGTTGTAGAGCGTTGCCGTCCCATGCACACAAACTGTTGCAAGTCGCGACTTGTCCCAGCCCTTCATCGCTGTTTCAATAGCCTTGAAGCATCCTTCGCCCTGCGGTGAGGGGGAAACGATATGGTAGGCATCGTTGCAGGTGGAGAAGGATATGAGGTGCCAAGAAGCCCTCTCTCCGCTCCCCCTTTGGGGGAGTGCTTTTAAGATTATCGTTGCTGCTGCTTCGCCTGGGTTAAGGCCGTTCCTCTCTATGTCGAAGGGTCTGCAAGGCTCTTCAGAGACGGCTTTCAAGCTTTGGAAGCCCGAGACGATGAAC
>JAEEGL015807543.1_pt1 | contig 12085 bp, 5 predicted proteins | sample 9134231 | NCBI WGS metagenome assembly JAEEGL01 (sample SAMN16246548, study PRJNA631951) | gut metagenome | biome: gut microbiome; feature: rumen; material: fiber-attached | host: Bos | place: Iran: Karaj | collected 2018-10
CCCGTGGCCATCGCCGGCGTGATGCCCACAATGGCGGGGTTCTGCTCCGCCAGCTCTATGATGGTGTGGCCAAACACCTCCTGGAATTTGATGGGCTTGCCCTGCGTGCTCCCCAGTATCTGCTGCCCCGTGTGGGCGTCGAATTTGCCCGGCGCATGATACACTATGGGGTTCTGCTCGGCTTGCTTCAGCCCCTTGCCCTTGCGGGTAACCACATGCAGCAGCAGCGGCCCTCCGATGTTCTTCAGCCGCTCCAGTATCTCCGTCAGCCCCTGGATATCGTGCCCGTCCACGGGCCCGAAGTACCTAATCCCCAAGGCCTCGAAGATATTCGGCGTCCCCAGCGCTATGGTCTTCGCCAGTCGCGTCATCTTCTGCGCAAAGCCCTTCGACCGCTGCCCGAAGCCCTTGCCGTTGTCCAGCCGCTGCCACACCTGCTCCTTCAGCTGGTTGTAGCGCGGCGACGAGGTGATGCGCATCAGGTTGTTGTTCAGCCCTCCCACGGCTTTGTCTATCGAGATGCCGTTGTCGTTGAGTATCACTATGATGTTGGCTTTCGACAGCCCCACGTTGTTCAGCGCCTCGAAGGCCTGCCCTCCCGTCAGCGAGCCGTCGCCGATGACGGCGATGTGCTTGCGGGTGTTGTTGCCCTGCATCTTCGACGCCACAGCCATACCCAGCGCGGCGGAGATCGACGTCGAGCTGTGCCCCGTGCCGAAGGCGTCATACGGGCTCTCGCTCATCTTCGGAAATCCGCTGATGCCGCCATAGGTGCGCACCGTCTGGAAGGCCTCGCGCCTGCCGGTCAGTATCTTGTGCGCATACGACTGGTGCCCCACATCCCATATCAGCTTGTCGTCGGGGGTGTTGAACACATAGTGCAATGCCACCGTCAACTCCACCGTCCCCAGGCTCGAGGCCAGGTGGCCGGGATGCGTCGAGAGGGTGTCCACTATATAGGCGCGCAGCTCATCGGCGATGGCTTGCAGCTCATTCGGTTTCAGTTTCTTCAGGTCGGCGGGACTATTGATATCGCGCAGGGTCATTCTTCTTGGGTCTTAGTTTTTGGGGCGTTCTTCAAAGTTGTAGCTCGGCGCCGTTTTCGGCAGCGGCGTGAAGTCCTTGTTCAGTTTCTTGTCCGTGAGGCGGCCTTGGGCTCCGTTGCGGAGCTCCCATTTGCCGTCAACGAAGGCGTACGCCAGCTCCGTGCCCGACGGCACATAGTACTGGTACAGCCCCTCCATTCCCGGTATCTGGGCCTCCACCTCGTCAAATATGATCATCTTCTCCTTGTGCTCTTTCACCACGTCCACCGTCCGCGAGCGGTTGGTGCCCTTCACCTTCTCGCGCTTGTGCTCCACCTCCTGCACCGTCTGTGTCTCGTAGCTCAGGCTCACCATAGCGTCGTTGGCATACTCCAGCACCACGCGGCGCTGGTTGCGCATGCGGCGGAACAGCGGGGCGCCAAACTGCGGCTCGCCGCCCTTGATCCACACCGGCTCTATCATCTTCCTGTCCGTGATGTTGTCCACTCCGTTCCATCCCAGTAGCGTATAGTAGGTCCTGTCGCCGGCCGTCACCTGTATCAGCTCCTGATAGATGGCGCCCAGCCAGTTGTCGGCCGTCAGCACCGTCTCCTCACGGTTCATGATCTCCTCCGACTTGTCGTTCAGCAGCCGGTACACGAACTCCTCCTCCTTCTCGTCGTAGTATTGCACTATCCCGAAGCACTCAAACTCCCCGTCGTCCCTGATCACCGCCCACGAGAAGATGCGGAACTTGCCGTCGGGGGCCGTCAGCACCGACACATAGTCGGGCAGCTGCCATTTCCATCGCTCCGAATCCTCCTCCTCCAGGGCCTTGCTCAGCAGCTGCACGGCCTCCTCCGAGGCCAGGTAGCGCTCGTTGTCCGTCGGCGCTCCCGCTATGCGCTCTATCAGGCGCGTCAGCCGCGACTGGTAGCTCTGCATCAGCACCTTGTCCTGCGCCGTCGCCACCACGCCCACAGCCATCAGCAGCCCCATTATTGCAATCCTTTTTATATTCATACCTTATCTTAACGCAATTGCATCCCTTTTATTGTCACCCCCGCCAAAATTTTCTTCCCCATACCCTCCCACTACCGTCTCGTGAACATTCATCCTTGGGCCGACGGCAATGGGCGAATGAGCCGACTGGTGATGAATATGATACAATACGAATATGCCGTAGTGCCGTCGATAGTGAAGAAAGAGAAACGCAAGCAATACATCAGTTCTCTTGAACAAAGCGAAGAAGCGAAGGATTCAAAGACGTTCAAGACCTTTATGCTCCAGCATCATTGTGACAACCTGATGAAACAGATTGAGGAGTACAAGCATAGTATGGGCGATGAATTCCATAGTGCCAAAACAGATGGCACTATAGATGGCACTATGGCACTAAGGATAATGGACGCCCTTCGTTCGGAGCCAACGGCCACGATGGACAATCTGTCCAACACCCTTGGGATCCCCAGAAGAACGCTGGTGCGATATATGAACAGGTTGCAGGAAGACAACAAGATAAAACGAGTGGGTGGCAGACGATTCGGCCACTGGGAAATTGTAAAGGAGGGGTAAGTCTATGGGTCGACCCGTTGGTATGGAAGGTGCCTTTGCAGCTATTGGCTGTGGTGGCGGTGGTGGCCCTACTCTTTTTCATCTACATCGACATCCCCCGACGTATGGCCAGGAATAGGCATCGCGATCCATTAGGATGGGTGCTTTTGTCGATATTTGTGTCGCCATTGTTAACATGGATAATCCTGCTCATCGTTGGCGATGCAAGGAGTTGATTTCAAACAAACAACCGATTTTCATACGATGTATCCAAACATTTTCCAATCACTGCGTGGAAAATCTGAAAGTTTGGAGATTGTGAACGCTCTGCGTGCAATATCTGAAATTGTCCCATCGCTGACGGTGCAATGCGGGAGATTCACAATCTGAGTCCAACAAGAAGAATAACCCTCCCCCACCCCTTAGAAGTCAGAAATCACAATCACGATATTAGAAAAAAATATTTTTTTTGCCATTTCATAAAAAAAACGTAATTTTGCACTCGCTTACGCGAGTGATGTAAGCATTGCAAGAAAAGCATTGCGATAACTGTCCCAACTTGTAAATCTGCAAAATTAACATCGGGAGGACGGAGCATTTTGCTTTCGCTTGTTGTGTATGCTATTATCATCAGCATACCTTCAGGCGTGAGACAATGTCTCTACGACCCCCGTTCCCGAAAAGGTTTTGCAGAACCCACAAGTTGACGGACATGAGCACAAAAGTCTCATGCCTTTCTTATTGTTGAACCTGTCCGTGGGAGGCTTGCGGAATGAAAATAAGACCACCACTAAAACAACGTGAACAAAGTTGTTTGGGACAAAGATATAAATGGAGTGCTGCTGCAGAGCCTCATGACCAAGGATACCCTTGGAGTATCTCCCCGGCCAGTTTTTTTTGAGGAACTGGATTTATTGGGGCTTGATAAATTGGGTTGGAAGTATCCTCGTTGTCATGAGCCACTGATGTGGGCTTGCAACAAACAGTATTTCTATCGTGGAGAAATGCTCTTCGAAGCGAAGGGTGCCAATATCTACGATGCTGCTACGGTGGTACCTGCCGAAGGTGTTAAGCCGATGTCGCTGAAACCAGTAGACATGAAGAAAATGTTGGAGCGCAACCGTGAGGCAATGTTCCTGCTGGAAAGTGAGGCTATAGAGTTTATTCGTGACACCTACGAAACCTATACCCGCGCTAGCCGAGCGGTGGAGTCCAATGTAATTGACTATGAGGCACTAGCTGCCCGCCAGCAGAAGAAGACGAAACAGAAGATGGCCGTTGTGAAAGAGGATTGCGACAGTTTCGATATTATGCTAGCCGACGAGGCCGAGTTGAAGGGCAAAAAGGTGCTGCATACCACCAAGGTGGATGTCTTCTTGGCTTCGTTCAGCGGCGGAAAAGACTCGCAGGTGGTGCTCGACCTCTGCACGAGGGCGTTGCCACCAAGTGCATTTCAGGTCATTTACAGCGATACGGGATACGAGCTGCCATCGTCGCTGAAACTCTACGAGCAGGTGAAGGAGCACTATGGCAAGCTCTACCCTGACCTCAAGTTCAGTACCGCCCGCAATCATGAGCAAGTGTTGAACTATTGGGACAAGATAGGTACACCCAGCGATACTCACCGTTGGTGTTGCTCAATAATGAAAACAGCCCCTCTTTACAATACCTTCAAGCAACATGACACTAATCTGCAAAATCGAATTTTAACATTCGATGGTGTTCGTTCGGAAGAAAGCCAAAAGAGGTCCGGCTATCAGAGAATTGGTAAAGGAAAGCATATTGGAATATATAATGCTCATCCGATATTAGATTGGAATACAACAGAGATTATGCTTTATCTATTCAAACAGAGTTTGCATATCAACCAGTCTTATCGAGATGGAAAAGCAAGAGTCGGATGCATCATCTGCCCTTTCTCTACTGCATGGGATGATATGATTGTGCAAAAGACCTACCCCAAAGAATTAGCGCCTTTTGTTGAAAGAATTGAGAAATGGGCAAGGTCGAGTGGCATAAAAGACACTAAGGATTTTCTGAAAGACCGCAGATGGAAACTGAAAATTCTTGGCAACAAAGTCAAGCCTCATGTTGAACTGGTTCAGAAAGGACAGACTCTTTCTGCGACCATTTCTCATCCATCAACACCTCTTCAAACTTGGATTCAAACAATAGGAGACGTATCGATGAATGGTGGCGTTGGAGAACTAAGGTTTGATGGAAAAGTATATTCTTTCAAGATAATCCAAGGTAAAAAAGATGTCATTGATTTTACAATAGACATTGCAAATAACACAAAACTACTCTACTTCATAAAGAGAATAATAAACAAGAGTGCATACTGTGTAAAATGTGAAGTCTGCACAGCAGAATGTCCAACAGGAGCTTTGGACATTTTGTCGGACAATATTATAAACAAAGACTTATGCATCAAGTGCCATAAGTGTTTGGAATTCCACGAGCAGGGTTGTATTGCCGCTGACTCAGTTAGAATGGTAAATTTTGTAACAAAGAAAATGAACGCAAAATTAGCTGCTTACAAAAAATTTGGTTTACGTGAAGAATGGGTTAGTGAGTATTTCGCTTCTCCAGAGGATTTCTGGGATGCCAATTATCTTGGTACTGCTATGGTAGATAGTGCCAAACGTTGGTTTAAAGATGCTGGTGTTATTGATGACAAGAATAATATCACCGCATTTGGTCAGTTACTCCATGAGTTATATATGGACAACCCCGATTTGGTATGGGAGCTATTATTGGTAGGGCTGTCGTATAACTCATTTATTGTAAATTGGTTTGTCAATCATGTAAGTCTAAATCAAAGGTTTGATAGGAAGACACTATTAGACGAACTGATTGAAATTCCCCTCGAAGCATCAAATACCACTAGAGATAATGCTTTAATTGCAATAATGGATATGTTCGACAAATCCCCATTAGGAGAGACTATGGGATTAGCTACTCCTGAGGATAAAATATTTATCCGAAAGGAATACACGGATTCGAGTAATGCCGCAATTGCATATTGTATTTATCGGTATGCAGACAATCTTGGAGTAAAGACCTTGCGTGTTTCTGACTTTTATAGTGGCGAATGCGAAAACGGGCCTCTACAAATACTAGGAGTTACAAAAGGTAAATTTGAAAAGGCTCTTCGAGAGATAAACTCTAGTAAGAATAGAGTATTGATAGCAGAGTTATCTATGGGACTTGATCACATTACATTACGTGACGATGTTAGTTCAGAAAATGTCATTCAGCTCATGCTTGGCTTATGAATGAATTGTTGTTCGGTTTCTACAAGACAGCATTTCTCTCGATTGTCAGAGGAAATCATCGTGGTATAGTTATAAATGCAAAACCGTTGTACTATATCACGATTATTGACCAAATAGGCAAAAGGGAAGAAGTGATTAACAACAAAATACCTTTCTCTGAGACTTTAAACGAGGCATACTTGAGTATCTGCAAAGAATATCAGCCAGATATTATTCCCACTCCATTTTTCAAACCATATTACTATTCAAAAAATGAGCAGTTCTACCATCTAAAATACAAACAAGAACCGCCTCAAACAGGACCTTCTGCAAAATTCATCCGAGACAATATCGAATATGCTTATTTTGACAACGCATTATGGGATTTACTACAAGATCCTGAGGTCAGACAACAGTTGCGTGAAGCTCTGGTATCGCACTTTCTAACAAGATAGAAATCAAAATATTGATTCGCAAATAAAAAAAATATGGCAATAAAAACCTACTGGGATGCGGTACAAATCCGCGAAGGGAAGCCCGCATACAATATTGAAATGGAAGAGGCCGGCAACTGGGAGAGTTTCCTGCCCAACCAACAGTTCAACGAGATTCTCATCAAGGCCATAAGCGCTGTGCGTAATAACGACATGGACAAGCACCGTTCGCTGTGGATTGAAGGCACCTACGGTACAGGTAAGAGTCACGCAGGTGCTGTATTAAAACACCTGCTTTGCGACAATGTAGAAGAAATCCGCCAGTGGGTGGAAGAGGAATACCGTGACCCGCAGTATGACCTACTACGCAAACAAATATTCGGGCTTCGCGAGAAAAAACGCCTAATGCCTGTCACCCTGGTGGGTCAATGTGGCATTTCGAACAAAGAAGACCTTGCTCTGGTATTGCAGACACGCATACAGAAGGCTTTGCAATCCAATGGCATCGAACTGGATATACGCACCGACTACGACAACTATATCCAGCACATCGAGCATAACGCCAGTTTCTGGGATTTGACCATTGCTGCCGACGGCGAACTTCGTTCCATTGCTCCCGACCGTAAAAGACTAGTGAAACTGCTGCGTGATTATGACAGCGCAACCTTGCGGACAGCCAAGGATGCATGTCGTCGACAAGGACTCAGCGTGCGCCTGCGTCAGGAAAACCTTAGCCGTTGGTTCTTCGAGGTGCAGAACCAGCTGCGTGAGAAGACTGCCTACAACGGCCTTTTGGTAGTGTGGGATGAGTTTACCGATGTGGTGAAATCGGAACTTGGAATATCCATCCTAGTAGAGCTGCAACTATTGGCAGAAGAGGCCATGAATGCTGAAAACGACAGCTATTTTCTCTTCATCTCTCACCCATCAGCACTTGACCGACTGAGTGCACAGGAGCGCACCAAGACCATAGGACGCTATCACTATCTGCACTACAATATGGAACCCGTGTCGGCCTTCAAGATAATGAGTCGCAAGTTCCGTCAGATAGTTCCTCTTAACGAGGTATCAGCATCGGCAACTTTCTATTTCGATGCAAAGGAACTCTACTCTCAACTGGCACAAACAAGCAATCAGCCAACAGAAACGGAGAAAGACCTCAAGAATCTTTTCCCGCTACACCCAGCCACAGCCAATCTAGCCACATATTATGCCCGCGAGGTGGGTTCGAGCAGCCGTTCGGTGTTCGACTTCCTAGCCAGTGATCCGGTAAGGGAATTCCTGAATGACCCGAAAGTATTCAAACAAGGAGAAACCATCACGGTGGATTACCTATGGGATTACATCATGCCCGAGATGCAACAAAATGTGAGCAAATTCGGTGTGGTTAACGAGCGATTCAACTCCTACCAGAAAACGGTAGAACATCAGGGAGATGCCACCATGCGCGTGTTCAAAGGAATACTGCTGCTGAATGCATTCAACAACATAGCCAATACCGAAACTGTCACCCCAAGCGAGGAGAATATTGCCAACTTGTTCATTGGCACCACCGTTGAACCGCAACTGAATGACATACTCGGATGGTTGAATGAAGCAGGTGTCATCCAACGCTCACCCTCTGGATTGTACGAGATACGCTTCTCGGCATTGCCGCTGGGTGAGGTGAACGACATCAAACAGAACCTCAAACTGACAGAGTTTCGATATACCTACAATATACTTCGTGCTTTCAATATCGCCCGCACGGTTGTAGAGAAGAAATTGGCCAATGTCGCACGTCCATATTGGCTTGAGTTTTTCTCATTGGATTCCAATGAATATACACTCTTGAGCAGCGTGGAACGTACGGCCAAGAAAGCACAGGGGTATGAATTGATGTTGGCCTTGTTCTTTGCCCGTAATGCCGACGAGTTGATAGAACTGCGTCAGATAGCAGAAAAAGCCTCGAAAGACGAAGACGGGAAATACAAGGATGTCGTATTCCTAGTAATGGATAAGACATTGGGAGAGGGCGAATTTGAACGATTCATTGAATATCAAGCCAATGCCCAATGTGCCCAACGACATGGTTTCGCCGACCAGATGAAATCTCATACTGATAATGCTGAACAGATGGTGAAAGAGTGGGTGGAGAGTGCAATGAGAGGAATTGTATACATCTATCTCAGCAACAAACCCGCAAGTGTCACCGATCCGTTGAGTATTGATGCAGGTAGAATCACATCCTTCATCAATAGCAGCATTGCTCCAATGATTTTCCCAGCAGGCCCTGAAGGATTAGAGTTGATACGCATAAAGTCTTCCACCACCTATTGGAAGAAACAGTTTGTGAAAGCCACAGTAGAGGCCGTGTTGCAGTTCAACACGAAACAAGAAGTTTGCGACCGATGCAAAGGACCAGCCATGCATATGAACTTCCTGCTACAGGACAGCGTTGATGAGAACTTGCAATTCAAAGACGATGTTGACCCCAACCATCCGTTGGTGAAAGTATGCAAGTTTGTGAAGAGCAAGATTGACCACGCAGACAAATCGGCCAACTTCAACTTGTCGTATCACCTTGATGCATTGACCAAGCCCCCCTATGGATTGTTTCCATCGCATGCGGGTATGGGAATGGTTGCATTTGCATTGCGGCCTTATATCGGGAAGATATTTGACCTCAATGGCAAACCGCGTACGGCCAAGCATTTGGTGGATGATGTGGCAGAATTGTTCAAAGTGTGGGATGGAGGAGGGAACCGCAACAAACTTGAGTTTAAATTTCAAACCAAAGAAGAAGGGCAACTCGCCAAACAGTTTATCAACATCTTTAAACTCAATACGCTTAAAGACTACAACGATGTTTCAAGCCTCACCGATGCCCGCTGGGCATTGACACATGCCTATCTGAAAGAGAAAGGCGCTCCGTTGTGGGGATTGAAATACTGCAAAGCAATGTCTAATAATGCGATGCGCAATAGTTTGTGCCAGATAGTGGACAACATTCTGCGCATATGCGAACCCGACGGAATGAAGAACCCTGCTATGATGACGGAGACGTTGGATTTGCTTAAAAACTATGACTTTGAACTCCGTAGCTTGCTCACCGTCAGCGAAAAACAGAACAACTTCATCGAAGGCTATGTGCAATTCCTATTTTTGCAAGACAAGGTTGGGTTAAAGCCCAGTGAGTTGGATGACGCCAAACTATATGTGCAGCAGAATATGCAGGCAGAGGTAGGCTTGTGGACAGAGGCTGATGTGGCAGAGAAACTGAAAGACTGGAGGCTAGGACAGATGTCTCATACAAATCTGTCCAGCCAAAACACCATTCGTATCGTTGACAAGATAAATCTTGGAAACGCAAATAAAGCGGCAGAGGAGACCATTCAGTATGGTTCACAGATGAAAGTAGCAATGGCACGTAGTAGAGTGAATGATATAAAAACGCTGGATGAAGCCAAAAAACTGTTGAACAGTATTACGGAATTGGGTATTGAAGATGTATTGGAAGTTCTGATAAACGATTGACATTATGTTTCAACAATGTGAAAGTTTGGCCGACCTAATGGCCGCATTGGATGACGACCGGTGTCAGAAAGGAGTTGGATCGTCGACAAGAGACCGCTTCCCGGTAAGGTTGCTGTTGTTCGATAACTTCCGCGACTGCTGTAGTTTTATTGAAGAGCAGCAGAACAGGATTCCTATGACTTTTGTCAGCATCGACAAATGGATGGACGAAGAATATCCCGATACACTTATCACCCACACCACATTGGAAAGGAAGATAAGGGAAACAATTCACGGGCATAGTAGCGAACATCTGCTGATAACCCCACTATCTGAATTGGCTCGATTTTACGACAACAGCGAACCGCGATTTGAGTTCAACGCATTGATAGGCACCATACGTGGCATTGAGGCCACAGCTGAAGGGGTGGATTTCCATCAGCGAGTATATATCCCCATTATAGGCCTTGAAAGCAAAACGGAACGATTCAGAGAGCAAAGCCAATCGTTCATATACTACTTCCATAACAACGATAGGCAACTCAATTACCGCTTGGTGTTGACGAACGATACCACTTATGGAGTACACGATATTGAAAGACACTACAACATCGCTCCAACGGTGACCGAATGGTTGAGATGTTGGCGCTATCCAGAACTTAAACCGAATATCATCTGCACCTCATCGGCCATATTTGCCAATGCGGAACATGCACAACCCGACAATGCTTTCAGCTATTGCATCTGCAACAATGCATATGAATTCCTACACGATGCATTGGGCGTTAAGATGCCCAATTGCGAATATCGCGAAGAAGACAACATCTATTGGGATCAACTAGCAGCCGAGATAGAGATTGAAGATTTCAAATTCGACAACTATTTTGCCAAACGATTCGGCATTTACGAGTTGGCGGAATACAGCAATTTCTATCGCCTATGGTTCGATAACAATAGCAATTTCGACCGCTGGCTTATCTCAATGTACTATCGTGACCGATTCTGTGATAAAGGATACATCTGCCGGGTACTGTCAACTATGGATGACTACACCACCCCACGATTCCTTGAGCAAATAGCCCTGCATATATTCTCCCTTGAAGACGAAGCCTACGACTATATCGAAGAACGAAAGAGCGGCATGGAAGAGGCGATGCGGAGAGGTGTCGTTCTGTCGCCCACAGCACAGACGATACTGGCCGAACGACTGCAAAAAGTGGCTGAACGGAATGGATACGCCACAGCGCTGCGATTCTTTACTCATGCTACGGACGTTGAGAAACGGCTTATAATTGAGTGGTACAACAACGGTCACATTGTACAAACCGACCTTAAGAGACTCTATCCTGATTTGTACTATTATTTGACCAATACACAGCTGTCTACAGAAGTCACCTGGTTGACCCAATATATCGAAGAATACAAGTATGCCAAATTGTCTGGTGTGTATTCCAAAGAGATGGGAGAGCTTATTTCTAGCGTCAATGAATCGGAATCCACATTCCACGACTGGTATGACCGCTTCTCGACGGTGAAAACGGTGATGAGCGGACGTACTGATATCAACGTGTACTTCTGGATAGACGGATTGGGATTGGATTGGGTGCCGCTGATACAACAAGTGGTTAAAGAGCGAGAGAACGACGGCTACTATCTTAATGAGGTGCTTGTAGCTCGTGCCAAACTGCCCACAAGAACCGAGAATAACAAAGAGGATCTGCAACAACTGGGTGGAGTTCTATTGGAGAAGATTGGAGATTTGGATTCGCAAGCCCATATTGTCAGAGAGTATCCGCAGTACATAATTGACGACATTGCTGCGGTACGTAAAGCCATCAATACAGTTCTCGATAATCATCCCAAACAAAAGATTGCCATTGTGAGCGACCACGGGATGACTTACCTTTCTCAAATGGTCGATGGAAGGAACCTTAAAGGAATAGATAGTGACCATTACGGACGTTGTGCTGGATGTAAAAAGGGTATAGTGTCCGACGAATACTATCTGCGCATCAACGAGGGAAAAGAACTGGTGGCATTGCGACACAATTCCCTCAGCAGAAAAGTGGCAGAAGGAACAGGCGCACACGGAGGAGCAACACCTGAAGAGACTCTTGTGCCCATCATTATCATCTCTGACAAGAAGGAATCAAGACATTGGACGGCAAGACAGATTACCACCTCTCTGAACGCTGCCAATCCTATATTTGAAGTTGCTTTTGTGGGATTACAATCTAACGAAACCCCAAGCCTCCTCTACAACGGGAAGAGCTACAAGTTGAAGAAGGAAGATGCGAATTACCGAAGCGAGCGACTAGAG
>JAEEGL017135741.1_pt1 | contig 12085 bp, 11 predicted proteins | sample 9134231 | NCBI WGS metagenome assembly JAEEGL01 (sample SAMN16246548, study PRJNA631951) | gut metagenome | biome: gut microbiome; feature: rumen; material: fiber-attached | host: Bos | place: Iran: Karaj | collected 2018-10
GATCGGACTGCGCACAAAGCCTGCCAACTCGGCCAAGGAGTTCACCGTGGCGAAGAACATCGTGGGCTCGCGCATCAACTTCCAGCCCGAGACGCACTGGAGCGCTGCCGACGGCGGTATCCGCAAGAACCCCTTCACAACAGGCCTGAAGGTCCAGGAGTACGGGACGTACGAGGTGGATAAGGAAGGGGAGGAGGAGAGCGAGCCGTAAAGGGCAACAACCCCAACAGCCCACCCCTTCCCTCCCCAAGGGAGGGGGCTTTGAATAGCCTTGGGGAGCACGTGTAGGGGCAGACTCCCGTGTCTGCCCGAAGAACGAAGGAACAGGCCTGCACGAACTATCAGGAGAGCGGTGGCACTGAAATGGTGTCGCTGCTCTTTTTCGTTGTTTTTGCCCACAGATTTGAACCACGGATGACACGGATGAAACCTGATGACACGGATTTTCAATTCTCAATTTGCGGCTTGCCGCACTCTTTGCCCACAGATTACACAGATTATCACAGATTTTCGTCCTTTTCGGTGTTTATGGTGTTTTCGGAATAAACAAACAAATGTTCGGGCAGACACGGGGGTCTGCCCCTACGGTGTGGGGCTATTCAAGCTGCGGAGGGGTGCTTCTGAGGGATTAGAGCAATGCTTGAAAGGGCACAAAACAAGGCTTGGCGGGGCATAAAACAATGCTTCGCCACCTAAAAAGCAAGGCTCTTCAAGCAACGAAGCAATGATAGTGCGGGACAAACTCTATGGTTTTATCAGGGAAAAACCTATGGTTTAATCAGGGAAAAACCTATGGTTTTATCAGGACAAACGCAATGGTTTTATCAGGAAAAAACCTATGGTTTCATCGGGGGAAACTCAATGGTTTCATCGGGGGAAAACCTATTGTTTCATCGGGGCAAGCCCTGTGGTTTAATGATTCTCGAAGAGTGCAGCGCCACCCATGTTGCGGACAATCTCGCTCATCTTCTGGACAGTGCTGACACGAGTGGGCACAAGCGGGAGTCGGAGTTCATTCTCTATGAAGCCCATTTCGTGGAGCAATGCCTTCACACCGGCAGGATTTCCATCGACAAAGAGCAGTTTGTAGAGCTCGGTAAACTGGTGGTGGATGCGGCGGGCAGGCTCGTATTCACCACGGAACTCCAACCGGATCATGCGCGAGAACTCACGTGGCAGGGCATTGCCAATGACGGAGATGACACCAGCGGCACCACTTGCTATCATGGGGAATGTCAGGGCATCGTCGCCACTGAGCACATCGAAGCGGTCGGGCTTCAGCTTGATGATTTCATCAACCTGTTCGAGTGAACCACTGGCTTCCTTGATGGCCACGATGTCGGGGCAGTCGGTAGCCAGGCGTACAGTGGTCTCGGCCTTGAGGTTGATGCCTGTGCGGCCAGGCACGTTGTAGAGCACCACTGGCAATGGTGAAGCCTCGGCAACAGCACGGAAATGGCGGTAGAGACCTTCTTGCGACGGCTTGTTGTAGTATGGGCAGACACTGAGCACGCCATCAATGCCACGGAAGTCGGTGTTGTGGAGCTCCTGAACGAGTGCAGCCGTGTTGTTGCTGCCACATCCCATGAGGATAGGAACCTGCGCAGCCACCTTATCGACTACAAACTCCTTGATCTGGTGCTTCTCCTCGGCCGTCAGGCAGGGTGTCTCGCCTGTCGTGGCAAGGATGCAGAAGAAATCAGTGCCATTGGAAAGCTGATAGTCAATGAGACGATCGAGGGCCTCATAGTCAATGGAGCCATCGGAATGGAACGGTGTAACGAGGGCAATACCCAGTCCTCTGAAGATATTTGCTGCCATACTTGCTGTTATTTTTTGCAAAGATACGAATAAGTGAGCGAAATGCAAAAAGAAAACCCGATTTTCTTTTTCATTTCCGAACGAAAGTATTTTCGGCGAAGCCAAAGATACGAATAAGTGAGCGAAATGCAAAGCAAAAACCAAAGTTTTTGATTTCATTTCCGAACGAAAGTATTTTCGGCAATGCCAAAGTTCTTTCTCCACTGCGTTATGAAAGCGTCTCCTTACATCGCCGAGCGACGAATAAGTGTGCGAAAAACCAAATTTGTTTCGTCTGTTCCGTTGTAAAAAGGAATGGGTCGCTACGCTCAAAATCATTCAAAAATTGATTCAAAATCATTCAAACAGACAATGATAGATTTTCGAAATGATTTTCTATTGATTTTGAGGCCAAGGGCCGACCAAGGAAGTTTTCGTGCTTTTCGGTGTTTTGGGCGTTTTCGGAATATAACCCACAGATGTTCGGGCAGACACGGGAGTCTGCCCCTACACGTGGGGATGCCTTTCAGTTTGGCACAAAAATCTTGGGGAAAAATCACCGGCTTCCCAAGTACAGGAACAGCATGCCGAGGAGCACGAGGGCCAGGTCGAGGGCTTTGCTGCGGAGGTTCTTCTCATGGAAGAACCATGCCCCGATGAGGAAGCTGACGGCCACTGAACTGCGTCTGACCATGCTGACGACGCTGATGAGGGCACCAGGCAGGCTGAGGGAATAGAAGTAGAGGAAGTCGGCCGTGCTCAGGAATATGCTGACCAGCGGAATGCTCCACGTCCATCGGAAGGGTGTTGTGCGATGATGTGCCGGCCACCAAAGGATGACCAGCATGGCAGCCATCATGAGCGACTGATAGATGTTGTACCAGCTTTGTACCAGCATGCGGCCGAGCCCTACCCCACCATCGGCAGGCGAAGCCATGAGGTACTTGTCGTAGAGTCCGCTGATGGCGCCCAGCATGGCAGCCAGCAATGTGCAGACAATCCAGCGGTTATGGCGGAAGTCGATGCCCTCCTTCTTGCCGGTATGGCTCAGCAACAGAAACGACACCACGGCCAGCCACACACCAATCCACTGGTAGAGGTTCAGCCGTTCGCCAAACACCAGCAGGGCTCCTACAAGCACCATGACAGGCCGTGTGGCGTTGATGGGACCGACGATGGTCAGGGGGAGATGCTTCATGCCGAAATAGCCAAACAGCCACGACGAGAGCACGATGGCACTCTTCAGCAGGATGTACTTGTGTTCATGCCATGTGCCCGTGGCCACGTGGAAGATGCTGCCGTCGAGGGCTGAGGTGAATTGCGACAGGATGATGAACGGAATGAAGATGAGTGAGCAGAACACCGTGTTCAGCAGCAACACGGGAATAACTGCATTGTTGTCGAGTGCGTTTTTCTTGAAACTGTCATAAATGCCCAGCAAGACTGCTGAGATGAATGCGAAGATGAGCCAGAACATAATATTATTATCTGAGTTTTCGGGGGTACGGAGGTACGGGGGTACGGAGGTACGGGGGTACGGAGGTACGGGGTACGGAGGTACGAGAATAGCCTCGTCAATCGTAATCTTTGCAAGTTCTTTATTCAGGGGACAAGAGTACTCTCGTACCCTCGCACCACCGTACCTTCGCACCTCCGAAACTTAACTGAACTACTAATACTGAATATCTACCAGATAGAGTGCGTGGGCAGGCATGCTCTCGCCTGCTTTCGTACGACTATGGCTGAGAACCACCTGATGGAACTGCGACAGGGACATGCGATGGCGCCCCACTTCAACCAGCGTACCCACTACGGCACGCACCATGTTGCGAAGGAAACGGTTGGCAGTGATCTCAAAACGCCACTCTGTGGGCGACAGGTGGTGCCACTGTGCATGGGTGAGATGGCAGATGGTGGTCTTGACGTCGGCACCTGTCTTGCAGAAAGCAGCGAAGTCGTCCTGGCTGAGCAGCCACTGGGCAGCCTCGTTCATGAGCGGGAAGTCCAAGTCGTAGTGTGTCTCCCACGAGCGATTGTGCAAGAAAGGGTCCTTGGTCGTATGAAGATAATAGTGATATGTGCGCGAGGTGGCACTGAAGCGGGCATGCATGTCGGGATCCACCAGCTGGACTTTCTGGACAGCTATGTCGTAGGGAAGGATCCGGTTCAGGCGATAAGCCATCTGACGGGCATCAAGCACACTGGCATCGGCACAGAGCGACGGATCAACATCGGCGTGGGCCACCATCATCCGAGCATGGACACCTGCATCAGTACGACCAGCTCCGACAACCTCTATGGGCTGACGGAGCAGTGTGGTGAGCGCCTGTTGCAGTTGCTCCTGCACAGTTGTACCATTGGGTTGGACCTGCCATCCATGGTAACGGGCGCCATCGAAAGAGAGTGTGATGAAATAGCGTTGCATTGAGTAACCCATTCTACGGCCTGAACTGCGGCCTTGCCATGCGGCGGAATGCCTGCCTATGGAACTTCTCCTCGGCACGGAGAATCTTGAAAACCTTGCCTTCGGGCAGTATCTTCATGAACTTATTGTGATACTCTTGTTGAATCTCCTTGATCTGGATGTCGAGCTTGTCCTGATGCTCGATGGCATCACGGCAGGCAGCATCATCGCTGGTGTCACGATGGCGGTAGCGGCGCATCTGGTCGAACAACACACGCTCCTTGCGCAACATCTCACGATAGACAGGGAAAAAGGCCGATGCCTGCTGTGGTGAAAGGCAAGCCTCGGTGGTGATGAATTGCTCAAGATCGGCATCGAACTTGGCGGGGTCGAACTTGGGTTGCTGTGCACTGACGCAGATAGACGTCAGCAAGAGCAATGAAAGGATGATGGTCTTCTTCATTTCTTCTACTCTCTTAAAAGCCTGACAGTCGGTTCGAGTTTAATAGCCAGATACATAGGCATAGATGTCGCCATTGTCCATCATGGCATAGTCGGCAGCCTGGTCGATGGCGGTGTTGTAGTTGGAGGCGGCAAGCTGGCTGGCATCAGCCGCACCCGTAGCCTTTGGCGATTCGCCTTGAAATGCCCACATGCCAACACCAGCCAAGGCTATGGCCAGACATGCGGCCACTGACCAGCGCCGGATGGTGCTCCAACGTGAGTGTGAGTCCAATCTGACAACGACAGCTTCTTCCTCGCGCTCAGGAAGCTGCTCCATGAACTGCGAGGCAAACTGGTCGAAATAGCCCTCAGGAACGCTGAATGGCTGCTTCTTGCCAAATCGGTCGACGAGATATTTTTCTTCTTTAATCATCGTAATGGTTTCTTTTGTTATTGTTATGACGAGTCAAAACCATAAAGGTTTAACCCATCTTCACTTTTTTATTATTAAGTTTCGCGTGCGCGTACATATTCTGAAATTTTCTTCACTGCAAGATGGTAGCTGGCCTTCAATGCACCCTCGCTGGTAGTCAGCAGACGGCTCATCTCGGAGTACTTCATCTCGTCGTAGTAGCGGAGTGTGAAAACGGTGCGCTGAACATCAGGCAGACGTGAGATGGCCTCCTGCAGCAAGGCCTGTGCCTCGTCGCCATCGAAGTACTCATCGGCCATCAGGCGATTGCCCACCATGATGTCTTCGTCGGCACTGACCATGGAGGCAGTCTTCTGTCGGCGCAGGAAGTCGAGTGACTCATTGACGGCTATGCGATAGAGCCAGGTGGAAATCTTTGACTTCTGCTGGAAGTCGCCAAGATTGTTCCAAGCCTTCAGGAACACGTTCTGCAGCACATCGTTGGCATCGTCATGGTTCAAGACGATACGACGAATCTTCCAGTAGAGCGGTTCGCTGTACTGGCTGACTACCATGGAGAAAGCCTGACGCTGCTTCTTCGGGTCTGATAGCATCTGCGTGATGGTCTTATCGTCGTAGTTCACTGTATGTAGGACTTGATTTTTTTGTAGATGACTCGGTCGAAACCATAGACGTCGGCATACTTGTGAAGTGAGCCGTCAGGGGTTTCGAAGAGCGTGAAATAGGTGAGGAAGATGGGCACTTCGGGCTTCACCTCGCAATGACTGATGAGGCGTGAGCGGTCAAGTGTGTCCAGAGGGGGCACATAGTCATCGTCATCAGCAAGGATGCGACGCCTGTTACTGCCCAACACACTGACGTCTGCCTTCATCGAATAGCCTATCTTGTCAATCAGTTCACCGTCACTCTGCCCAAGCAGGAACTTGGCAAGGTCGAAGGGCTGCTGGACTCGTACACAGCCATGCGACACAGCCCTTTCGTTGCGGCTGAAGAAACCTGGTGTCGAGGTGTCGTGCAGATAGACAGAGAAGTTGTTGTCGAAGCGGAATATGATACGGCCCAGTGAATTGCCTGCCCCACCCTCCTGTATGACCAGGTAGTTCTTGTCCATGAGCATCGACCAGGTGACGTTCTCCAAGGGAACGTTCTTGCCAGTCCTCCTGTTGCGCACAAAGTAGTGACGGCGCTCAAAATAGGAGTAGTCGCCCACATGGCGGACAATGTCCTTCTCGATGATGCTGCGCGGAATGACCCACTGGGGATTGACCTCCAGGCGCTTGATGTGGCTGCTCAGCAAGGGAGTCTTGGTCTTCGAAGTGCCACATCCCACACGCATGGTCAGTATGCTGTCGCCATCGACAGCCCACAGACGGTAGGCAGGGATGTTGACAAGCACATACTTGCGGTGCTCATAGGGCTGATCGGCCAGGCGCCAACGGCAGCGCTCCATGTTGCAGAGTATCTTTGGACGGTCCTTGGCATCAAGGCTGTCGTCGTTGAGCATGGTCAGCAAGCGGTGATAGAAGGGATTTCGGGGCTGCAGGTCGTGCAGGAATGGCGAAATGCTGTCGTGCCGAACCTTGCCATAGGCTCGCTCATAGAAGGATTCGTCGGCAAACTTCATGGGAATATCGAACAGCCTGTGATAGGTCACGTGTACCGAATCGCTGTCCTTCACGTCGAAGTGGTTGAGCACGGCACGTGGGTTCATGAAGCCGAACCCCTGTCCGGCAGCATAGTTCAGGTAGGCTTTGGTGAGGTTGTACTCAAGGCGAGCCAGCACGGTGTTCAGGGGATGGGCATCTGAGAAATCAAGCTGCCGCAGGCGCTGAAGGTCTTTGGTGATCTGCTTCACACGGAACCGCTGCTCGCTGAAGCCCATCTTAGCCACATCGTCGAGGAAGGCAAGCAGGGTGTCGGCACGCTGGTCAGCACCCAGACGGTCAACCCACAGCAGAGGACGGCCTGCACCATAATAGCGACGTGCATAGCGGTCAGCCTGAGCCGAGTCATTGTCGGCACGTACAAAACGCGAAATGGAGTGCCTGATGGCAGCTTCGTTCAAAATAAAGGAGGAATCACGCAACGACAACAAATCGCTCATCGACAGGTGTATGCCCGAATGAGAATCGTCTTCATGGCACGACTGCAAAAAAATAGCCACAAAGAACGGGAGAATAAGTAGTCGATACTTTCTCAAGTTGTGTGTTGCCGTTAAGTCATTTCAACAGGACGAACGCCCTGAAGGGACCCGTCCTGTCAAAGGAGAATGTGTGTAAGTCTTGCGATAAAGAGACAGCGGTCTTTTATCGGATGGAAACCTTGCGTACCGTCTTGCCAACCTTCAGGATGTAGCAACCCTTGGGAAGATTCAGGTCGAAACGCTTGTCGTCGCCATCAATCCTAATGCTCTTCACGCGAACACCTGCCACGTTGTAGACATAGAGGACTTCGCCAGCAGCACCAGTGACATGTACCGTTGATTCTTCAACGCTGATACCAATGCTCTGGAAGTCGTTGTCGATAATCTCAACGGCAGGTGCAGCTGCGACAGACACAGGTGCGCCCATGACGAGAAGGCCTGCTAATGAAATCTTAAGTAAAGTTTTTACCATATTACGTATACGTTATTTCACTATAGTTTTGGCAAAGATAGTCATATTTTCCGTAAAAACGATGCGCTGACGAGGGGATTAAATGCATTATTAAGATTATTTAACGCATAAAACCGATATTCAGGTACATTTGCAGCAATTTTACAACACTTCGACGACTTGCCCTTCATCGCTCAGGTAGCTCTCAGGGAACACGGCACGGGCTTCCTTCAGCAGTTTCTCCTCGTCCTCATAGCGGGCACTATAGTGTCCAAGCAGCAGGCGTCCTACATGGGCATCGCGAGCCACACAAGCTGCATCGTAGGCCGTGCTGTGCCAGTATTTGCGTGCACGTTCTATGTTTTCCTGGTCGTAGGTGCTTTCATGATACAGGACGTTGACACCGGCAACGAGCTCATGGAGCGTGGGGATGTAGCGGGTGTCAGAGCAATAAGCATAGCTGCGTGGCTCATCGGCAGGGGTGGTCAGTCGGCTGTTGGGTACCACCTCCCCATCATCCGTCGTCCAGTCGGCTCCAGCCTTAATGTTATTGATTTGGCTGATGGGAATGTCGTAGGCATCAATCATGTCACGGCGGATATGTGGCAACGTAGGCTTTTCACGAAACAGAAATCCACAACAGGGTACGCGGTGCTCAAGGGGCAGGCTCTCAACAGTCAGCGAACGGTCTTCATAGATGACCTGATGCCGGGTTGTGTCAACGGCATGGAACACCACCTCGAACTCCAATCCGAAGCAGAACATGCGCATCTGCTCCTGCAACAATGGCTCAAGGGCAGCAGGCGCATAGACATGAAGCGTGGCAGTACGTCCCAGCAGGCCGAATGTCGAGATCATTCCTATGAGCCCAAAGCAATGGTCGCCATGCAAATGGGAAATGAACACGGCACTGATCTTCGTAAAACTGATGTGCGAACGGCGCAACAACACCTGTGTGCCCTCACCACAATCGACAAGGAAGAGCTTGCCGCGCATCTCGACAACCTGTGCTGAAGAGTTGTGCTTCAACGTGGGGAGAGCACTTCCACAACCCAAAATGTGTACGCGAAAAGGCTCCATCAGATGGCTCTTTTATAGACGAAAATGCCTTTGTCGTTTTCAATGTAGAGGCTGTCGGCACCCAGCTCGACAATGTCAAACGTATCGGTGTTCAGCAGCAGGTGGCCATTCAGGATTTTCCACGACACCCAAGGATTGCTCTCGGCCTCGACATTGGAGTTGACAAGTCCTCCTTCAACAATCTCGAAATTCTTGTCGAGGCTCGTCCACTTGCCCAGAAGCGTCGTGAGGTTGATCATTTTCTTTGCGACAAGTCCATGATCGTCGGTCTTTCCCATCACAGCCAGACGGTCGCCCACCATCAGACCACCGATGACATCGGCATCTTCCTCCACCTGATAGGTGTAGAAGAGTGTGTCGCCACCGTCGGTGACCAGTTCAAGTGTGTGCATGGCAGTACCTTCGCCGCATACACCATAGACTGTTGAATCGACTTCAACAAACGTGTCAAGGGGCACGATGGTATCGGAATCAACGGCGACTTCTTGGGCCGCAGGTGTCTGCCGACAACCTGTCGTGGCAAACATCATGGCAGCAAAGACCACAACGGCAAAACACAGTTTTTTCATATCTTCATCGTTTTAATTTCATGTTATTCACGCTCCTTGCGCTTAGCTTCATTCCAAAGTTCATCCATTTCCTGTAACGTCATCTCTGTCAGAGGCTTACCAGAGCGGATGGAATGTTCCTCGACATAGTTGAAACGGCGGATGAATTTCTGGTTTGTATGCTCCAAGGCGTTGTCAGGATTCAGCTTGTACAGGCGGGCTGCGTTGATGACAGAAAAGAGGAAATCGCCCAACTCACGTGTTGACTTTTCACGGTCGTCCTTCTGCAGTTCGGCTTCCAGTTCACCCAGCTCCTCGCGCACTTTCTTCCACACGTCCTGACGGTCCTCCCAGTCAAAGCCCACGTTGCGAGCCTTGTCCTGAATGCGATAGGCCTTGATGAGCGATGGAAGCGAATTGGGAACACCCGACAGCACACGCTTGTTACCATCCTTCTCCTTCAGCTTGATTTGTTCCCAGTTTTCAAGCACCTGGTTCACCGTCTTAGCCTTCGAAAAGCCCTCGGTTTCGGCATCTGACTCTCCGTCTTCAGGCACGTAAGGCAGTGGTTTCGGATGCTCGGCACCCACCTGCGAAGGATGATAGACATGAGGATGGCGGAAGATGAGCTTATCGGCAGAGCGGTTGCAAACGTCGACAATATCGAAATCACCCTGTTCTTCACCGATGCGGGCATAGAAGCAGATGTGCAGCAACACGTCGCCCAGTTCCTTGCAAATTTCGTTTTTATCGTCCTTCATCAAGGCATCTGCCAGTTCAAAAGTCTCTTCAATCGTGTTTGGGCGCAAGCTTTCGTTTGTCTGCTTCTTGTCCCACGGACAGTTCTCACGTAAGGCATCCAAAACATCGAGATAGCGCCCGAAAGCCGCCATTTTTTCTTCTTTTGTGTGCATAACATAAATTTTAACAATGCAAAAGTACACATTTTCCATGAATTTTTCGTAATTTTGCAACGTTTTTTATTGAATAAGACTATAAATAGGAATAAACCAAGATGGAATTAGCAACAAAGTACGACCCGAAAGAGGTCGAATCGAAATGGTATCAGTACTGGTTAGACAATAAACTCTTCAGCTCGAAGCCCGACGGACGTGAGCCTTACACCATCGTCATTCCCCCGCCAAACGTGACGGGTGTGCTCCACATGGGCCACATGCTGAACAACACCATACAGGACATCCTCGTTCGCCGTGCCCGCATGGAGGGCAAGAACGCCTGCTGGGTTCCCGGCACCGACCATGCCTCAATTGCCACCGAAGCCAAGGTGGTGAAGAAACTGGCCGCACAAGGCATCAAGAAGCACGACCTGACACGCGAGGAGTTCCTGAAGCATGCCTGGGACTGGACCGACGAGCACGGTGGCATCATCCTGAAGCAGTTGCGCAGACTGGGTGCTTCGTGCGACTGGGACCGCACTGCCTTCACCATGGACGAGAAGCGCTCGGCAAGTGTCATCAAGGTATTTGTCGACCTCTATCGCAAGGGCTACATCTACCGTGGCCTACGCATGGTGAACTGGGATCCCAAGGCACTGACTGCACTCTCCGACGAGGAAGTGGTCTACAAGGAAGAGCACTCGAAGCTCTACCACCTGAAGTATTATGTTGACGGACTTACCCAGCTCGACGACGAGGAAAAGCTCATCGAGGAAGGCAACATTATCCATAAGGACGCGAAAGGCTATTATGCTGTGGTGGCAACAACTCGTCCGGAGACCATCATGGGCGATACTGCCATGTGCATCAACCCCAAGGACCCGAAGAACCAGTGGCTGAAAGGCCGCAAGGTGATAGTTCCGCTTGTAGGACGTGTCATCGACGTGATTGAAGACCGCTATGTCGAGATTGAGTTTGGTACAGGTTGCTTGAAGGTGACACCTGCCCACGACAAGAACGACAACATGCTGGGCAAGACGCACAATCTGGAAACCATCGACATCTTCAACGCTGATGGCACCATCAGCGACCAGTCGCCTATCTACGTGGGCATGGATCGCTTCGAGTGCCGTAAGCAGATTACCAAAGACCTCGAAGCAGCTGGTCTGATGGAGAAGGTCGAGGAATATATGAACAAGGTGGGCTACTCGGAGCGCAACCCTGATACTGCCATCGAGCCACGCCTCTCCCTGCAATGGTTCCTGCGCATGCAGCACTTTGCCGACATCGCCCTGCCTCCCGTCATGAACGGTGAGCTGAAGTTCTATCCACAGAAGTACGTCAACACCTACAAGAACTGGCTTGAGAACATTCAGGACTGGTGTATCTCGCGTCAGCTGTGGTGGGGCCATCGCATTCCTGCCTACTACTATGGCGAGGAGCAATTTGTCGTGGCCGAGACTGCCGAGGAGGCTCTTGAGCTGGCACGCAAGGAGAGCGGCAATGCCAACCTGCAACTGAGCGACCTGAAGCAAGACGAGGATGCACTTGACACGTGGTTCTCATCCTGGCTGTGGCCCATTTCGCTGTTCGACGGCATCAACAACCCCGACAACGAGGAAATCAAGTATTACTACCCCACCAGCGACCTCGTGACTGGTCCCGACATCATCTTCTTCTGGGTGGCTCGCATGATCATGGCTGGCGAGGAATACATGGGCAAGTTCCCGTTCAAGAACGTCTATTTCACAGGTATTGTGCGCGACAAGCTGGGCCGCAAGATGTCCAAGTCGCTTGGCAACTCGCCCGATCCCATTGAACTTATCGACAAGTATGGTGCCGATGGTGTGCGCATGGGCATGATGCTTTCTGCCCCGGCAGGCAAC
>JAEEGL010296142.1_pt1 | contig 12084 bp, 14 predicted proteins | sample 9134231 | NCBI WGS metagenome assembly JAEEGL01 (sample SAMN16246548, study PRJNA631951) | gut metagenome | biome: gut microbiome; feature: rumen; material: fiber-attached | host: Bos | place: Iran: Karaj | collected 2018-10
CGTGGATGCGCACGCCCTGCCATTTGCGGTTGAAGTCAGGTCCACCGAGCAGCAGGGGTAGCCACTCCTTGAACTTCTGCGACCATGAGATGACCACGGCGTAGCGCCCTTCGGGGATGGCCGAGTGCCCCTTCACCTTGTACGCCCCGTGCTCGTAGTCCCGCCAGGTGGGCTCCAGCGTGTCGCATAGCCTCTCCCCCGGCCCCTCCCCCGTGAGGGAGGGGAGGTAGAGGCGCCCGATGGTATAGTCTTTTCGCTTCGCGATGCGTTTCAGCAGTAGTTCCATAGTAAAAAATGTTATTAATTCATGTTTCGGAAGTTTAATCTCACCACAGATTTCACAGATTCCACAGATTCAAAGCTATTGGCCATCATGAATTCTGGTTACTCATTCCACAGATTATTGAGCGAGACGCTACGCGGGTCTCGATGGCATTCACCGCGGTCACTTAGACTTGGTCTGCACTCAACACCTACGTAGCGTGTTGCCAAGAATCAGTGTAATATAGAATTAAATTTTGAAATCAAAAGGACAAGAATCAGTGTAATCCGTGTAATCTGTGGTGGAGAATTACATCAGAAACTTGAGTTATTAATGATGAAAAACGCAATTTGTGACATTTGAGATTGTGACAAATGAGACGCTGGCCGCCCTCATGCATCATGCGTGGTTTTCTGCCATCGACCGTCGTCGGTGGGGCGCAGCCACCCCGCCTTGCACCATCTCCACACGATGGTGCGCATCGCAGAAGGCGCGAATCCGTCGCCCTTCAATGAAGCTAGTTCGCTGAGCGTGAACGTGGACGGCAGGCGGTCGAAGATGCGGCTGTTGCGCGTGTTGTATCTGCTCTGGCTAGCGGCTTCGGTGTAGTTCTGCATCAGGGTAGGGCCGAACAGCTCCATCTGTTTCTCCAGCACATAGTCGGCCATCATCAGGGCAAAATCCACGGCAGCTTTCGTCTCGCGTTGCGACAGCAGCACATGCACCACTCCGCAACGGAATCCGATGACGGCGGCACGCTTGCGGTAGATGTCCTTCACGCGGTCCAGGTCGCGTGCAGCCTCCAGACGCTTCTCCTCCACCCATGTCGCCATAGCGCGGCGCAGGCGTGGGGTGTCGATGAATCCATTTGCCGCGCGCAGCAGCTCCACAGCCCGTTCTACGTTCTCCTCTGCCTGTGGCGGCAGGGCGCAGTACTTAGGCATCTCGGCGAACAGCCCGCTGGGCATTTCCGCCACCATCACGCGCGAGGAAAGTCCGTTCTCAATATTGTCGCGTGTGAAACACTTCCTGAAAGCGCCGTAGGTGCCGAGGATGCTCCAGTTGTAGGCCACGCGCACCATGCCCGACTCTGCCTGGTCCGAGTTGTAGTCCTGCCCCCATATACCGTGGTCGAAGGCCATGCGGTAGATGTCGTATTTGGCAGCCCATGAGCCGGCACCATTGCTCTTGCGCAGCGTGTCCAGCTCCTCGCCGAAGCTGTAGAGGGTGTGCTCCTGGGCGTTCTTCATCCGTCGCAACAGCGTGGAGCAGGAGATGGTCACGGGCACTTCCCTCACCAGCACCTTCGGGTCTTCAGGCGCCTTCTCGTTGGCTTTGCGTCCCTTGCGGCGCTCGCGCCATTCGTCCTCGCGGCGGCGTGCCTCCTCGTCCTCGCGGCGGATGGGGCGTAGCCACAGGTCGGCGATATCCTTGCAGACACTCTTGCCGCTGGCCTGTTCTCCTACGATGATGGCCATCGCGCCTAAGCGCTGGTGCTTGCCGTCGCAGTACTCCACTTCCACGCCGTCGGCATACGTCATCAGCAGCGGCATGAGAGCCGTCAACACAGGCATCTGCATCGTGGCTGGAACTCCCGTCAGGCTCTCCTTCAGGCCTATGGGTAGTGCCTTGATACGGAGCTTTACGCTCGTCTCCTCATCTATCGTGTCCCCCTCGGGGGACGACAGGGGGGCCTCTCTCACTATCTGATCCATCAGCTTACTGATGCCCTTGGGGCCCTCTTTGCAGGCGCTGTCCACGATGCTCTGCAGTTCCTGCTCGCTGAGGCCGTAGCGCGGCATGATTTGCATCAGCACCTCCTTGCGGTTGTCGCAGATAGCGCGCAGGTTCACCGCCAGTTTGTGCAGCTTCACGTTGCGCTCACCCTCCTCAGGTTCACCGCCTGTCCTGCGAAACCATTCCGCAATGATTGTGGAGTAAGGGATGCCTTTGAAGGAAAGGGCGGACTCACCCCCCGAACTGGACTCACCCCCCGCCCTCCCTGTCAGGGAGGGAGCAGAATGTGTTTGAGTGGTAGAAATCTCTTCTTGACAAGTGACCGCTCCCTCCCAGACAGGGAGGGCGGGGGGAGAGTCCTTAAAGATCTCATCTTCCAAGTAGATTAGGTCTTCTTTATTACTTGTCGTCGTAAAGAACACCCTTGTGATGTCCTTCGCGCCCTTGTCGTAGTCCACGCCCAGCAGGTCGCTGGCCCAGCGCAGGTTTTCCTCCTGCGAGAGTTCAGGGCGGCGCTTAAAGACCAAGTGATAGCCCCCGCCGCGTGCGCTCAGCTCCAGCATCAGCAGCCCCAGCTCCTCCCGCTTCGCAAGGATGCTCTCGCGCACCGTCTGCAGCTGCCCCTCAGGGATATGGTCTATGTCCATGCCCACCGTGTTCGCTGCCGTCTTCGAGCCCTTCAACGACCCGTCTTCATTGGGCAGACACGAGTAGTTCATCTGCACGAGGCGCTGCTTCACGCTCTCGTCGCCTTGGCGGATGGCCGCCACGTAGTGCAGCTGCTCCCCGCTGTTCCTCAGAGCCAGATACTCAGCTCTGGTCAGGACGGGGCGCATCATCTTCGCCCCATCCTTATAATAAATAATGTGTACGCTCATAATGTAATTTGACGATTTTACGATTTACGATTTTACAATTTCTAATTTTCAATTGTATCTTTCAATGTTTCAATTGTCCATTCTTCAAGTGTGAAGCGTCGCTTCGCGCCGAGCGGTCAATTTTCCATTGTCCATTCTAGTGTATCGTCGATGATGGCACACTGAGCCTCCTTCACCTCGCGCTCCAGCGTTGTCAGCACGTGCGGCACGCCCAAGCACTTGGGGATGCTCTCATACACCTTGTAGCGTTCCACGCTCTCCTTCACCCATCCGTGTTCCAGATGGCGCACGAGGCGGTCGCAGCGGCGTGCACGGCTCTGGCGGTTGTACGCCTTGAAGGTTAACTGACCTGTGTACTTGTCCTTGAACAGCACACCTTCCACTCTCTTGCCTCTCACGATGCTGTCTAACAGCTCGGAGGCCTCTTTGATGTCAATATATTTTTTCATAGTTCGTCGAATTTGTGAGCTTCGGAAAGCGAAGTGTCGTTTGAGCTCAATAAAATCCGGATACTTCCCTTCGCTCACCTTCGACTCAGTTTTCAATTTTCACGCGAACCACGTTCACGTCATTAAACACCTTACCATTATATTCGCGAGTGCGAATGCCGAAATGTACGTCCACGTGCTGGCCCACGACCAGCGCCGTCTCGGGGATCCTGTCATTGAAGAGGTCGAAGACCATCGCGTTCGGAAACGCCACGTTCGCGTCGTCCTCCATGACCACAAAACTCTGTTTGCGCCACTGGGCGCCCTGTTGGCTCTGCCCCTCCTGGAGAGGCATCACCTGTGTGATTTTGCCTGATAGTTTCATAGTCGATTTGTTTTGCTTTGTCAAGCGATTAAAGTATTGAAGAATGTAAAAATCAACTGACGCGGCTCCGTCGGCAACGAGTCGGCCAGCCAGCGCACACGCTTCTCGAGGAAGCGGACACCCTCAAGAGTCCACACCAGATAGCTCGTCGAGCGCGGCTTACCTTTGAGCGAGTAGCAGAAGAAGTAGCGGTCCTCGGCGAGGCCCTGCCCCGCGAGCCTCTCGGTCAAGTGCCAGCGCCCACCGCGCCGTTCGATGATCCCCACCGCTTGCAACAGGCCGTTCAACTGCATCACACTGATGCCCCAAGCCTCGGCCACCTGCGTCGCCGTCAGGCAGCGTTCGTTTGCCGCATTCTTCAAGGCCAGTGTGCGCCCGATGATTGCATGAGCTCGACTAACAATCTCCTCGTCCGTCAGCTCGCGACCCGTGTGTATGTCCTTCATCGGAATGTAACCGCCCGTCTGCCGGATCTGCGGCAGCACCTCTGAGGTCACCCACTTGCGGAAAGCACGGGCCTCTGACTTGCGCGAATCGAGGATGACGTCGTATAGCCCGTCCTCGTTCACGAATGTGGCAATCTGCACTCCACCCTCGGTCATAAGGGAGTGTTTTGAAACCACCCCCTTGTCGAGGCGACGTACTACCTGCCTGTTATCCAACGCCAGCGCGGCGCACACGTCCTTCAGGCAGAACAGAGGTTCACCTTGTTCATTCACCAAAGTGCGGACACGTCCGAACACTTGGTTTTCGAAGATTTGAACCTGCGTGGGGTTCGAAGATAATTTACTCATTATTATTGATCGCTTCCGCCTATCATGGATAGCCCGCTCACAAAATCGGCTGCTTATCTCGGAAGACGAGGCAAAGGTCTATAATCTCACAATCTGTACAAATCTGGACGAATAATCTCAGATTATTTTCAGCTCTATGTCACAACTTGCAGAAAAACAGCGTAAAAACAAAAGAGCCCGATTCTCAAAAATGAGAACCGAGCATCCCTATATAATGTTCAGATTACGACATATTACTTATTGGGTTCCTCCCAATAGGTCTTATCCACGAACGTCAACCCTATATTATCATTTTCATCTGCGAAACTAATTTGGTATTCTTGTTTGATAGCTCTGCTTTTTGGGAAACGTTGAGATACCACCACGTGACAACTCAAGGCTACAGCATCTTCAAATACGATGTCAACCTTCTGTAGCTTGTCTTTAAAAACACGAATGGTTTCTTTAAGTTGTCCAGTAGCCTTGTCGAACGTTTCTCTGACGGATGGTTCTGAATTCCCGTAGGCATTTGTTTTAAACTCTACGAATCGGAATTGCTTCTCGTCAAACAATGCACAGTCGGCTATTCCTCCCACATGATCCTTGATGAGTTTGTTGTCGATCGAAAGCAAAACAATCTGTCTGTTATTTTCGTTGACAACCATCAAAGCTCTCTGCACATCATCAGGGTCATCCGTGAAACGGGAATACTTGTCGTCATCATCATCTATCACCATCAATTCACTATCCATCCTCACCGTCCAACACTCATTGAACGGCTTATAGGTATCTGTAGCAAAGGCCTCGTCCAACCGAATTCGGTCGATGGCCGGTTGATTTACTGCCATAGTTTGCTACTTCTTTTTATTAACCTGACGATACAGATTGTAAAGGCGGTCGAATTTGTCCCCGATGATTTCTGAGACAGCATCCAGCTCGTTTACCGACACCAATCCTGTTTTCTCTGAAATCAGGCTCTTGCAGTAGGCCTCTGCGTTGGGGTCAAGAGAATACACAGCAACGTCATCGGGATTAACCATATATTCTGGTGCAATAATTTTCTCTGCCTCCTCACGCACCTCTTCAATATGCTGAAGCTTATAGGCCAACATCAGCACATTTAGGCTCGACAGCATATATGGGCTATGAGTGGTGATAATGAACTGCCTGCGCTGATTTGGAAGCCAAAGTCTTGAAGTGACGAACCCCAACATTTCAAACTGGTTCCTGGGGAAGAGGTTCTGCTCAGGCTCCTCAATAACGAACGAGTCAAAGCTATTTGTTTTAAGTGCATAGTCAATTACCATCAACATTGGTATGACTGATTGTAAGCCAGATGATGAAGCACTTAATGATATTGTTTTATCTTTCCCTCTCAACTCAATCATGTTCTTATTATCCTTCTTCACAAAATTGACCTTGAAAACAGGAATCTCATATCGAGAAAAGAGTTTTGTGGCTCTTTCAAACAGCCCCATATATTCAAGTAAAGGCTTCGGTAAGGGAATACCTGCACTCCACAAAGATGCAGTGGCCTCAGAAAGATTACCAACTAAATTTCGTTCTGCAGGATTATAAAGAATCATTCTAGCATTTGCTGCCATAAAAGCCTGTTCTTCATCATCAGTTTCAGAAGAGGAACTTGAATCCTGACCATATCCGAATTTATTATTCAAATACTCAAAATATGCACTGATTTCATCCTTACCAATATCGTTAGAAACAATGCTGAACGCCCCCTCTTCATATTTGATGGCAAGTCCCCCCATAGAATAATTGATGAAAGAATCATCCATGAAATACTCGTTGATGCCGAAATCAAAGAAAGGTCTTCTGATGTCGTCATTCTTAGGATCTTCAAGCAGCCGTAGCCACCATCTCATATCCCTGCAAATCGTCAGCAGCTTTGATAACGTACTCTTACCGCTGCCTTGATCACCGATGAACAACGTCAACCTACGAAACTCTATGTCCAGATTCGTTATCGGACCAAAATTTCTGACTACAAGTCTTTCACCAAACATTCCTGACATATATCTTTTGTCTTTAATTACGTTGCAAAAATATATTTTTCTTTTCAAACACCTGTCATTTGCCTTTTATTTTTACGTTTTTTTATCCAACTTTGGTACATAAGCATCCAACAAAGGTAAAATATCGCGGAATCCCGATGACATGTTCTCGCGACTTGGGCGCCCTTTGTCGATATTTGGATAGCCCTCTTCGTTGCCGAAGAAATCCTTATTCAGGGCAGGTGAGCCCTTCTGCCGGAACAGTTTCTTGTCATCCAGATACCCCACCAAGTTCTGCCACACGATGCGAACACGGTCGCCACGCCCGTTTTCCAGCAGCCCACAGAACCGCTCCTCCGCCATCAGCGCATCTATCAGTCCCTCCATGCGCTCCACGCTCGCTGGGCTCTGCCAATCGCCCTTACGCGCTAATTCCTTCAGCTTCTCTGACAACGCTTTCCGCGAAGCTGACAACGGCTGAGGTGCGTGTGATCCTTTCCCTGCTGTCCCATCTTCGTTCACCCTTTCCTCTACATCAGCCTCCGAGGCCTCCGCTTTCTTCTCCGCATTCCCGACATGCTGATGCACCGTGCTGCCCGGCATCGCGAAGATGGCTCCGCTGATGGGGCCGTTGAACACCTGGCAGTTCGAATTTGCTTCGAAGTGGTTATGCACCTCTCGGACATCCTGTTTCTTTTCTTCCATACCTCTCCTATATTTGTGGCGGGTTAAACGTAGAACCGCTGACCTCGCCGTTGAACACCTGTGCCGAGCTGCCAGCCTCGTAGTGGTTGTGCGTCACGGGAGCCACGGGTGTCGGCTTCGTGGGCAGCTGCGTCATCCTCGTCACCTCCTCCGCGAGCTGGCGCGGCGCATCTTTCGGCAGCGTTTGCATGAAGAAATGCGCCAGTAGCGCACGGTCATGATGATCCGTGGTGTTCTCCACATATTCCTGCGTCGCAGGCTTCGACAACGGGATATACTGATGGTAGATGATCGCCGCCAGCGTCTGCTGATTCTGCTCCGAACGGGCGCACACCAATTCGTCCTTCAGCGCGGCGATGGTGTCCTGAGCATTCTTCAGCGCCAACGCCTGCAAGGCCAGCGTCTGTTTGGCCTCGTCCAATGCGCTCATCAACTGCTGTTTATCCCCCTCGAGTTGCGCAATGCGCTCCTGCAGCGGCCGCATAAGAGCGCCCGCCAGTTTGTCTGTGATATGGTCTAATTCGCTAGTATTTATATCCATAGCTAATTTCCTTTTGATAATGAATATCCTCAGTTCCAGTCTCTCCATCGCCCTCTGCGCAGCCATGTTTTTCACCTCAGGCGAATCGGCTACAAAGGTAGCTATATTTTTTCAAAATCCCCACATCTTTCCCCATTATTTTTTCGCATTAACAATACATAAAAAAGATGTGCCTCATTATGAAGCACATCCATGAAAGACAGATGAAATGAATCAGAGAATCGACTAGCTGTCTTGGGGGACTATTTCTCTGCCAAACGGAGTCAGTGCGATCTCTGCAAGCTTGAAATGCTGTTTTCCAAAGGGAATCCCGATGATTGTGAGGCAAAATGCGCAACCCAAGAAACAATGAAGGATGCAGATTTTAAGCCCACCCGTAAGCAGCCAAAGAATATTCATGCCCAAGGTCAGACATCCGCTGGTAGGATGTGTTATGACTTCCTTCCCAAATGGCCACAAGGCAAAAACGCCTAATTTAAACGTCTGTAAACCAAAAGGAATGCCGATGATGGTCAACATCAAAAACAAGCTGGCCACCATATAGTATATAGCAATCGCAATGCCTCCAAACACAAGCCATATGATATTACAGAGTATTCGCATTGGTTATCTATCTAGTCGATTCAAAGAATCAGATGATCGTCCCGTTATCACCCGAAAACTTTATCGCATTCTTTTGTCTCGTCTCTCCCTTTTTAATATGGACTTAAATAAGTATTCTGGTTCATCGCCTATATCATAAACTCCCTTATTTTCATGATAGAAAATGTCGTCCTTGAATGTTATTTTTGTAATAGCATGAGTTTTCCAGCCAATGCTGATACTGCACATTACCCACAAACAATCAGGCTTGGGCATTCCAAAACTGAGGACTGTAGAATCACCCCAATCATTTGTACTAAAGACCTTTCCCTCTTCTAAGTTTGCCATGTAGGCATCAAGCGGATTGCCTGAATAAGTTTGAGGGCAACAAGGGAAGGCTACTGGATACTTCCAATCTAATTGTATGGCATTGGGTGTTAATGACTGAACCTGCAAGGGCTTGTCCTCTTCTATTACATCGTTCATTGTAGGACTCACATCAAACGCCTCTTCCCTCATATCCGAAACATCTGGGAAAGCGGGCTCTTTATATACAATTGCAGAATCTATGGCCGGTCTTGGAATTTCCTGAAATATCCAATCGCCCATGGTTCCTCCTTTAGGCTGAGAAGGCTTGTTAGCCCATTCTTTCAACCTTGCGAGTGAAATCTGCGCTTCTTCAGGTGTCACATTCCGCATCCATGAGAAGTTCTTGTCCTCTTTCTCATGACCGTATAAGAGCCATGGATTGGCCAAGAACTCTTCTATGCTACCACAAATCAACTCCACCTTCTTTCTGGTAATCTCGTTGCTCAGTATGTTCTCTAGTTTCGTGAGCCAACGAAGATTCTCTGGCCGATTGTTTCGCCTGTTAGTATCGATATGGTCAACAACGTGCTGTTCAGATGGTGCAGGACCATGAAAAGCTGTGGCAACGATTCTGTGAACCCTCTCGCCGCAAAAATCCATGTACCCTGTATTAATATTAGGAATTCCAAAGCTCCAGACCTCATCGAACTTACGCTTTCGCATCCCCTTGCGCCGATGACGCATCATAGCGCCATCAGAGCGAGCCGAATAATGCTCGTCTTTGTAGGTGCAATCCCGAACTTCGTTATCATCATCAATACATACCATGTCCTATTCGTATACTTCTTCTATCTGCTCCTTCAGCTGATTGATAGCCTCTTGAACTTGGTTGTATTCCTCAAGCTCCATTGAATATGTAATTGTCTCAAAGTTCTTATCAATGAAGAAAATGGTATTGCCAATAAGAGTGTTGCCAGCGTTATTGTCTGCTCGATAGTTGTGCACGGCCTTATAGCCCAAAAACTCGCGGCTTCCATGCAGTATGTTTGCAATTTTGTCGTATTGCTTTCTAGCTTTAGTCTTAAGCTTTTCTATCTTGGCATTTGCTTCATCGTATTCCTCTTTTGCCTCTTGATAATTATTCTTTCCATATGCCGTCATATATGGGCCGCTCCATAAAGACATTGAAGATTTTGCACGTTTTGCCTGTTCTTCCAAGTTTGTGTACTCAGAGTTCATTTTAACTAACTTTTCCAATTCCTCAAAAAAAGCAGGATCATCGTAGGGAGTAAAAGCACTATCAACTTTAGTCTCTACAGGTTTGTAAGTGTCAGGCTTATATAGTGACTTTCTCAGATTTTCTTTAATTAAAACCTCAGCCTTTTGCTCTGGCGATAGACTGCATGCAGCTGCCATAACAGTTAGAATAACAAGATAAAAACACCTTTTCATATTCAAAAATTGTTTATCGATTAGTATTTCTGTTTACTTGGTATTACACCTCGCATACCACCCTTAGGATTAGGAACATCGCCCTTGTATCTTGGAATTAAGTGCATGTGACAATGGAAAACGCATCTGGCTGGTACTCGCCACCAAAGGAGTGCTTTGGACTTTTGTTGAAGAATCCCATAAGCTGAATCTGTTGATGATATCGGTTTTCTGCCCGCAAAGATACACATTATTTTATTACTCGCACAAAAAAAGCGGCTGAAACATCATCTGCTGGGAAAAGTTTTACTTCAAAAGGTTTCTTCCACTATTGTCTTCCAGTACCTGCATCTGCTGAATGGCTATCTGGTTGAGTTTCACGAGACGTTCGCCCTGAGGAATACCATCGTTGATGAGCACAGCGTTGATATTTTCCATGTTCGAGAGGCAGATAAGTTCGTTGATGGTCGCATAGTCGCGAATGTTACCCTTGAGGTCCGGGTTGGCTTCGCGCCATTGTTTGGCAGTCACTCCAAACATAGCCACATTGAGTACATCGGCCTCCTCTGCGTAGATGATGTTGGCCTGCTCGCGAGTCACCTCTTCTGGAATGAGGTGGCTCTTGATAGCATCGGTGTGAATGCGGTAGTTGATCTTCGACAGTTCGCGCTTCGCCGTCCAGCCAATCAACTCCTGCTCCTTGGCCTTCAGGCGCTGGAACTCCATAACCAGATAGAGTTCAAACTCTACGGATACCCAATTCGCGAACTTAAAAGCGATGTCAGATATGGCATATGTACCACCATAACGCCCTGATTTAGAAACAAGACCTATGGCATTTGTGGCCTCTATCCATCGTGTGGGCGAGAGGGTAAAGGCATTCAAACCAGCCTCCTTTCTAAACCCATCGAATTCGAGGGGGTTAAAATTGGCGTTATGAAGTGTCTCCCACAACCCGAGATACTCAATGGTATTACGATTGCGCATCCAGTTTGCTATCACGCCATTGGGATCTATGTCGTTCTTCTGCTTGGCTATGTCGGTGATACAGATATAGTCAACCCCATCGATGGTCATTGTCTTGATGTTGACATCCTTGACGATTATTTCGTTCTTCTTTGCCATGTGGTAAATGATTTTCTGCCTGCAAATATACAACTTATTTCTTTACGCGCACAAAAAATGCGGATGAAATCATCATCCGCCTGCGAATTTATCCGTACGATGTCTGCGTCTTTAGGGTAGGCGTGAACGTCACATTTGTCACAATCTCAAATGTCACAAATTGCTCTATTGGATATGACAGCAAAAACATGCACATATCATATAGAAATTATATATAAATATTATTGTAATAATATTTATATATAATTTCTATACCATCTCCGACTCTGTTTTTGAGGTAGAAATTACAATTTGTGACATTTGAGATTGTGACGTTTGTGACGTATTTGCAGCCTTTTTAATGATTCAGTTAGTATTTGCAAACTATCTTCGAAATTTGTAATAGAAATTCGCAAAAAGATTTGGAGGTTGTAAATATATTTCGTACCTTTGCAACGTCTTAAGGAAATAAGATAAGCATCTTAACGGCCGAAGATACCAATCTTATCGACTTAAGATCTAGATCTTATGCGCGCAAGATCTGGACGCTGCTCCGCAGCGGGTGAAAGCGGCTCCGCCACGGCGAAAAAGGGTGAAAGTGGCTTCGCCACGGTTAAAGCCTTTCACCACTCCGAAGGAGTTCTCACCGCGCGTCAGCGCTTTAACCAAATTTATTAACCGCGCCACAGGCGCTTTTAACCTTAATCAAAACAATGAAAACCACACTGAAGTATTCTCTTCACATGATGAAGAATCTGATGCGTCCCGAGGACGCAGAAAAGGCCTACGCCACCCTGCAACTGAACGGCGTACTCGACATCAACGCGCTCGCAGCCCACATCCACGAGCACAACAGCGTCTATTCCAAGGGCACCATCGTGGGCGTGCTCACCGACATGTGCGCCTGCATCAAGGAGGCCATCACCGAGGGCAACGC
>JAEEGL010613583.1_pt1 | contig 12084 bp, 14 predicted proteins | sample 9134231 | NCBI WGS metagenome assembly JAEEGL01 (sample SAMN16246548, study PRJNA631951) | gut metagenome | biome: gut microbiome; feature: rumen; material: fiber-attached | host: Bos | place: Iran: Karaj | collected 2018-10
TTATAGATCTTCAGTTGATTCATACACAGGAGAGAATGGCATTAAGAGTAGGTAAGACAGTTCCTGTTTTATTTGAAGGTGTAAGCCGCGATAATAAAGAAGAACTTTTGGGACAGATTGAACAGCACGAAAAAATTGCTGTAAAGGCTCCAAAAAGTCTTATCGGTCATTTTGCAGATGTAAAAATAGAAAGCCTGAATGGAAATACATTTAAGGGCTCGCTTGTTTAATAGGAATTTCTGGAGGATTTTATGGTAGCTACTTTAATTATTCTTTTATTGTTTGTTATTTTCCTTGCGTTTTTTGTAGGAAAAAATCTTGGTAATTTGTGTACCTTCTGGTTATTTAAAACTTTTGAAAATATTCCTGTTGCAGTTCTGGTTTTAATTGCATTTGGTGCCGGAATTGTATGTTCAATTTTATTTGTATTGATTGCAAAAATTCGTGCAGCTTCTACGGCAGATTTAAATGCGCAGATTGAAAATCAGAAGATTAAGCTGGCAAGAAAGAATTCTAAAATTGAAAAACAGGCAGAAAAAGCTAAATCAAAACTAAGAAGAAAAGAGAAAAATGATTCTGTAGCACCGGAAAATATTGCCGATAATAAAGAATAATGAAAAAGCACATATTTTTTGTTTTAATAACTATTTTTATTTCTGTAAGTATTTATGCAGAAGCTACGGCAAAATTTATTACTACCGAAGCCGCTAAAAAAGAAAGTGTAGAAGAGTCTGTCAGTTATTTAAAGGCTCAGGTTACAAAACTTACAGTTCCTGCAGAAAAACGCGCAGTTTATATTTTTCTTGCTTCGCTGCAGGAGCAGATGGCTTTATATGAAGATGCCCAGAAGTCTTATGCTCAGGCTGCCGCAATTTCCAGCGGCGACGCAGAAGGAATGCCAAAGCGTTCAAATGAGCAGATTGTTTTAGATGCCGTGCGCTGTGCCTTAAGCAGCGGAGATTATGCAACCGCGGACAGTTATTTAAATTCGGCCGTAAGAAATTCAAAGAATACAGAAATTCAGGCGCTTATAAAGCTTTATACACAGTGGAGTGCACTTTGCCGTGCAGAAACTTCGGAAGATTTAAATGAACCTGTAGTTATGCTTCAGGCTTATTTAAAACTGGATAATCTTATTTCTATTCGTCCGCAGATTCTTTTAACACTCTGGTATATTACAGGCGACAACTCGTATTCAAATCAGCTGACAAAGTCTTTTCCTTCTTCTATAGAAACTGCAATCGTTAAAGGCGATGTTCAGCTTTTGCCGACTCCGTTCTGGTTTTTTGTTCCAAAGCTTGGCGTGGCAGTTGCAGAAAGCGGAAGCTTTACTTCTACTCATTCAGTTTCGGAAGCTTCTTCGGAAGATAATTCTAAGACTGCAAAATTTACCAAGTATCAGCTTGGTCTTTTTAGAACAGAAAGCAATGCAAAGCTTTTAGCAGATGAAGTTGCAAAAAAAGGTTTTGATTCTTATATAACAACAGAAACCCGTGCAAGCGGAACAACTTATTATATTGTTCTTGTAAGGGAAAATGCACAGGGAAATGTTGCAGACCGCCTTAGAAGTGCAGGCTACGATTGTTACGGAGTTGATTAAAATTCAATATCTGAAACATCCAGATAAAAATAAGAAACTCCGTCTTCAAATTCCATAACATTATATTTTCCGGTAATGGTTATTTTCTGTTCAACTGCAGGATAATCTTCCGGATAATTATGTTCGCCTTCCCAGATAAACTCAATTCCAGTTTCGCAGCAAGCCGTTGCATCTGGAATAATTATTGCATAATACCTGTCATCTGAATAATCATCTTCAAATACGCGGAAGTTGCCGGATACGCGAACTGTTTTTCCAATAAAATCATCCGGCTCTACAACCATATTAAATACAGTTGCATAAATAATTGTTTTGGAAGCTTTTGTTAAATCAATATCAATTTTAACGGGTGTAGTAATGCCTGTATTTTTAGCGAAACTGTCAGCGTCTGGAACGGCTATATTTGCTTCCGAGGCGTTATTGTCTTTTCCTTCATCGATAATATTTTTTTCCTCAGCGATAATTTTTTTTTCCTGAGAGATAATATCTTTTCCCTCAGCGATAATTTTTTTTCCCTCAGTGTAAATATCTTCTGCCGGTGCGCTGCTGTTTTTTTCGGCTGAATTTTTACTGCATGAAAAAAGCAGAAGAATAAAAGAGGATAAAAAAATAATTAATAAATTTCTTTTCATAAAAATTTTCCGATTATTGTACAGATAATAAATGCAACTAAATCTGTTGCTACGATTGTACTTCCAACAGGAGTTCCTTGCAATATGGAAATGATTAATCCTGTAACAGAACACAGCACCGAAATAATTGCCGAAGAAATTGTTACCGATTTAAAACTCTTAAAAAGCTTCATGGAACAAAGGGCAGGAAAAATTACAAGTGCCGAAATTAAAAGAGAACCTACAAGGTTCATAGCAAGTACAACTATAATTGCAATGATCACCGCAATAAAAAGATTGTAAACCTGAGACTTAGTTCCTACGGCAGTTGCAAAGGCTTCATCAAATGTAACTGCAAATATTTTATTATAGAATACTACAAATAATACAATCATCAATATAGAAAGAATCGTGCATAACCAGACATCTTTTTTTGTAAGGGTTAAAATAGAAGTTGAACCAAAAAGTGTGCTGCATACATCGCCTGTAAGGTTAGAGGAAGTATTGAATCTGTTCATTAAAAGATAACCGATTGCAAGCGAAGAAACAGAAATCATAGCTATTGCGGCATCGCCTTTTATTTTTTTTGAATTTGAATTTCCGCTTTTTAAAAGTATTATGGCAGCAATAATTGTAACGGCAAGTACGAGCGGCATATTCGTAGAAAAATCAATTTTGAGCGTAAAGCTTTCTGAAAATTTAATTGCAATTGGTTTTACGCTTGCTTTTAAAACCGAAGCAATACATATTCCGCCAAATGCAACATGCGAAAGTCCATCACTTATAAAAGAAAAGCGTTTAAGGACTAAGGTTACTCCAAGCAGGGAAGAGCAGAGAGAAATTAAGATACCTGTAATGAAAGCGTATCTTACCATTTCATATTCAAAGTATTGAATTAAGGTGTCTATCATAATCTTTCTTTTCTCCAAAAAATAATTTGCTGCCGATTTCAAGAATTTTATTTGCGTATTTTAAGGCACAGTTTGTATCATGCGTAATCATGATTATAGTAATTCCCTGATTGTTTAATTCCTTAATCAGAGTGTACATTTCGTTCGTAGCGGCAGGGTCGAGCCCTGTAACTGGTTCATCCAGAAGAATCATTTTATTTGTTGCACAAAGTGCTCTTGCAAGTAAAACTCGCTGCTGCTGACCGCCGGACAATTCTTTATAGCTTCTTCGTGCTAAAGCTTCAATTCCAAGAAGCTGCATATTTTTTAATGCTTCGGCTTTTTCTTTTTTTGTATAAAAAGGTCGTCCATTCATTTTTGACTGAAAGCCGGAAATTACAATTTCCCTTACGCTTGCTGGAAAATCTTTTTGAACATCTGTCTGCTGCGGAAGATAGCCGATCTGATTTTTTTCTATGCCGTTAAGAAATTTAATTTTTCCGTCAATTGGTTTTAAAAGACCAAGAAGGGTTTTCATCAGCGTGGTTTTTCCGGAACCGTTTTCTCCAATAATGCAAAGATAGTCGCCTTCTTCAATATAAAAATTCAGATTCTGTAAAATAATTTTTGAATCGTAACCGAGAGTTAAATTTTCTGCACTTATCTGAATCATTTTAATTTCCTTTCCCGTATAAATTATACAATTAATTGAAAAGCGTGCTGTTTATTTTTTATCGTGACGAACCTGATCCAAGCCTCTTTTAAATTGAGGAATTCTTGCGCAGGTTACTGTATTCCAGTCGCTTCTGTCGCCGCGCTGTAAAAAGTGGTAGGCAACTCCGGCAATCATTGCGCCGTTATCTCCGCAAAGCTTGAGCGGCGGGAATATGCAGTTCAAATCTTTTCGTTCAGAAAGCATTGCGCGTAATCTTGAATTTGCAGCAACTCCGCCGCCGCAAACAACTGTCTTAAGTCCTGTATCATCGGCCGCACGCAAAAGCTTTCCAACAAGTGTTTTTATTGCCGTTTCCTGAAAAGCGGCACACATATTTTCCGTAGAATGTTCATAATTCGGCTGCCAGAATAAATCGCACTGATGAATAACTGCAGTTTTTAATCCTGAAAATGAAACGTCGTAGCGGTGCTGTTCTTCATCAAGTTTTGGAACCGGAAATTTTGCAGAAGCAGGATCACCTTTTTTTGCAAGGTTATCAATAATAACTCCTCCCGGATAACCAAGTCCGTAAAACTTTGCAACCTTATCAAAGGCTTCGCCGACAGAATCATCAACTGTGGTTCCTAAAATTTCCAGATCGTCAAAATTATTAACCTTGCAGATAATTGAATGTCCGCCGCTGACAAGAAGACCCAAAAACGGGTATTCAACCGGCGTTTGGAGCTGAGCCGCATAAAGATGACCAAGCATATGATTAACTGCGATGAATGGTTTATTTGTTGCCCAGGCCAGAGTTTTTCCAAAAGTAAAACCTACAAGCAGAGAGCCCATAAGGCCAGGTCTGTTAGTTGCGGCTATCGCGTCTACTTCATCAAGAGAAATGTTTGCTTCTGAAAGCGCCTGCTTTACAACCGGTAAAATCCATTCAGCATGTTTTCTGCTTGCAATTTCGGGAACAACTCCCTTGTATATCTGATGAAAAGGAATTTGAGTTGCAACTACATTGCTTAAAATTGTTTTTCCATCTTCTACAATTGCGCATGCTGTTTCGTCGCAGCTGCTTTCTATTCCTAAAACCTTCATTGCTTTTCCTTAATTTTTCTTGGCGCGGCTTTTGCTTACCGTACTGAATGTATAGCCCTGAGCTTTAAGCTCCGGATAAACGTCCTGTAAAAATTCCGGCAGAAAATCTGCGCTCCAGATATGGCCTATCATTATAACGCTTCCATTTTTATTTGCAAGGTCAAGACCTTTTTTTAGCTCGGCAAGTGCGTTGGCCGCAGTCTTTTCATTATCAAGAAAAATGTTTCGTTCATAATAAGAATAACCAAGTTCACTTGCAACATACGGAACCTTTGTTTCTACATTTGTCCGGCTGTCCAGAAAATAAATTCCTTCCTGCGAACAGAACTGCATAATTACTGCCATTTTTTCTGCATCGGCAGTTATGGCAGAACCTTCGTGATTATTCATTCCTGTAATTGGTCCGACTTCTGTTATATTATTGAAGAGAATTGATTTTATTTCTTCCCCGGTCATTTCGGGCTTAATTGCGCCCGGGCCCGGATTAACGCTTGCACTTACAGACTGCATCGGCTGGTGAAGAATTACTTCGTTACCGGAAGCGCGTACCTGAGAAGCAGTTTCCTTTGAGTGTGCAATTTTTGGGAGAACGGCAACTGTAATAGGGAACGGAAGCTTTAAAAACGGTTCAAGATGCGAAAGATTCTGTCCGCCGTCGTCAAAAACAAAAACTAACTGAGCGTTGTTTTTTGCGGCCGGAAAATTGTATGTATTTTTTTGTGGTTCATTTTTTTTATCAATTACTGCAGTACCATCTTTTTTTTCTTCTTTTTTTATTTGAGGTTCTGCCGGTTTTTGAGCTTCAGTTTTTTTCGGAGTTTCTTTTTCTGTCTTTTTTTCAGGCTCTTTTACTGAAGTATCGGTCTTTGGAGTTTCTGTTTTTTTTGAATCAGATTTTTTTCCTGTATTTTCTGTTTTCTTTGATTCAGTTTTTTCTTCAGTCTTTTTAGTTTCTTCTTTTTTTACTTCGTTTTCCGGCTTTTTATCTGTGTTATCTTCCTGAAATCTTTCTGTCATTGACTGTGCAATTTTTGAGCCCGGTCCTTTTATATTAGTAAAAAGAAGAAGCCCCATACAGATAGTAATAATAACAATACAGAATATAATTGCCTTGTAGGCGGGAATATAAGCCTTAGGCTTTTTTGTTGTGCGGCGTGCAGCTGTTCGTTTTGAACCTGTTTTTCGTGTTGATTTTCCTGTTGTTTTTCGTGTTGTTCTTTTTTGAGGCATATAATATTTTATCATTTTATAAGATTTTTGTCATTTATGTACAAATGAGCCTGCCTGGAAATTATTTTTGCGCCATATATGTACAATTAGTTTTATGTTCTTCCGGCCTTTTCTATTTACGATTCTTAATTTCTAATATATAATTTAGACATAAAAAATAATTATAAAAAGTAGGATGTAAAAATGACAATTGAAAAAATTATTGAAAAAAATAAGAAAACCGCTGAGAAAATTTCCACAAAAATGATGACCAGCCCGGTCGAAAAAGATCTTGAAAAAATCAGTGTACAGGAATTAATTGCTGTAATTCAAAAAGCAGTTGAAATTAAAAACAATGTTTCTGTTGAACAAAGCTTTATTAATCAATTTGAATTCTGTCAGAAATATCTTGTAGAAAAAGTCAGCAAGCTTGAAAAGTTTTATTATTTTGTTGATAAAATTACTAACTGTCCGTATCTTTCTGATGATGATGATCTTTATTGTTTCAGTCAGAAAGAAATTGCTGAATATGCACAGGATTATTTTCTTCAGCATTTAAGAAACTGGGAAATTAAATCTGTAGAAACTGATGAAATTGTTAATTTTCTTTCGGATTGTTATAACTGTTTTGGAGCTAAATCTTTTATAATAGATAATGGCGCAAATTATATTCGCCTGGAAATAGAAAAATTTGGCGTTCAGGAAGATAAAGAAAATTTTTATAATGCAAAATATTTTAATACACTATTAAAACTGGATGAAGAAATTTACTGGCGTGCAATGTATCCTGAAAAGGTCTTAGTATCGCGCCAGAAAGAAAATAATATGATTATTGCCTTCAATAAAGCAAACCTGATTGTTCCATATAAAAAAGATACTCAGGAATATGAATTGTTTACAAAAAATGAAAAAAGTGCAGAAGAAAGTCATATTCCTGTTTTTACAGATATGAAGGAATTTTCTAAAACTTACAAAAAAGAGGATTACGAATTAAAAACTTTCAATTCAAAGGAATTAAAGGAAATTGCAAAATTCCCGCTGGTTGTTAATCCGGGTACAATTTGTTTTGGGGTAAGCTTAAAAATGCTTTCTCAATTAGTTATGATTTATGAAACTGAATTAAAAAAATAAATTTGCAGCTTTTTGCGTTCTCTGAACTATTATTTTATGATGATTATTAACAGGAGTTATATGAAAAAGTTTAGTTTTGTTATCTTATTTTTTTGTTTTGTTTATTGTTGCTTGTCTGCGCAAAAATCCCAGAATCCAAAAACGGATGAAGAAATAAAAGCTTATCTTGTAGAAAATGGCTTTGCTGATTTTAAATTTTATTCAAATGGCGTTTATGAATTTGCAGTTGATATAATTGGCGGGAGAAGGGAAGGAAAAGGAAAATATACAGTTTCCGGCGGCTATGTAGTTTTTCAAACCTGCGATAGCCCGGAAAAGCCTTGCCGCTGGGTAGAAAATGCAAACCGTTATTATGACATGGAGTTCCCAAGCAAATATATATTAGATTTAGATAAAGTCGGATTATATTATAAAGGTGCACTGATAAATGCTTCAGACGGTTCTGTATTCTGGTCTTATAAGGAAGCTCCTGCTCATGCAAGAATAGATTATAATGGCGAAGCTTGTATCCGTTATCCGTATTATAATGAAGGTGTAGACGATGAATATATACTTATTCTGGAAAATCTGCGTTTAAGAGAAATGCCTTCTCTGTCTGCAAATCTTGTTACTGTATATGGTGTTGAAACCGACGTTGGATTTTATCTAGGAAACCGATCAATAGAATTAGCAGGAACAGTTGCAAGAATCCGTGCCAGAACTGTAAAAGAAGATACTATAGATGGAATTACTGCACCATGGTATTTAATTATTGCTTATGGTTTTGACCCTATGGGATTAGAAACTAAAGAAGCCTGGGTTTTTGGAGGATATGTTCAGAAAGTAACAGCTTCAGAACGAGATAAAGTTCAGGATGCGAATAAAAATACTTTGCGTCAGTCAATATTAAAGCTTGGCGGAGAAGTATACTAAAGATTCTGATAATGGCTGTAGAAAATCTTTTTGAAACAAGACTGGAGAAACGGTATAAATCTCTGTATGACAAATCAAACGATAAATATGGATATACAGGATTGTATAAATATGTTCTTGTTGATCCATATAATAATCCCAAAGCAGATGATGAAATATATGAGATTAGAAAAAAATTAAAAAAAATAGATTTTCTTGAAGATATGGATTTTCTTATTCTTTCTGAAAATGAAAAAATCAGGAAATTGTATAAAGGTTATCTTTCGGGGCTGGAAAGTTTTCAGGTAGACTGCATGTCATATTCAAGATAAAGGAAAAAATGACACTTTCGGATTATAAAAAATATCTTATAGACACATCATTAAAATCTCATGCCGAAACTTTTGAAAAGTTGAATAAATATTGTAATTTTTCTGTAAAAGAAATTGACGGTGATAAACTGGAAATTATAAGTAAGCGAGATTATGAAGGTTATAGTCCGGAAGAAGAAAAATGTATTCTTGCAAAAAAGGAAATTCCTCTTGTTGTTAATGCTATAAGAAATCCGGAAACAAAATTTGACTGGGAGTGGAGTGCAAGTTATGAAAACGGAAAAATCGGGCTTTCAGGACGATTCTGGGAAGGCTACTTACATGAAACTTATGATTTATATATAAAGACAGATGAATCTGAAGGATCTGTTCTTTTGCTCAGGCATAATAATAAAGAATTGGAATTTGGAGCCTGGATAGAAAGTTTTGTTTCTGAAATATTAAAATATTGTCCGGCTGATGCTCAGCTTCTTCCTCCTTTAAAAGACAATTTAATCTTGAAAGACTATCTTGATCAAAATTGTAAAAAAGATATGGATTATATCGAAAAATCGCTTTCTCTGGAGGATAAAATCTTTAATCTGGAAGAATGTGATATTCAAATTAAGGAAGCTAAAAACGATGTCCTTAAAATAAAAATTTCTGAATATATTCCGGAAGGAATTGATTTTCCTGATATTGAAAAACCTGAACTTCAGTCTACAGAATTAAAAATAGATGAAACAGATGTTCCATATGCTTATGCATTTATGTATATGTTATGTATGGGGAATATTTATCTGGAGCCAAGGTCGTATATTCTTTCAGGTCATAAACAGAACATAAAAATATCTATCCTCAATGGTAATTCTCCTTTACGAAAATTCCTTTGTATTAATTCTGGTAATTTTGGCGGAAAAGCTGCTGCTTATGCGGGAAATGAAATAAAAGTTCCGTTTGTGGAATGGGGCGAAAATGAAGTCAGAGTCAGGTTTATTGAGCGATTAATAAATAAGTTAAACGAATTTTTTGATAAAAAGTATTCAGGCAATTATCTTGATAAAACTATACTGGATATGGACTGTTTTAAGAAATTAAGGGCAAATATTCATGGAGAAAGAAGCTTTATGAGTAATTTCTTTTATAAATAGTGCATAAAAATCCGGGACACAGGCCAGCATTTTCTTTTTACCATATTCCTTGATATATTTTTCTAAATGCGGTATTTTACTATAACAAGTTTTATCGGGGTAATTCCTGATAACTAATCATTAAAAATTGAGGAATTAATTATGGTTATTACCTGTCTTGACCTTGAGGGTGTACTGGTACCGGAAATCTGGATTGCATTTGCAGATACTGTTGGAATTCCAGAATTAAGAAAAACAACCCGCGATGAACCTGACTATGATAAATTAATGAACTATAGAATTCAGATTTTAAAAGAGCATAATCTGGGCTTAAAAGAAATTCAGGATACAATTAATAAAATTCAGCCTCTTCCTGGCGCTAAAGAATTTCTTGATGAACTTCGTTCATGCTGCCAGACTATTATTCTTAGCGATACATTCAGTCAGTTTGCATCTCCTCTTATGGAAAAACTTGGTCAGCCTACAATTTTTTGTAACACTCTTGAAGTTTCAGATTCAGGCGAAATAACAGGCTATAAAATGCGCTGCGAAAACAGTAAGCTTACAACAGTTAAAGCTCTTCAGTCGATCGGTTTTGAAACTATTGCTTCCGGCGACAGTTTTAATGATTTAGGAATGATAAAGGCTTCAAAAGCAGGATTCCTTTTCCGGTCTACAGAAAAGATTATTAAGGATAATCCTCAGTATCCTGCTTTTACCGAATATTCTGAATTGCTCGACGCAATTAAAAAGGAATTATAGTTTCGGAGAATTTTATGAAAAAGATTTTAGCATCGCTTATTTTACTTGCTGGTGTAGTTTCTACAGCACCGGCTCTTTCTCTTGCTGTTGGAGGAAGAGGTTTTCTTGGTGGAAATCTTCAGACTGATGATTCGGGGCTTGACGGTTTTATGTGCGGCTTAGGTGCTTTTTTGAACCTTGATTTAATCGGCGGCTTTGGATTCCAGGGCGAAGTAAATTATGTTGCAAATCAGATTTCTACAGGAAGTAATTCAGTAACATTTACACATTACGAGATTCTTGATTTTCCTTTATATGTGTGGTACAACTTAAAACTCAATCCTATTGTTTTAGGTGCCGGTGCGGGAATTAATTTCAGTAACTATCCGGGTTCAGAAGTAGAAGCTAAAGGTTCTTTTGCAAATGTTGGTCTTGCCGCAGGTGCAAACCTTAAGGTTTATGTTTCTGAGCATTTTGGAATTGTTCTGGGAGCAACCGGAGTTTTTGATTTCTTCCCGACTATTGTTAAAACAGAAAATACGGAAAATAATTCCACAACCTATACATTCAGCGATGCCGATTACAGACGAAAATCAATCTACGGCTCGTTAGGATTGGAATATAGATTTTAGAAAGTGAAGAATAATTAATTTTTCACATTTATAGTTTTTCGCCCTGCGAAAAACTCCAGCTTAGTTAATAGGGGTGGTTAACAGAAAGTTTTTCGAGTTAGCCTGAGATTATACCCTTTGAACCTGATCCGGATAATGCCGGCGGAGGAAGATATGGAAAAAAAGTCATACTTCTTTAAATTTTTTATCTTATCATTGTTGGTTTGCTCTGTTTTGTGCAGCTGCAAAAAATCAGTAAATTCTGCAAGAAAAAATGAACTTGTAGTTTACACTTACGACTCGTTCAGCGGCGAGTGGGGACCTGGTCCGGAAATTGCCCGTCTTTTTAAGGAAAAGACAGGCATTACCGTAACTTACACAGACTGCGGCGATGGCGTTCAGATTCTTTCAAAAGCAATTCTTGAAAAGAATGCACCATTCGCAGATGTTCTTGTAGGCGTTGATAACAATCTTTATGAACGCGCAAGAGAGAGCGGTGTAATAGAAGTTTATAAGCCTTCTAATTCAAATGTAATCAAAGACAATCTTGTAGAATCTCTCGGCGGAAACTGGCTTTTAACACCTTACGATTACAGCCCGTTTGCAATTATCTATAATTCATTGTCTGATATTGAACCACCGGAATGCCTTGAAGATTTAACAAAAGATATTTACAAGAAAAAGTTAATTCTTATGGATCCAAGAACAAGTACTCCTGGTTTAGGTTTTGATACCTGGGTTCGCAAGGTTTACGGCGATAAATATGATGATTATATGGCAAGACTTACTCCTTCAATTCTTACTACAGCTCCAGGCTGGAGTGTAGGATACGGAATGTTTACAGATGGAGAAGCTCCTCTTGTAATCAGTTATGTAACAAGTCCTGCTTATCATATTGAATACGGCGAAGGCGATCAGTTTAAGGCACTTGAATTTACCGACGGCCACGTTATGCAGGTAGAAGGTGCAGGCCTTGTAAAAGGCGCTCCAAATGCCAGCGGTGCTAAAAAATTTATTGAATTCCTTATCAGCGAAGAAGCTCAGAATATCATTCCGCTTACACAGTGGATGTATCCTTCAAATAAGGATGTAAAGCTTCCTGATAGTTATTCAACACTGATTAACCCGAAAATCATAAACAATTAATAATGGTTTTTAAGGCTTATTTTTACACCTTATTTACCCAGGTTTCAAAGCCAA